>Ga0302184_10000007_pt1 | contig 288080 bp, 271 predicted proteins | sample I_Palsa_N3_3_FD_200233 | JGI IMG/M metagenome (GOLD analysis project Ga0302184, IMG submission 200233) | Peat permafrost microbial communities from Stordalen Mire near Abisko, Sweden - I_Palsa_N3_3 | ecosystem: Environmental > Terrestrial > Soil > Palsa > Peat permafrost | place: Sweden...
GGAGTCGATACCACATACACCTAGTATCCATCGTTTACGGCTAGGACTACCGGGGTATCTAATCCCGTTTGCTCCCCTAGCTTTCGCTCCTCAGCGTCAGATCAACCCCAGGTGATCGCCTTCGCCACTGGTGTTCCTCCCGATATCTACGCATTTCACCGCTACACCGGGAATTCCATCACCCTCTGATTGCCTCAAGACCAGCAGTATCGGTGCCGTTCCCCGAGTTGAGCCCGGGTCTTTCTTCACCGACTTGCTGATCCGCCTACGAGCGCTTTACGCCCAATAATTCCGAATAACGCTCGCCCCCTACGTCTTACCGCGGCTGCTGGCACGTAGTTAGCCGGGGCTTCCTCCAAGGGTACCGTCATTATCGTCCCCTTCGACAGTGGTTTACGACCCGAGGGCCTTCTTCCCACACGCGGCGTCGCTCCGTCAGGCTTTCGCCCATTGCGGAAAATTCCTCACTGCTGCCTCCCGTAGGAGTCTGGGCCGTATCTCAGTCCCAGTGTGGCTGGTCGCTCTCTCAAACCAGCTACCCATCGGTGCCATGGTAGGCCGTTACCCCACCATCTAGCTAATGGGACGCGGTCCCGTCCTCGTGCGGATTGCTCCTTTTATGGCCAAGGGATGCCCCTCGGACACGTATGCGGTATTAGCTAACCTTTCGGCTAGTTATTCCCCACACAAGGGTAGGTTGACCACGCGTTACTCACCCGTCTGCCACTCGGTATTGCTACCGCGTTCGACTTGCATGTGTTAGGCACGCCGCCAGCGTTAATCCTGAGCCAGGATCAAACTCTCCGAAAAATACTCTTCGAAGCCTTTGAGGCTCTTCGTTCTCGCTGACTGATCCGGCTCGTCCTCACGGACGAACCGTCGACCCGGGCCGCGAGACCCGGATCCGCCGCCGCGTTCTGCACGCGACGACGCAGCATGAATCATGTACGGGATTCGAACCTTGATGCGGACTACCGGTGGAGCCGGGAGAGCCGCAGTTCGAATCCAAAAATCTCAGTCCCGGACAAACAAAAACGCGGTCCTTGCGGAGCCGCGCATGCCTGCCTGGGGCGGAGACCCACAGACTTATGCGCTACTGCACTGTTCAGTTTTCAAGGAACGGACGCTGCCGCCCAGTCCTGCTCGGACCGGATCACTGACCGCACCGAAGGGGCGAGGCGTCAGAGTCAACGACGGATAGCCTACCACCGGCATGGTACGGTGTCAATGGTTCCGCCGAAGGGTTCTCCACGGTTCTGTCCACAGGTCCGCGTTGGACGTTCGGTACCCGTTCGGTGCCGGCGTTCCGCCATCAGGCCGACGCTCGCTCGGAGATCGCCTTGGCCTGAGTGAGTAGCAACAAGTAGTCGCTCCCACCGGCCTTGGAGTCGGTCCCACTCAAATTGAAGCCGCCGAACGGCTGCCCGCCGACCAGCGCCCCGGTGCATTTGCGGTTCAGATAGAGGTTGCCGACGAAGAACTCGGCCTCGGCCTTCCGTAACCGTTCGGCGCTGCCGCTGTAGACCGCGCCGGTCAGCCCGAACTCGGTGTCGTTGGCCAGCGCCAGGGCGTGGTCGTAGTCGCGGGCCCGGAGCACGGCCAGGACCGGCCCGAAGATCTCCTCTTGGGCCAACCGCGCGCGTGGCTCGACATCCGCGAAGACCGTCGGCTCGACGAAGAAGCCCTCGCCCGGCGGGCGGCCGCCCCCGGTCAAGAGGCGCCCCTCGGCGCGCCCGGCCTCGACGTAGCCGCCGATCCGCTCGACCGCCTTCCGATTGATCACCGGCCCGACCGCCGTCCCGGCCTCGGCCGGGTCGCCGACCGCCAGGCCCCGAACCGCCGGGACCAGTCGCTCGAGGAACGCGTCGTAGACCCGGGCGTCGACGATCGCCCGCGAGCACGCGGAGCACTTCTGGCCCGAGAAGCCGTAGGCCGAGGCGACGACGCCGGCGACGGCGGCCTCGAGGTCGGCGTCGTCGGCGACCACGATGGCGTCCTTCCCGCCCAGCTCGGCGATCACGCGCTTGATCCAGCGCTGGCCGGGCGGGGTCCGGGCGGCCAGCTCGTTGATCCGCAGCCCGACCCCCTTCGAGCCGGTGAAGGCGATGAAGCGGGTCCGGGCGTCGAGGACCAGCGCCTCGCCGACCGTCGGACCGTCGCCGGGGACGAAGTTGAGGACGCCGGGCGGTAGGCCCAGCTCGTGGAGCAGGTCGACGAACCGGGCCGCGATCACCGCCGCGTCGGGCGAGGGCTTCAAGATGACCGTGTTGCCGGTGACCAGCGCCGCGGCGGTCATCCCGGCCATGATCGCAAAGGCGAAGTTCCACGGCGGCAGCACGACCCCGACCCCCAGGGGGAGGTAGACGAGGCGGTTGAGCTCGCCTGCCACCGGGGTCAACGCGGGCGGGCTCGCCAGCCGCAGCGCTTCGCGGGCATAGAATTCAAGGAAGTCGATCGCCTCGGCGGTGTCGGCGTCGGCTTCGATCCAGGGCTTCCCGACCTCGAGGACCAGCAGCGCGTTCCAGGCATCCTTCTCGGCGCGGATGCGGGCCGCCGCGCGGAGCAGCAGATCGGCTCGGGTCCCGACGCCGGTCCGCTGCCAGCCCGCGAAGCGCGCGGTCGCGACGTCGAGGGCCCGCGCGATCTGCGCCGGCGTCGCCGCGTCGACCTCGCCCACGACCGTGCTCGGCCGAGTCGGGTCGAGCGAAGGGATCGTCCGCTCGCCGTGCAGCCGTTCGCCGTCGATCACCAGCGGCCAGCGGCGACCCAGCTCGCCGCGGGCCTGGCGCAGTGCGGCCTCGATCGACACGCGGTCGGCGGCCAGCGAGAAGTCGCGAATCGGTTCGTTCCGGAAGGGTCCCAGGGATGCTGCGGCAGCCGTCGTCATCGCCCGAGCCTGCGCGCCGGCCGCCGTCGGTCCCTGCTGCGGCGTCCCGCGAAAAATCCTAGCGGGCGGCCTGGAATCTCTGCGAGAATATCGGGCGAATCATGGTGTACGACATCGCCGTTGTCGGTGGAGGGATCGTCGGGCTGGCGACGTCCCGCGAACTGCTCTTGCGGCATCCTAAACTGCGCGTCGCGAACGTCGAGAAGGAAGCCGTCTGGGGCAAGCACCAGACCGGGCACAACAGCGGCGTCATCCACTCGGGCATCTACTATAAGCCGGGCTCGCTCAAGGCGAAGCTGTGCGTCGAGGGCCGCAAGCTGGCCTGGAAGTACTGCGACTCCAAGGGCATCCCGTACAAGCAAGTCGGCAAGCTGATCGTCGCGACCGAGGAGTCGGAGCTGGGCCGGCTCGACGACCTCTGGGACCGCGGCCATCAGAACGGGATCGAGGGCCTCGAGATGCTCGACGCCGCCCAGATCGAAGAGCGCGAGCCGCACTGTCGCGGGATCAAGGCGATCTTCTCGCCGGTCACCGGGATCGTCGACTGGGGGCTCGTCGCGCGCAGCTACGGCGAGGACGCGCGCGAGGCCGGCGCCGACATGTACCTCGAGCACGAGGTGACCGCCATCGTGCGCCGCGGCGACGTCACCGTCCTCAAGACGCGCCAGGGCGAGATCCAGGCCAAAGCGGTCATCACCTGCGGTGGGCTGCAAAGCGACCTGCTCGCCAAGATGACCGGCGGCGCGCGCGATCCGAAGATCATCCCGTTTCGCGGCGACTACCTGGTCTTGCGGCCCGAGAAGTCGCAGCTGGTCCGCGGAAATATCTACCCGGTCCCCGATCCGGAGTTCCCGTTCCTAGGCGTCCACTTCACGCCGCGCATGGACGGCTCGATCTGGCTCGGCCCCAACGCCGTGCTGGCGTTCGCGCGCGAAGGCTACTCGTTCTTCACCATCAACCCGCCGGAGCTGTGGGACTCGCTGACCTACCCCGGCTTCTTCAAGCTCGCGACGAAGTATTGGAAGATGGGCGCCGGCGAGATGTACCGCGACCTGGTGCGCTCGGCGTACGTCGGCGCGCTGCAGCGCTACATCCCCGAGCTGCAGCCCGAAGACTGCTTGGCGGGCCCCTCCGGCGTGCGCGCGCAGGCGATGGCGGCCGACGGTTCGCTGGTCGACGATTTCGTCTTCGAGGGCGCCCCCGGCGTGGTCCACGTGCGCAACGCCCCGTCGCCCGCCGCGACCTCGTCGCTGGCGATCGGCAAGCACATCGCCGACGACGCCGAGCAGCGCTTCAGTCTGGGCAAAGCGCTCGCAGTGTAGTTTGGTTTAAGGGCGCTCCGCCCCAGGCTGCGCGCCCCCCACGCTGCGCGTGGGGCCCCCGGTCCGACCTCGCAACGATACCTCGGAGACGTCACGATGCTACTGCGCTCGGTCCATGACCATGAGTGATATCCCCGACTTCGTCGAGGTCGAGTGGCTCGTGGCGCACCTCGATGATCCGCGCGTGCGCATCGTCGATGCGCGCAGCGTGCCGCACGGTGGGGCGGTCGTGATGCCGTCCGGGCGCGAACAGTTCGCGGCCGGCCATCTGCCCGGCGCGGTTCATCTGGATTATGGCGAGGATCTGAACGATCCGGCGACGCCGTACGCGACTCGGGTCGCGCCCGAGGAACGCTTCGCCGCCGTGATGGGCGCGCACGGCATCGGCGACGACGCGCTGGTCGTCGCCTACGACGCCGGGACGGTCCCGTTCGCCGCGCGGATGGTCTGGATGCTGCGCTACTACGGGCACGACCAGGCGGTCGTGCTGGCCGGTGGGATCGGCGCTTGGACCGCGGCCGGCCGGCCGCTGGAGACGGGCGCCGCGCGCGCGCACCCGCCGGCGACCTTCACACCGCGACCTCATCCCACGCTCCGCGCCAGCCGCCAGGAAGTGCTGGCGATCGTCGAGGGCCGGCGCGCCGCGCAACTGGTCGAGACGCAGCGCGACCAGACCTACGCCCAGCGCGACCGCGACATCCGCGGCGCGATCCGGCTGAGCGGCAACCTGCTGCTCGACGACGCGCGCGGCGGCCGCCTCGCCGACGCTCCCGTGCTGCAACGGCTCGTCGCCGATGCCGGACTCGACCGGCGCGAGCGCACCGTGGTGAGCTGCGGCAGCGGCGTCTCCGCCTCGGGTGCATGGCTCGCCTTGCGCGCCGCGGGCTTCACCGACGTCGCCGTCTACGACGGCTCCTGGATGGAGTGGGAGCACGACGGGCTGCCGACCGTCCCGAAGGCGGCGCAGTAGTCAGCGGACTCCTCGCCGCCCGGCGGGCGGTTGTCAGTGGCGCCTGCCCGGCGCTATCATCGGGTCACCTCCCCGCGTCGCAAAGGAGTCGCTCATGGCCGAGTCCTGGAACCTGGCCCCGTATCTGACGGTCGCCGACGGGGCGGCAGCGATCGCGTTCTACGAGCGCGCGTTCGGCGCAACGTTGGTGACCAAGCACCTGGCCGACGACGGCAAGCGGGTGTTACACGGGCACCTGGACATCCACGGGGCGACGCTGCTGCTCTCCGACGACTTCCCCGAGCATCGCGGCGGCAAGCGCAACGACGCGCTGACCTATGGTGGAACGCCGGTCACGCTGCACCTCGACGTACCGGACGCCGTCGCCGTCGCGCAGCGCGCGGCGGCGCACGGCGCGACGATCACGATGCCGGTCGAGCCGCAGTTCTGGGGCGACGTCTACGGGCAGTTCGTCGACCCGTTCGGCCTCGCGTGGTCGGTGCGCACGGCGAAGCCGGCAGCCGCGGCGCACGCGTCCGCCGGGGGCGCCGCAGACTAGCGGTCGGGGCGCGCGAAGGCGACGATCTGGTCGGCCGCGCGATGGTTCGTCCAGAAGCGCTCGCCGTCGAACGCCAGCGCGCGGGCCGGAAAGGGCACGATCGCCAGATCCTCGGCGCGCGGCGTCGGTCCGCGCGCGTCGACTCGCGTCAACCAATAGTCGCCGTGGTCCTCGTCGTCGGTCGTGATGAGATAGAATTGCCCTTCGACGATCGTCTGGCCGCAGATCCCGTGCGGTGCCGGGGTCGTGCCGAGCACGCCGCCGCGCGCGTCGACGCCGACGATCCGTTTGTTGTACCACTGGCTGATGTAGAGGACGTCACCGTCCCAGCTCAGCTGCGAGCCGGTGCCGTCGGGGGCACGAAACCCGCCGGCTTGCGTGAAGCCGTGGCCGGGGATGAAGCGCCGCACGACGCGGTCGTCGTCGGCGCCCTCACCGTAGATGACGCGCAGCTCGTCGCCGACCACGGTCATCCCCCACGGGACGCCCGGCGCCTCGGCCTCATCGCGCGCGGTCCAGGTCGCCGGATCGATGGTCGAGATCCGGCGCGTCCGGCGCGAGCCCATCCACAACCGCGTCCCGTCGAACGCGAGCGACTGCGGCTCGGGGGCGGGCGAATCCAGGCGTGCCAACTCGACGACGGCGTCCATGCGCGGTGATTCCGTCAGACGCCCAAGTACGCCTTGCGAATCGCGGGGTCGTCGAGGAGCTGCGCCGATGGGCCGCTCAAGGTGATGCGACCGGTCTCCAGCACGTAGGCGCGCGAACTGACCTCGAGCGCCGTCTGCACGTCCTGCTCGACGATCAGGATCGAAACACCGGTCGCGTTGATCTGCGCGAGCAGTCCGAGCAGCGACTCGACCAGCACCGGCGCGAGGCCGAGCGACATCTCGTCGATCAGCAGCACCCGTGGGCGTGCCATGAGCGCGCGCGCGATGGCGACCTGTTGCTGCTCGCCGCCGGAGAGGCGGCCGGCCAGGAAATCGTAGCGCTCGCGCAGCCGCGGCAGCAGGCTGACGATCCGTTCGAGATCGGCGGCAACCTCGCGGTCGCGCCGCAGGTAGGCGCCCATCCGCAAGTTCTCCTCGACGGTCAGCCCACCGAACAGACGGCGTCCCTGCGGGACTTGCAGGACGCCGGCGGTGACGATGCCGTCGGGCGCGAGCCCGGTGAGCACGCGCTCGCCGGCGCGCGCCGTCCCGCTCCAGGTGCGCACCAGGCCGCTGACCGCGCCGAGCAGCGTCGACTTCCCCGCGCCGTTCGAACCGATCAGTGCGACGATCTCTCCGGGCGCGAGCTCCAGTGAGACGTCCCACAGGACCTGCGTGTCGTCGTACCCGGCGCACAGGTTTTCGACGACGAGGCCGAGCGGCGCGCCCTCACTCACGTGCTCGTCTCCGGCGGATGCGCATCGAGCGCCGACTCGCGCTCGCGCTCGACCTCGGCTACTTGCTTCTGCCGTTTCGCCCAGCGCGCGCCGAGATAGGCCTCGATGACCGCCGGCGAGCCGAGCACCTCGGCGGGGAGGCCCTGCGCGATCTTCTTCCCTTCGGCCAGCACGACGACGGTCTGCGAGATCGAGACGATCGCCTTCATCAGGTGCTCGACGACGATGAGCGTGATGCCGCGCGCATGCACCGCGCGCAACAGGTCGAGCGCCTCGTCGACCTCGGTCGCGTTGAGGCCGGCCATCACCTCGTCGAGCAACAGCAGCTCAGGGTCGAGCGCGAGCGCCTTGGCCACCTCGAGGCGCTTGCGGTCGGGGATCGTCAGCTCGCTCGCCGGGCGCGTCGCGACGCGCGCGAGGCCGACGGTCTCGAGCAGCTCCTCGGCGCGCGCGAACGACGCACCGGTCGAACGCTTCGCGCCGTCCCGGCCGAACATCGCACCGACCGCGACGTTCTCGCGCACGGTCAGGGCGGCGAACGGCTTGACGATCTGGAACGTGCGCGCGATCCCCAGGCGGCAGATCGCGTAGGTCGGCACGTGGGCGATCTGGCGTCCGGCGTAGCTGACGGAACCTTCGGTGGGTTTGAAGACGCCGCTGATGACGTTCATCAGCGTCGTCTTGCCGGAGCCGTTGGGCCCGATCAGCCCGACGATCGTGCCGGGCTCGACGGTGAAGCTGACCTCGCGCAGCGCCCATAGGCCGCCGAAGCGCATCCCAACGCGCTCGATCTTCAGCGCGCTCCGCGTCATGCCGGTCTCATGCGCGGTACGCGGCCACGCTGCGCAGCCAGCCGCGGACGCCGCCGCGCAGGCCGAACAGCCAGACCAGGCCGCGCGGCAGCAGGAGGACGACCAGGACGATCATCGAGCCGAAGAACAGCGTGTGCGCGTTGACGAAGTAACGCTGCAAGAGCTCGTTGACCCCGGCTAGGAGCAGCGCCCCGATGAACGGCCCGGCGACGGTCCCGATCCCACCCAGGATCGTCATCACGATCGGGAAGACGTTCGAGTCGGTGGCGAAGGTGATCGAGGGATCGATGAACCCGTTGGCCGGGGCGAAGATCGCACCGGCGGCGCCGGCCATCATCGCGCCCAGCGCCCACGCCGTGATCTTGTAGCGCGTCGCCGAGATGCCGAGCGCGGCGGCGGCATCCTCGTTCTCGCGGATCGCGACGAAGGCGTAGCCCAGCTTCGAGCGCGCGATGACGAACGTCCCCAAGATCGAGACCAACGCGACCAGCCACATCGCGTAGTAGTAGATCGAGAAGTGCGCCTCGTCGACCTGGTGCACAGCCAGACCACTCGACCCACCCAGCGCATCGAAGTTGGCGACGATCTCGGCGACCGCGACCCCGATGCCGAGCGTCGCAATCCCGAAATACGGACCGCGCAGGCGCAGCACCGGAATGCCCATCAGGACCGCAAAGGCCGCGTTGACGACGACCGCCAGCGCGATGTCGGCGAACAGGTTGTCGACGCCGTGCGTCGAGAGCACGCCCGAGCAGTAGGCTCCCAGCCCGAAGAACGTCACGTTGCCGAACGAGACGTAGCCGGTGTAGCCGCCGATCAGGTTCCAGCCGTACGCCATCGCGGCGTACATCAAGATTTGGCGGAAGACGAGGGTCAGGTAGTCGTTGTGGGTCGCCGGCACCGCGAGCAGCAGCGCCATCAGCACGAGCACGACGGCGATGGCGACCGGGTTGCCGGTGATCCCCCCCAGCCCGAGACCCCGCAGTGCCCGTGCGATCACGCGGTCGCGCGTCCCAGGATTCCGGTCGGCCGCACGATCAGGACGAGCAGCAGGACGATGAACGCGATCGCATCCTCGAGCCCCGAACCGCTGATCTGCTGGGTCCCGATGGTCACCTCCAGCCGCGCCGCGACTGTTTGCTGGATGATCCCGTAGGTGAGGCCGCCGATGAGCGCTCCCTGGACCGAGCCTAGGCCGCCCAGCACGCAGACCGCGAAGGCGGAGATCAGGAACGGATCGCCCATCGTCGGCGAGATCGACGAGGAGAGCGCGATCAAAGTCCCGGCCACGCCGGCCAAGCCGGCACCCAGACCGAAGACGATCGCATAGATCTGCGAGACCCGCACGCCGGCCAGCTGGGCGGCGCCGATGTCCATCGAGGTCGCGCGGATGGCCCGGCCCGTCTTCGAGCGGGTGAGCCAGAGCTGCAGGATCCCGGTGATCGCGAGCGCGGCGATCAGGGTGAGCAGCTTCACCCAGGGCACGGTCACCGCGCCGAGGCTGAAGTTCGCGCCGGCATACCACGTCTCGACGCCGCGCCGGTCACCGGTCCAAATGATCTGCGCGATGTTGACGATCAGCAGCGAGAGCCCGAACGTCAGCAGAAACGTCGTCAGGATCGGGGCCCGCACGACCCAATTGATGAGCCAGCGCTGGATCGCGTAACCCAGAACGAAGAGCGCGATGAACGAGATTGGCAACGAGAGGAACGGATCGAGGTGGAGCGCGGTGAACAGCTCGTACGTCACGTACGCGCCGAGCATGACGAACGCACCGTGGGCGAGGTTGATGATGTTCATGATCCCCCACACGAGGGAGAATCCGACGGCGACGAGCGCCAGGATCCCACCCGCGAGGATCCCGTTGACGAGGTCTTGGGCCCAGAGCTCCATCCGCTACCCGACGGAGCCGGCGAGCCCTGGGGCGCTCACCGCTTGCCCCACGGCGGCGTCGGCCAGATCACCTTTGCCTCGGCCAGGCCCGCCGGCCACACCGTCACCAAGGTGCCGTTCTGGATCTGATTGACGACCATCGGCTTGTACACGTTCAGGCCGCGGCTGTCGAACTTGAGGATGCCGTAGAACGTCACCACGTCGAGGTTGACCAACGCATCGCGCACCTTTTCGGGGTCGAGCGAGCCGGCCTTCTCGATCGCGTACTGGAACGCCAGGCAGGCCGCGCTCGACTCGGCGTTGTGGTAGTCCGCCCGATGGTGGTACACCGCCTGGAACGCCTCGGCGTAGTCCTTCGCGCTGCGGTAGAAGCCGGCCGCCGCGTGGTACTTCACCGCGTCCGACCATTGGGCCGCGCCGAAGACGTCGTTCGCGTCCTTGCCCAGCGAGTTGGCGAAATCCGGCGTGTCGGGGCCGACCGTGTAGCCGTAGCCTTTGGCCTGCACGTTCTGATCCTTGAGGCCTTTCTGCACGAGCAGCGCGTCCTGCACGTGGCCGGCGTTGAGCACGAGGTCGGGGTTGGTGGCTTTGAGTGCAGAGATGACCGACGAGACGTCGGTCGCGGTATCGGGATACTTGTTGTTGTAGACGACCTTCATCCCGTGCGCCTGCGCCCAATTGGCGGCACCCTGCGCCACCTCTTGCGAGAAGGCGTCGCTGGCCGCGGTGATCGCGACGGTCTGCGCGGCGGGCTTCTGCGCCTTCGCCATCTCGAGCACGCCCTCGAGGTAACGGCGCGCCGGTGAGAGGACGCCGAACGTATACTTGAAGCCCTGGTTGAAGATCTTCTCGGCCGCGCCGTTCCCCTCGACCATCGGGACCTTCTTGCGCTCGGCCATCTGCGCGACGGTGAAGCTCGTCCCCGAGCCGTACGGGCCCAACAGAAAGTTGACGTGATCCTGGTCGATCAGCCGCTCGGCGAGCTGCGCTGAACTGTCGTTCTTCGACTCGTCGTCGTAGTACTTGATGTCGACCTTGTAGGTCTTGCCGCCGACTTTGAGGCCGCCGTGCGCGTTGATGTAGTTCTTCCAGAACTCGTAGCCTTCTTGGGTGAGGTGCCCTTCCTTGGCCAGGTTTCCGGTCAGCGAGACGGGCGAGCCGAACACGATCGTGTCCGGATCGGCGCCGACCGACTGGACGGGTGCCAGCAGGGTCACCGCGATGGCGCACACGCCGAGAACCGCGGTAGGACGAAGAAACATCGAGCCACCTCCGAGGAAAAGGTGGTCCGAGGGTGCGCCTCGCGGCGCGCAATTCCTGCCTACGTGCGCGTCGGCAGCGCCGCACGCAGGGCGGCGGCATAGGCACCGGCGCGTCGCGCGGCCTCGTCGCCTCGCGCTCCGGCATAGGCGTCGATCAGCGCGCTACCGACGATGACGCCGTCGGCGAAGGCCCCGATTGCGGCGACGTGGGCGGGGGTCGAGATACCGAATCCGACCGCGAGCGGCAGGGCGGTCGCCGGCCGCAAGCGTGCCACCGCGGCGGCTGCCCAGGCGACATCGGGCTCGCGCCGCGCGCCGGTCACGCCGAGCCGCGAGACCAAGTAGACGAAGCCGTTCGACGCGGCTGCGATGCGCTCGGCGCGTGCCGGCGGCGTCGTCGGCGCGACCATCAGCGGAATCGCAAGCCCGGCCGCGCGCAACGGCGGCGCGAACGCGTCGAGCTCCTCGAGCGGGACGTCGGGGACGATCGCGCCGACCGCGCCCGACGCCTGGGCATCGCGCGCGAAGCGCTCCGCACCGTAGCGGTCGACCGGATTCACGTAGGTGAAGTAGAGGATCGGCGCGCAGCCGCGCGAGCGCGCCTCGCCGGCGAGCGCGATCGCGTCGGCCATGCGCATCCCTGCCTCGAGCGCACGCTGCCCCGCTGCCGCGATCGTCGGCCCGTCGGCGAGTGGATCGCCGTAGGGGATGCCGAACTCGATCAGATCGACGCCCGCGGCGCTCAGCGCGTCGAGCACGGCCAGGGTCGTCGCGCGGTCGGGGTCGCCGGCGACGATGTAGCCGATCAACGCCGCTCGACGCTCGGCGCGCGCGCGCGCGAAGACGGCCTCGATGCCGCCGCTCGCGATCACTCGGCGGCCTGCCCCTCGAGCGCCGCCACCGTCCGCACGTCCTTGTCGCCTCGCCCGCTCAAGTTCACCAGGACCAGCCCGGTGGGACCACGTTCGACGGCCAGTTGCTGCGCGTAAGCGATCGCATGCGCCGACTCCAGCGCGGGGACGATGCCCTCGCGCAGCGCGGTGTGGTGAAAGGCCGCCAATGCCGCGTCGTCGTCGACGGCGACGTAGCGCGCGCGGCCGCTCTCTTTGAGCCACGCGTGCTCGGGTCCGACGCCCGGATAGTCCAGGCCGGCGGAGACCGAGTGCGTGTCACGCACTTGACCGTCGTCGTCTTGCAGCACGTAGCTGCGCGAGCCGTGCAGGATGCCGACGCTGCCGGCATTGAGCGAAGCCGCCGTGTCGATCGCCTGCACGCCGTGCCCGGCCGCCTCGACGCCCCACAGCTGCACGTCGGCGTCGCCGACGAAGGCGTGGAAGATGCCCAACGCATTCGAGCCGCCGCCGACGCAGGCGACGACGTCGCTGGGCAGCCGGCCGTACCGCTCGAGCACTTGCGCGCGCGCCTCGATCCCGATCACCTTCTGAAACTCGCGCACCAGGTACGGATAGGGGTGCGCGCCGACGACCGAGCCGATGACGTAGAACGTGTCCTCAACCCGCGTCGCCCACTCGCGGAAGGCTTCGTTGGTCGCGTCCTTGAGCGTGCGCGTCCCGCTCTCGACCGGATGCACTCGCGCGCCGAGCAGCCGCATCAGGTAGACGTTGAGCGCCTGGCGCTCGACGTCGACCGATCCCATGAAGACGTCGACCTGCATGCCCAGCTTCGCGCCGATCGTCGCCGTCGCGACGCCGTGTTGTCCGGCACCGGTCTCGGCGATGATCCGCCGTTTGCCCATCCGCTGCGCGAGCAGGGCCTGGCCGACCGTGTTGTTGATCTTGTGCGCGCCGGTGTGGTTGGTGTCCTCGCGCTTGAAGAGGATCGGCGCATGCGGGCCGTCGACCAGCCGTTCGGCATGGTAGAGCGGCGAGGGGCGGCCGACGTAGTCGCGCAGCAGCACCTCGTAGGTGGCCCAGAAACTCGGATCGGCGAACGCCTCGCGCATCGCCACCTCGAGTTGGGCCAGCGCCTCGATCAGCACCTCGGGGACGAAGACGCCGCCAAACGGGCCGTAGTAGCCGCGCGCGTCGGGGAGGGTCGGCTGCACGTTCGTCTGCACGTTCTTTGCCATCATCGTCTCCCTCGGCCGCTCACGCACCGACCGCCGCGTCCGCTTCGCGGACCGCGCGGACGAAGGCGCGCACCTTGTCAGGGTCCTTGACCCCGTTCGTCTCGACCCCGCTGCGAACATCCACCGCGTACGGACGCGCCGTGCGCACGCACTCGCCGACGTTCGCGGGCGTCAGGCCCCCACTGATGACGAAGCGGCGCCCGGCGGCCAGCTCGCGCGCGATCCGCCAGTCGAAGGTACGACCGCTGCCGCCGCTGCGTCCGTCGGGCCCGGCAGTGTCGAACATCCAGGTCGCGTGCGAGAACGGTTGGGCGAAGGCGGCGAACTCCGCCGGCGTCACCGCGTGATTCGGACGCAGGTGAAAGACCTTGAGGTACGGTCCAGCGGCGAACCCCTCGCACGCGTCGGCCGGCTCGAAGCCGTGGAACTGCGGCGTCGCGCCGACCTTGAGGGCCTCGTCGACGAGCCCGGAGGGAGGGTCGACGAAGACCGCGACCAGCGCGATCAGCGCCGGCACCGCCGCGGCGATCGCGTGCAGGACGTGCATCGGGACGTGGCGCGGCGAGTCCTCGGCGAGCAGGACGCCGACCGCGTCGGCGCCGGCATCGACCGCCAGCGCGACGTCGTCGACGCTGGTGCAGCCGCAGATCTTGATTCGCGTACGCACGTCAGACCGGGACCGTGGCTCCCTTCAGCGCGCGAACCGCCTCGCTCTTGTCCTCCGCGCGCATCAACGACTCGCCGACCAGGACGCCGCGCGCACCCTGTGCGACCAGCCGCCGAACGTCGTCCTGCGAGCGCACGCCGCTCTCGCTGATCACCACGATCCCGGCCGGGACGAGCGGGAGCAGCTCCTCGGTGACGGCCAGGTCGGTCTCGAAGGTACGCAGGTTGCGGTTGTTGATCCCGAGCAAGGTCGCGCCCGCGGCCAACGCCCGCCGCAGTTCGCCGTCGGTGTGGACCTCGACCAGCACGTCGAGCTGCCAGCGGCGCGCTTCGTCGAGCAACTCCACCAGCACGGCGTCGGAGAGGCCGGCCACGATCGCCAGGAACGCGTCGGCGCCGGCCGAGGCCGACTGCGCGACCTCGTAGCGCGTGCTCAGGAAGTCCTTGCGCAGGATCGGCAGCGGCGCGGCCGCGCGCGCGACGTCGAGATACGCCAGGTCGCCCAGGAAGTGGTCGCTCTCGGTCAGGACGCTGATCGCGTCGGCTCCGGCCGCCGCGTAGGCGCGCGCGACCTGGGCCGGGTCGAGCTTGGGGACGATGATCCCCACCGACGGCGAAGCGCGCTTGATCTCGGCGACGATCGCCGGACCACGCGCACCGACCAGCGCCCCCCGGAAGTCGCGGCGTTCGACGCGGCGGTTCTCGGCGCGCTCGCGCAGGACGTCGATCGGCTCGCGCGCCTCGTCGGCGGCACGGACCACCGCCTTCGCCGCGTAGAGCTTCTCCAGCATGTCCATCTATACCAACTCCGTCTCGCGCTCCCGGCGGAGCGCCTCCAGCGCGCCTCGCGCGCGGCCAGTCTGCACGGCGGTACGGGCTCGGATCATCCCGTCTTCGATGTCGATCGCCTCGCCCGCGACGACCAGCGCGAGGGCGGCGTTGAGCAGCACGAGATTGGCGCGCGGGCTGCGCTCGCCCTCGAGGATCGCCAGCAGCGCGGCCGCGTTGGTCCGCGCGTCGCCGCCGCGGATCTCGTCCCGCGAGGCGCGCACGCCGTAACGTGCCGGCTCGAGCGTCCAGCGCTGCACGCCGCGGCGGGTGAACTGGACGACCTGGGTCGGTGACTCGCCGGAGATCTCGTCCAGACCGTCCTCGGCGTGGACCACGGCGGCCGACTGGGCGCCCAGCACCCGCAGCGCCTCGGCGACCAGCTCGAGGTGTTCGGGCCGGGCGACGCCGACCATCTGACGCTGCGCACCGGCCGGATTCGTCAGCGGGCCGAGGACGTTGAAGATCGTGCGCACGCCCAGCTCGCGGCGAATCGGCGCGACCGCGCGCATCGCCGGGTGATGGCGCTGCGCGAACAGGAAGGCGATGCCGTCTTCACGCAACGCGCGGGCCGACGCTTCGGGCCGGCGGTCGATCGTCACGCCCAGCGCCTCCAGCACGTCGGCGCTCCCGCACTGGCTCGAGGCGGCGCGGTTCCCGTGCTTGGCGACCGGGACGCCGCAGCCCGCCACCACGAACGCCGCCGCGGTCGAGATGTTGATCGTGTGGGCGCTGTCGCCACCGGTGCCGACGATGTCCAGCACGAAGGGGAGCCCGTGTTCCACCCGCACGCAGCGGTCGCGCATCGCGCGCGCGGCGCCGACCACCTCGTCGACCGTCTCGCCCTTCGCCGCCAGCGCCGCCAGCAGCGCGGCTGCGCGCACCGAGGAGAGCGTCTCGTCCATGATCGCGCCGATCGTCTCGGCCATCTCCTCGGCGGAGAGGTCCTCGCCGGCGACGACCCGGCGCAGCAGCGGGGGGAAGTCGATCATGCCGGTACGCGCGTGCGCATCATGCGCACGACGTTCTCCGCCAACGCCCGGCCGGGGATCGTCAGCACGGATTCGGGGTGGAACTGGACGGCCGCGATCGGCAGCTCGCGGTGTTCCAGCCCCTGGATCACGCCGTCCTCGCTGGCCGCGTTCGCGCGCAGGACCGCCGGAAAACCGTCGTGGTCGACAACCAACGAATGATAGCGGGTCGCACCGAACGGTGAGGGCAGCCCAGCGAAGACGCCGCTGCCGTCGTGCGTGATCTCCGAGACCTTGCCGTGCATCTGCCGCGGCGCGTGCACGACCCGCCCGCCGAAAGCCTCGCCGATCGCCTGTAGGCCCAGGCAGACGCCGAACAGCGGACGGCCTTCGCGCGCCGCCTCGCGCACGATCGCCGGGGTCCGGCCCGAGTCGGCCGGCCGGCCGGGACCGGGTCCGATCAGCACGCCGTCGTAGCGGCCGGTCACACCGTCGGCCAGCCGCGCATCGTCGTTGCGCAGCACCTCGACCTCGACCCCCGCGATGGCGCCGAACAGGTGGGCCAGATTCCAACTGAACGAGTCGTAGTTGTCAACCAACAAGAGCCGCGTCACGGTGCGAGCCCCAGCACGTTGCGGACGATGCCGGTCTTGGCCAGCACTTCGGCGTATTCGGCGCGCGGATCGCTGTCGGTGACGATCCCGGCCGACGCCTGCCAGAAGGCGCGTCCGTTGGCGACGGCGACCGAGCGCAGCACGATGCACGAGTCCATCTCGCCGTCGAAGTCGATGTGACCGACGCTGCCGGCGTAGAAGCCGCGCGCGACCGGCTCGAGCCGGTCGATCAGCTGCATGGCGCGGATCTTCGGCGCGCCGGTAACGGTGCCGGCCGGAAACGAGGCGGCGAACAGGTCGAGCGCGTCCTTGTCGGCGCGCAGTTCGCCGATCACGTTCGAGACGATGTGCATGACGTGCGAGTAGCGCTCGATCACCATCAGCTCGTCGACGCGGACGCTGCCGGTCGTGCAGACCGCGCACAGATCGTTGCGGGCCAGGTCGACCAGCATGACGTGCTCGGCGCGCTCCTTCGGATCGGCGAGCAACTCGTCGGCGATGCGCTGGTCGGCGGCGTCGTCGGCGCCGCGCGGCCGCGTCCCCGCCAGCGGGCGGATGCGCGCCTCGCGCCCGTCGAGCCGGACTAGGAACTCCGGCGAAGCGCCGAAGATCGCGCGGCCGTCGTGCTCGACGAAGAACATGTACGGCGAGGGATTGCGGGCGCGGATCTGGCGATAGAAGTCGAACGCCGTCCCGCCCAACGGGCACGAGAAGCGGATGCCGACCTGCAGCTGATAGGCCTCGCCGTCGCGGATGAACTCCTTGGCCTGCGCGACGCGGTTCAGGAAGGTCGCTTCGTCCATCGAGGCCGTGACGGGCCCGTCGGCGCGCACCGCACCGGGGATCGTGGGACGTTGATCGAGCAGCCGCGCAACGTAGGCGTCGAGCCGCGCCTCGACCGCCGCGCGCTCGTTCGCACCGCACAGGCCGATCAATGTCACGCGGTGCGTGAAGTGGTCGAAGACGATCCACGTGCCGGGGATGAGGATCAGCGCGTCGTTGAAGCGCACGTCGGTCGGTGGGGCCGCGCCGACCGGTTCGAGCACCCGCGCGGCGTCGTACGAGAAGACCCAGACCGCGCCGCCGGGGAACGGCAGGTCGGCCCGGTCCAGCCGGTAGCGGCCGATGATGCCGCGGATGCGCTCGAGCATCCGCGGGTCGCCGTCGACCGCGTGCGCCTCCAGGTAGTCCAGGCCGATGAACGAGTTGCGGCTGATCCGCTCGGTCCCCTCGACCGACTCCAGCAGACACGAACGCCCCGGCTGAGCCAGGGCGAGATACGCAGAGATCGGCGTGATGCTGTCCGCGACGAACGATCGCGTGATGCTGGTCAGACTGAGGGGGTCGTCCGACGTCGTAAGCATACGTGGTAGCCCATCCGACCGCTTGGCCGGGGCCGATCGTTGCGATCGGCCCCAGGCCACGGGCGAACTGCTACTGCTTCACCAGCTCCAGGAGCGAGATCTCGGCCGCGTCGCCGGAGCGGACGCGAAGCTTCGTGATCCGGGTATAGCCGCCGGTCCGGTCCTTGAGGGCGGGCGCGATCTGCTCGAAGAGCTTCTTCGCGACCGGCTCTTCGGTCAGGTACGAGGCGACCAGGCGCCGCGAGTGGAGGTCACCCCGGCGGGCCTGGGTGATCAGCCGGTCGACGACTTTGGAGATCTCCTTGGCCTTGGTCGAGGTCGTCTCGATCTTCTCGTGCTTGAAGAACGACGTCGCAAGATTGCGCAAGAGCGCTTTGCGATGGCCGTCGGTGCGCGAGAGGCGCTTGTTGGCGATTTGGTGCGGCATGATCGTAGACGTTCCTTTTGGCGGCGCTAACCCTGGCGGAGTGCGAGGCCGCGCTCGTCCAGGACCTGCTTGATCTCGTCGAGCGACTTCTTGCCGAAGTTGCGCATCTTGATGATCTCGTCCTCGGTCATGTCGAGCAGCTCGGAGACCTTGGAGATCCCGGCGCGCTTGAGACAGTTGAACGAGCGGACCGAGAGGTTGAGCGTCTCGACCGGGACGTCCCACTCACTCGCCGGCGCCGCCGAAACCGGCTTCTCTTCGGTCGAGAAGCCGATGAACAGGTGCAGCTGGTCGGTCAGGATCTCGGCCGCCTCGGAGAGCGCGTCGTCCGGGGTGATCGAGCCGTTGGTCTCGATCTCGATGGTGAGCCGGTCGAAGTCGACCGACTGCCCGACGCGCGTGTCGTCGACGGTGAAGTTCACCTTGCGGATCGGCGAGAAGATCGAATCCATCGGGATCAGCCCGATCATGTGCTCGATGTTTCGCTGGCGGTCCGAGGTGACGTAGCCGCTCGACTTCTCGACGCCGATCTCCATCGACAGCTTAGCGTCTTTCTTCGAGAGCGTCGCCAGGTGGTAGTTCGGCTGCAGGATCTCGACGTCGGCGTCCGGCGCGATGTCGCCGGCCGTCACCTCGCGCGCCCCGCTCACGTTGAGCGAAAGCACCTTCGGATCGTCGGTGTTGAGCTTGAGGGGCAGGCCCTTGAGGTTGAGCAACAGGTCGACGGTGTCTTCGACGACACCGGAGATCGTCGAGAACTCGTGCAGCACGCCGTCGATCTTGACGTAGGTGACGGCTGCGCCGGGGATCGACGACAGCAAGACCCGCCGCAGCGAGTTCCCCAGCGTGATCCCAAAGCCGCGCTCGAGCGGCTCGATGACGAATTTAGCGTAGTTCTCGCGACGTTCGCGGACTTCGATCTGCGCGCCGGCCGGCGCTTCGAGGACGGTCATGATGTTTCGGTGGGTATCCTTCTCCGCTTCCGTTATCCGCCCCGGATCCCCGGAACGATCGTACGTCTAGCGGCTTCTCTTGTTGGTATTGGTGGTTCTTTGGTAATCTCGCCCGAGCGGTGAGAGTGGCTGGATCGCGAGGCGCCGGAGGGCGAAGCGTACTACGGTACGCGAGTCCTCCGGCAACGAAGCGAGCCGGCCGCTATCACCGCGAGTAGTATTCGACGATCAGTTGTTCGTCGACGGGGGTATCGATCTGCTCGCGGCTGGGGAGGGTGAGGACTTTCGCCGTGTTGTCGGTCTCGGAGAACTCGAGCCAGTCGGGGTGACGGCGCGCCTTCGCCGTCTCGACCAGCTGACCGAAGAGATCCGAGGACTTCGAGCCGTCGGCGATCGAGATCACGTCGCCGGCCTTGAGGATGTACGACGGGATGTTGACGCGGCGGCCGTTGACGTGGAAGTGGCGGTGGGTGACGAGCTGACGCGCCTGGGCGCGGCTGGCCGCGAGGTTGAGTCGGTAGACGACGTTGTCCAAGCGCCGCTCGAGCAGCTGCAAGAACGTCGCGCCGGTCTTCCCTCTTACCCGCTGCGCTTCGCGGAAGTAGTTCTGGAACTGCGTCTCGAGCACGCCGTAGTAGCGGCGCATCTTCTGCTTCTCACGCAGCTGCCGGCCGTACTCGGAGACTTTGGCACGGGTCTTGGTGCCTTGGGTCTTCTGACCGGGAGCCGTGCCGCGGCGCTCGACGGCGCACTTTTTCGACAGGCAACGGTCGCCCTTGAGGAACAGCTTGATCTTCTCGCCGGTCTTGGACGTCGCGGTTTCGCGGCGGCACAGGCGGCACACGGCTTGGGTGTAGCGAGCCATCTTTCTTCCAGTCCCCTACACGCGCCGGCGCTTCGGCGGGCGACAACCGTTGTGCGGAATCGGGGTGACGTCTTTGATGAGCGTAATCTCGAGGCCGGCGGCCTGCAGCGAGCGGATGGCGGCCTCACGGCCGGCGCCCGGACCTTTGACGTAGACTTCGGCCGTCTTCATCCCGTGCTCCATCGCCTTGCGCGCAACCGCTTCAGCGGCCATCTGCGCGGCGAACGGGGTCGACTTCTTCGAACCCTTGAACCCGAGGTTCCCCGCCGACGCCCAGGCGATCGTCGATCCCGTGTTGTCGGTGATCGTCACGATCGTGTTGTTGAACGAGGAATGGATGTGCGCGACGCCCGCGCCGACGTTCTTGAACTCGCGCTTCTTGCGCGTCTTGGTTTGCTTCTTGGCCGCCAAAAGAAAACTCGCTCCGCGTGCTTTTCCTGCCCGGCGAACGGCCGGGTGTCGTCGCCTCGACCGGCACGTGAGCGACACGCGCTCGACGTCCGACCTCCTTGTCCACCCGCACGGCGAGAGCGGGGGGCGCGCGAACGCGCGTCGCGTCCGCGCGCGGACACAACGACCCACTCTACCATAGGCGGAGGTGCCACGCAAGGCGCGAACCCTGGCCGCCGTGCCCTCCCGCCGCTTGTTCGCTTGGACGCTCTTCGCGTTCGTCGTCCTGGCCGCGGCGGCCGCCGTCCGCGCCGCCGACTGGAGCTACGGCGCCGACACCGGGACGTTCGTGCAAATCATCCTCGACGCGTTCGGCGGGATGCGTGACGGGATCGAACGCGGGACCCACTACCGCTTCCACTGGTCGCCCGCCCTGGCGCTGCTCTGGCCGTTCCTGGCGGCGACCCACCAGCTCTGGGTCTTACAGGCGATCCTGGCCGTCGCGACCGTCGCCTGCGCCCCGCTGTTGGCGGCGCTCGCCCGCGCGCGAGGCCTGGCCGGCGAGCTGGCCGACCGAATCGGCGCCGTGGCGCTCGTCTACCCGCCGCTGGTCGCGGTCGGCTTCGGCGAGTTCCGCGACCTCGGCCTCTTGCCGCCGCTCGCGCTGGGTTGGTGGCTCGCACTCGAGCGCCGCACCTGGGGCTGGCTCGCGTTGGCCGCGGTCGTGCTGGCCGGGCTGCGCGAGGACGTCTGCCTCGAACTCGCGCTGATCGGCGCCGGGGTCGGGGTGGCCGGCCTGGCGGGCCGGGATCGGGACCGGGCGCTGGCCGGCTTCGGGTCGGCCGCGCTGGGCCTGGCCTCCGGCGCGGTCTACACGCTGATCGTCCTGCCGCGCGTCGGCCCCTGGCCGCCCTCGCACTTCTATGACTACCCGTTCGCGGACGGGCCGGCGGCATTGCTCGTCGCGCCGCTGATCCACCCGCTGGCGTTCGGCGCAGCGATCCTGACCCTCGGCCGGCTGACCTATCTGCTCGAGGCGTTCGTCCCGCTGGCGCTCGTCCCGCTGCGCTCGCGGATGATCGCGCTGGCGGTCCCCGGCTTCGCGATCGTGCTGCTGGCGAACAGCGGCCTCGTCTGGCGGATGGGGATGCACTACGCCGCGCTGTGGATCCCCTGGCTGCTGATCGCCTTCGCGGCCGGGATCGCGACGCTGCGCGCGCCGCGCCGCTGGACGACCGTTGCCTTCGTCCTCTCCGCGCTGGTGCTGGTCTTCTTCAGCCCACTGCACCCCGCGCACTACCTGCGCCCCTCGTATCATGCGCTGGCCGATGCGCGGACCGCGCTGGCCTGCGTCCCGCTCGACGCGACGCTGGCAACCCACGACGAATGGTACGCCGCGACGGCAGCCCGACGCCCGCACGTCACCGTCCTCGACGAGGACCCGGGAACGCTCGACGTGCAGTATCTCGTCGTCGCCCGCGACTACCCCAACGGGGACTTCCAAACCGTGGTTCTGCCGAAGGTCGACCGCCTGGTGCGCGCGGGCACCTTCCGCCCACTCTGCCGCGCCGGCGCCGTCACCGCGTACATCAGAAAGGAACGAGTCGGATCGTGATCGCCTACTTGGGAACCGGACTCCTCGGCACGGGCTTCGTGCAGAAGCTGCGCGAGCGCGGCGAGGAGGTCCACGTCTGGAACCGCACGCCGGCGAAGGCCCGCGCGCTCGAAACCGACGGCGCGAAGGCGTTCGCCGACGTGCGCGACGCGATCCGCGGCGCCGACCAGATCCACCTCACCCTGAGCGACGACGCCGCCGTCGACGCGGTCCTCGAGCCGCTGGCCGATGCGATCCCGGCGACGACGTTCGTCATCGACCACACGACGACCGCACCGACGCCGACCGGCGAACGCTACGCCCGCTGGAAGGGGCGCGGGAAGAAGTTCATCCATACCCCGGTGTTCATGGCGCCGCGCAACGCGCGCGAGGGGACCGGGCTGATACTGATCTCGGGGGATCCCGCGCTGCGCACGGCCGTCACGCCGCTGGTCGCGCCGATGACCGGCAAGGTGCTCGACCTGGGCGACGATCCGACCCGCGCCGCGTCGTTCAAGCTGTTCGGCAACCTCATGCTGCTGGTGATCACCGGCGGCCTGGCTGACATGTTTGCGCTGGCCCGTTCCCTGAAGATCGATCCGCGCGACGCGCGGGCCCTCTTCGATGAGTTCAACCCGGCGGGCGCGGTCGGCGCGCGCAGCAAGATGATCGCCGAGGAGCGCTTCCAACCGGCGAGCTTCGAGTTGGCGATGGCGCGCAAGGACGCGCGGCTGATGATCGAGGAGGCGGGTCGTCACGGCAGCACGCTCGACGTGCTGCCCGCCGTCGCGGCGTTGATGGACCGCTACCTCGCCGCCGGCTATGCGAGCGAGGACTCCGGGATCGTGGGATCGGGGCGGGCGTGACCCGTCCGGATCCGATCTACTTGACCGAGGGCGACGTCGTCGCGACCTTCCCGATGCGCGAAGCGCTGATCCGGATCGAGGACGCCGCCCGGGCGCTGGCCGAAGGGCGCGCGCAGAACCGTCCGCGCCAGCGTGCCTACCTCGGGACGTCGATCATCCAGGTGCTGGTCGGCGTCTACGGCGGCCGGATGGGTCACAAGACGTACACGGTCGCGCGCCCGCGTGGCGCGCGTTTCCTGGTCTCGCTCTTCGCCGACGACGGGACGTTGCTGGCGATCATGGAAGCCGACGCGCTGGGTCAGATCCGCACCGGCGCCGCCTCGGGCATCGCGACCCGCGCGTTGGCCCGCGAGGATGCGCACACGTTGGCGATCATCGGCACCGGCTGGCAGGCGCGCTCGCAGGTCGAGGCGGTCGTGCGCGTGCGGCCGATCCAGCGGGTGCTGGTCGCCGGCCGCGATGCGGCGCGCCGCGCCGCGTTCTGCGAGGAGATGCGCGAGCGGCTGGATCTCCCGATCGAACCCGCCGCGAGCGCGCGCGAGGCGGTCGCGGCGGCGGACGTCGTCTGCACGATGACGAGCGCCAACGAACCCGTTCTCGAAGGTGCGTGGCTGCGGCCCGGCACGCACGTCAACGCCGCCGGTTCGAATCGCGCGAACGCTCAGGAGATCGACGTCGACGCCGTGCGCCGCTCGGGCATCGTCGCGGTCGACGACGTTGCGCAGGCGCACGTCGAGGCCGGCGATCTGCTGGCCGCCGAGCGCGCGGGCTGGTCGTGGGACGGCGTCACGCTGCTGAGCGACATCGTCGCCGGCCTAGCGCCGGGGCGCACCGACGACGGGCAAGTCACCCTATTCGAGTCGCTCGGCATCGGGTTGTGGGACGTCGCCGCGGCGGGATACGTCTTCGACGCCTGCGTCGCGCAGGGTCGCGGGACGCCGCTGCCGATCCCCGCTTAACCGGCGCTCGCTCAGCGCCGCCTGCTCGTCGACGATCAACGAGGCGGTCCCGACCCGCACGTCCCCGACGTAGACGGGCGTCCCGAGGTTGACGAACACGTCGCCGGTGTCCTGAAGGTAGGCATAGGCGGCCCGCGGCCGCGGCTCGACCCGCCGGAGCACGTAGCCGTCGCGTTCGAACGCCGCCCACGGGCGGCGCAGGCCGCTGCCCTCCGCGCCGGTGCCGAGCCCGACCCGCGCGACGCGCAGGCTGATCGGGTCCTCGAGCAGCTTCTTGCAGCGGTTGCGCGGCCAGTCGGTCACCGTTGAGACGTGCGACGGCAACGCGATCAAGAAGGCATTGAGATCCATGTCGGCCATCGAACGAATCGACGGCTCGGCGGCGATCGACCGGTCGAACACCGCCATCAGCTCGCGGTCGACGGCCGCGTCGGACGACGTACGATACTTCGGCGGAGTGAACCCGTTGCGCGGCGCGTCGCGCACGTCGACGAAGCGACTGAGATGTGCGACCGCCTCGCCGCGCAACTCGACGTAGTTCGTGTCGCGCAGCCCGTCGAGCGTCGTGCGGCCTTCGGCGATCGCCGCGGCGTAGATCCGTTCGATCTCCTCGGCGACCCGCTCGAGGAGGTCCTGGTAACGGACGAGCGGCAGCGCGAGGCCGAGCGCGCTCCCCAGCCGCTGCGCCTCGCCGAGTCCCTCGCTCAGCACGAGCCGCGCTCGGTCGCGCCGCTCGCTACCCAGCGCGGCGAGTCCGGTGCGCGTTCGACCGATCTCGCCCAGGATCGTCTGCGAGGCACTCCCCAGACCGCGGGCGGTCTCACCCAGCGCGCGGGCGTGCTCGAGGTTGGTGCCGATCGACGCGCGCACCGCGTCGACGACGGCGCGGCCGGTCTCGGCGTGCTGGACCACGCCGTCCATCTCCGCGGCGCTGGCGGCGCTCGCGCGCTCGAGCCGGTCGCCGCGCTCGCGCAGCTTCGCAATCGCCTCGGTGACGCCGCCGGTCACGTCCTGCGTTTCGCGCGCCAGCCGGGCGATCTCGTCGGCGATCACGGTGAAACCCAAGCCGCGCTCGCCGGCGCGCGCCGCCTCGATCGCGGCGTTGAGCGCCAACAGCCCGGACTCATCGCTGATGTCGGAGACCGTCTCGACGATCGTTCCGGCGCGGTCGGTCGCCGCGTGCATCGCGACGATCCCGGCCCGCACCAGATCGCCGTGCCGCTGCGCGCCGCGCACCTCGACCACCGAGCGGTCGAAGCCGGTCAGCGCCGACTGCAACACGCGGTCGAGCAGCCCCAGCGCCTCGACGATCTCGCCGGCCGCGCTCTCGAGCGCGAGCGCGGCGTGTCCCGATTCTTCGAGCGCCGCGGAGACCTGTTCGAACTCGCTGGCCAAACTTTCGAGCCCCTGTTCGACGCCGCGCCAAGCGCCCTCGCCGCGCGCGGCCGCCATCGCGGCCTCGCTCAACCCGCGCACGACCTCGGTCAGCTCGCCGCCACTGGAGAGCGCCCGGCGCGCGTGCGCGACGCCGGCATCGATCCCACGGGCGGTCGAACGGGCGTCGGTGGCGCAGCGCGTCGCGAGCGCATCGAGTCGCTCGACCGAGGTGGCGATCTGGACCGAGGCCGCGCTCTGCTGGTCGGCGATCGTCGCCAGCTGACCGACACCGGCGGCGAACGCGCTCCCGCGCGCGCCACCCTCGTCGAAGTCGGCGATCGCCGTGCTCAGCGTCGCGGCGACGGTGTTGCAGTTCGCTTCGGCGACCAGCGTCGCGCTGACGACCTCGGCCACTTCGCCGCGGGTGGCGCCGACGATCGCGCGCACGTCGCGCGCCGCGTCGAGCGTCGAGGTCGACAAGACCCGCATCCGCTCGGCGACGATCTTGAAGCCGCCCGCTTCGACGTAGGCCGCCTCGATCGAGGCGTTCACAGCGAGCACGCGCGCCCGGCGCGCTGAGCGCGCGATCTCCTCGACGGCGTCGGCGACCCCGCCCCAGCCGGCGTCGAGCCGCTGGACCGCGACCCGGCCATTGCCCGACGCCTCCGCCAACGCGCGGACCGCGCCGGCCAGCGTTTCGAGCTCGGCGCGCGAGGCGGCGACCTCCGCGGGAAGGCGCTCGGCGACGGTGCCCAGCTGCAGCGCGTGGTCGGCGACGCCACGCGCCGCGGCCGCCGACTCCGTCGTCGCCGCGCGCAGCGCCGCGATCGCCTCGTGCTGCCGGTCGGTGGCGGAGAGGATCTCGGCCACGGCGGCGTCGTGTTCGGCGACCGCCCCTTCGGCCGTCGCGACAAGCTCGGAGAGCGCCCGACGTGCGTCGGGTGCCGCTGTCGCCGACTGCCGTACGTCGATCAAGCCGCCTCCTGCCACACCCTAACGCCGGGTCATTCCCGACGTCGGGGAAGGCTACTTCTTCGTGGCGGTCTTCTTCTTGCCGGCGACGGTGCGCTTGGGCCCCTTGCGGGTGCGCGCATTGGTCTTGGTCCGCTGGCCGCGCACCGGGAGGCCGCGCCGGTGGCGCAGCCCGCGGTAGCAGCCGATATCGGTCAATCGCTTGATGTGCGAGGCGACCTCACGGCGCAGGTCCCCCTCGACCTTCAGCGTCTCGATGACCTCGCGCAGCTTCTGCTCGTCCTCGGTCGCGAGGTCCTTGACGCGCGTGTTGGGGTCAACCCCCGTCTGCGCGAGGATCTTCTGCGCGGTCGGGAGACCGATCCCGAAGATGTAGGTGAGGCCGATCTCGATGCGCTTGTCGCGCGGCAGATCGATGCCGGAGATGCGAGCCATTATCCTTGAACCTGCTTGTGTTTCGGATTGACGCTGCAAATCACGCGGACTTTACCTTCTCGCCGGATGATCTTGCAAGCCTCGCAGATGCGCTTAACGCTAGGTCTGACTTTCATTTTGAAGGTGCTCCGCCCCCGGCTGCGCACCCCCCACGCGGTACGCGTGGGGCCCCCCGGAGGCGCGGCCCCGCCAGCATACTGGCGAGGCGCGATTCCCCGAGGGGGGCCGCAAGGGGCTCTTTCTTTGTATGGTACGAGGGGACGAGGGAGCAGCTCATGCTGCTACTTCTTGGGGTGGGCGATAGCGCACCACGTCCGGGTGCTCGGCCACCTCCCGCAAGGTCAGGATCTTGGGACCGTCGTCCGTGATCGCGATCGTATGCTCGAAGTGCGCCGCTAGTTTACCATCCTGCGTAACGACCGTCCAGCCGTCCTCGAGGGTTTCGACCTGCCAGGTCCCCTCGGTGATCATCGGCTCGACCGCCAGGACCAGGCCGGTGCGCAGGACCGGACCGGTCCCGGGCTGCCCGTAATTGGGGACCTGGGGGTCCTCGTGCATCTTGCGGCCGATCCCGTGGCCGACCAGCGCGCGGACCACGCCGTAGCCGTTCGCCTCGGCATGCTGCTGGACCGCATGGCCGATGTCGCCCAAGTGGTTGCCGGCCTGCATTTGGGCGATGCCCAGCATCAGGCACTCTTGGGTGACCCGCATCAGCCGCTCGGCGGCTTCGCTCGGTTTGCCGATCGCGATCGAGACGGCCGAATCGGAGACGTAGCCTTCGAGCGTCGTCCCGATATCGATCGAGAGGACGTCGCCTTCGTGCAGCACGCGCGGACCCGGCATCCCATGCACGACCTCGTCGTTGACCGAGGTACAGATCGCCGACGGGTAGCCGTTGTAGCCGATGAACGTTGGGACCCCGCCCATGGAGCGGATCGTCTCGTCGGCGATCCGATCGAGCTCCGCGGTCGTCATCCCCGCCTTCGCCGCCGCCATCAGGGTCGTCAGCGTCTTGGCGGTGATCTTTCCGCTGCGGCGCATGATCTCGATCTCGCGCGGCGACTTGATAGTGATCATGGCGCGCCGGCGGCTTGGCCGCCTCGGACCAGCGCGACGATCTGCGCGGTCACCTCGGCGATCGGCGCCAACGCGTCGACCTGCACCAGCCGTGGATCGGCCGGGTCGTCGTAGTACGCGATCAGCGGCGCGGTCTGCTCGGTGTAGACGGCCAGCCGCTTGCGGATCGTCGCTTCGGTATCGTCGGGCCGTTGGATCAGCGGCTCGCCGGTGACGTCGTCGCGCCCCGGTACCGTCGGTGGGTTGAACTTCACGTGATAGGTGCGGCCCGAGGCGGGGTGCGTCCAGCGCCCGGTCAGCCGTTCGAGCAGCACGCCCATGTCGACGTCGAACAGTACCGCGACCGCGCCACGATGATGGCGCGCGAGCAGCGCGTCGAGCGCCTCCGCTTGCGGCACGGTGCGCGGGAACCCATCGAGGATCACGTCGGCCGGATAGGTCAGCTCGTGCTCCACCATGCGGATGATCAGATCGTCCGGCACGAGATCGCCGCGCGCCATGAAGCCCTTCGCCTCGACGCCCAGCGGCGTCCCTTCGGCGACGTTGCGGCGCAGCATGTCGCCGGTCGAGATCTGCCGGTAGCCGAACCGCTCCTCGAGAATCTTGGCCTGCGTCCCCTTCCCCGCCCCCGGCGGCCCCAGCAGAATGAGGTTCATTTTAGCGGCGCTCCGCCCTAGGCGGGAGCGAAGCTCCCGTGCACTTCGCGCACCGGACCGAAGGTCCGTGGGTTCCGCCGCAGCGGAACCCTGCGCCCCCCACCGCTACGCGGCGCGGCCCCCGGGCCGAGCTCGCAACGAGCATTTCGAAATCGCCACCATGCTGCAGCGCTCGCTCCATCACCATTATCTATTTATAAAGCCGCGATAATCGCGCATGGCGAGGCGGGCTTCGATTTGGGTGATCGAGTCGAGGGCGACACCGACGACGATCAAGAGCGAGGTCGAGCCGATGTAGAGCGCGGTCACGCCGGTGTCGCGCTGGATCGACGGGAGCACCGCCAGCAGACCCAGGTAGATCGCCGAGGCCGTGGTGATGCGCGCCAGGATCTTGTTGATGTAGTCGACCGTCGGCTGGCCCGGGCGGATCCCGGGGATGAACGAACCGGATTTCTTGAGGTTGTCGGCGATGTCGCGCGTGTTGACGACGATCGCCGAGTAGAAGAACGTGAAGATGACGACCAGTGAGAAGTAGGCGAAGTTGTACAGGAATGAGGCCGGCCCGAAGTAGGTCTGCATGAAGAATGAGACGTTCGCGGCCCAGGTATGCGCGTTGGCGGGGTTGTTCCCGCCGAACCACGAGAGCGCTTGCTGCGGCAGCAGCAGGATCGAGATCGCGAAGATGATCGAGATGACGCCGGCGTTGTTGAGCCGCAGCGGGATGTAGCTCGAGCGGCCGGCGTAGAGCTTGCGCCCGACGACGCGGCGGGCTTGCTGCACCGGGATGCGGCGCTGCCCCTGGTACATGAAGACGATCGAGACGATGGTGACCAGCGCGATCGCGATCCAGAGCACCAGCCCCAGCCAATTGATGTTGCCCTTGCCGGCCAGCGAGAACGTCTGCGCGACCTGGACCGGGAAGCGCAGGACGATCCCGACGAAGATGATGAGCGAGACGCCGTTGCCGATCCCACGGTCGGTGATCTGCTCGCCCAGCCACATGAGGAACATCGTCCCGGAGACGAACGCGATCACCGCGTAGGCCATGAACATCCATGAGTGGTCGTAGAAGACCCCGCCACGATTCATCGCGATCGACATCGAGGTGGCCTGAATCGTCGCCAGGACGATCGTCAGCCAGCGCGTGTAGCGGCCGATCTGCTTGCGGCCTTCCTCGCCACCCTTCTTCGCCATCTCCTCGAGCTGCGGGATGACGACGGTCATCAGCTGCATGATGATCGACGCGTTGATGTACGGCGTGATCCCCATCGCGATGATCGAGAGCTTTTGCAGCGCACCGCCGGAGAGGAAACCGAGGAACTGATAGAAGGCGCCGGACGAGATCAGCTGGCTCCACTGCTTCTGGTTCACGTTGGGCAGTTGCACGTGGATCATGAAGACGAAGACGGCGAACGCGAAAAAGACGAACCCGATCCGCTTGCGGATATCGGGAACGGTCAGGGCGTTGCGGAGCGTGTTGAGCACCGCGGGTTACCTCGGAGCGACTCGGGCTGCGCCCACTACGCGCTCGCCGGGCTGCTGCTCTCGCCGAGGTCGGCGCCGACAGCCGTCAGGGCCGCCCGCGCCGAGGCCGAGAACAGGACGTCGCGGAAGCGCAGCCCCGCCGGCAGCGAGCCGGTCGGCTTCTTCGTCGTGCCGCCCAGGATCTTGACGCCGTCGCGCGGGTCCTTGAGTTTGCCGGCCGCCTGCAACGACTGCGGGCTGACCTCGACCGACGCATCCCAGTCCCCGAGCGCGCCGACGTTGAGCACGGCGTACGTCTGCCGGAAGTGGCCGATGTCGCGCGCCTTCTGCGAGTAGCCGCGCTTCTGCGGCAGCCGCCGGGCCCAGGGCGTCTGTCCGCCTTCGAACGCGGGTCCCTTCCCGCCGCCCGAGCGGACCGTTTGACCCTTGCCGCCTTCGCCGCCGGTCTTGACCATGCCCGAACCATGCCCGCGACCGACGCGCGTACGCTTCGGACGGGAGTGCGGGTTCGGCTTGAGGGTGGCGAGCGAGAGCCCCGCCTGTTGTTGATCGGCCATGATGGTTACGCGAAGATTTCCTGGACCGTCTTGCCGCGCAGCTGCGCGACCTTCTCGGCCGTTTTGAGCGACTTGAGGGCGGCGAACGTCGCGAGCACGACGTTGATCGGGTTGTTCGTCCCGAGCGACTTGGTCACGATGTCGTGGATCCCGGCCAACTCGAGCACGGCGCGCATCGCACCGCCGGCGATCACGCCGGTGCCGGGTGAGGCCGGCTTGAGCAGCACGTGCCCGGAGCCGATGTGCATGTCGACCTGGTGCGGGATCGTCTTCTCGATCATCGGGACGGTGATCAGAGCCTTGCGAGCCTGCTCGACGCCCTTGCGGATCGCCTCGGGGACTTCGCCGGCCTTGCCGATGGCGAAACCGACCCGGCCCTTCTTGTCGCCGACGACGACCAACGCCGAGAACGAGAACCGCTTCCCGCCCTTGACGACCTTCGCCACCCGGTTGATGCGGACCACCGATTCCTCGAAGCCCTGGTTGTCGCGATCGCGACCGCCCCTGTTGTACATGATCTAAAACTCCAGTCCAGCTTCGCGCGCCGCTTGGGCGAGCGCCGCGACGCGGCCGTGGTACTTGAGCCCGGCGGTGTCGAACACGACGGCTTCGATCCCGGCGGCTTTCGCGCGCTGGGCGATCGTCGTGCCGACCCGTTGGGCCGCCTCGATGTTGGTGCGTGAGCCCAGCCCGTCGGCCAGCGCTCCCTCGCGCGTCGACGCTGCGACGAGCGTGTGGCCCTTGGCGTCGTCGACGACGAAGGCGTAGGTATGGTGCAAGCTGCGGAAGATCTGAAGCCGCGGCCGGGCCGCGCTCCCGCGAACCTTCTTCCGCAAGCGCGTGTGCCGCTTGACGCGCTGCGCGGTGCGCGACGTGGTTCCCATTACTTCTTCCCTGCCTTGCCCGCTTTGCCGAGCTTCTTGCGCACGACCTCGCGGTCGTAGCGGATCCCCTTGCCCTTGTACGGCTCGGGCGGACGAAGGTTGCGGATCTCCGCCGCCACCTGGCCGACGCGCTGCTTGTCGATTCCCTCGACGTGAACTTTGTTCGTCCCCTCGACGGTGAACGAGATGCCTTCCGGCGCCGCGTACGTCACCGGGTGCGAGTACCCCAGCGAGAAGTTCAGGTCGTTACCGGCCTTGTTGACGCGGTAGCCGACGCCTTGGAGCTCGAGCGACTTGCGGAAGCCCTTGGTCACGCCCTCGATCATGTTGGCGACCAGCGTGCGGGTGAGACCGTGCGCCGCGCGGCCCGACTTCTCGTCGTTCTTGCGCACGACGACGACCCGTCCGTCGTCGAGGCTGACCTCGACGACCGGCAGGAAGCGCTGCGAGAGCTGCCCCTTGGGACCCTTGACGAAGACCGTCGAGTCTTCGAGCTTGACGTCGACGCCCGAAGGAACGGCGACTGGAAGCTTACCGATACGAGACATGGTGACTTACCACACGTACGCCAGGACTTCACCGCCGAAGCCTTCGCGCTTGGCGCGCTTGCCCGACATGATGCCCTTGGAGGTCGACATGATGACCAGACCCAGCCCGCCCAACACGCGAGGGATCTCGGTCTTCGAGGTATAGACCCGCAGACCGGGACGGCTGATCCGGCGCAGGCCGGTGATGACCTTCTCCTTCTCCGGGCCGTACTTGAGGGTGATCCGAAGCGTCCCTTGCGGGCCTTCCTTGATCTCCTCGAGCCCCGAGATGAAGCCTTCGTCGAGCAGAATCTGCGCGACGGCCTTCTTCATTCGCGAAGCCGGGATGTCCACGGTTTGATGGTTCGCGGTATTCGCGTTGCGGATGCGGGTGAGCAGGTCCGCGACCGGATCGGTGGTGACACCCATCTTACCAGCTCGCCTTCGTGATGCCCGGGATGAAGCCGCGATGCGCGTTCTCTCGGAAGCAGATGCGGCACATGCCGAACTTGCGGTAGTATGCGCGCGGACGCCCGCAGACTTTGCAGCGGTTGTGCGCGCGCACGCTGAACTTCGGCGTGCGCTTCGACTTTTCGATCAACGAGGTCTTGGCCATTATCGCGTCGCTCCGGCTGTCTGCTGCTTCTGCAGCGGCAGCCCCATTTGGGTGAGGAACTCGGTCGCTTCTTCGTCGTTTTTCGCGGTCGTCACGATGACGATGTCCATCCCGCGCGCCTTGTCGACCTTGTCGTATTCGATCTCCGGGAACACGAGCTGTTCGCGCAGACCGAGGTTGTAGTTGCCGCGGCCGTCGAACGACTTGCGGTTGAGGCCGCGAAAGTCGCGGATACGGGGCAGCACGATGTTGAAGAGCTTGTCGAGGAACTCGTACATCCGCTCGCCGCGCAGGGTCACCTTGGCGCCGATGTTCATCCCCTCGCGCAGCTTGAACGCGGCGATCGACTTGCGCGCCTTCGTGATCACCGGCTTCTGGCCGCTGATCTGCGAGAGCTCGCGAACCGCCACGTCGAGCGCCTTCGAGTTCTGGATGGCGTCGCCGACCGACATGTTGATGACGACCTTCTCGAGCTTGGGCACCTGCATCGGGTTGCTGTACTTGAAGCGCTCCTGCAGCGAACCGCGAACCTGCTGCTGGTACTTCTCCTTCAAACGACTGGCCACGGTCATGACTTCCCGGGGACGAGCAGCTGCTCGCCCGACTTCACGCCGACGCGGACCGTCGTCCCGTCGGCCTGGCGCACGCGCCGCACCCGGGTCGGACGGTCGGTCTTGGGATCGATGACCATCAACGCCGAGAGCGGAATTCGCGCTTCCTTCTCGATGATGCCACCGCTCTGCGGCCCACCGGCCTGACCGGGCTTGGTGTGGCGCTTGACGACGTTGAGACCCTCGACGGTCGCCGCGCCCAGTTGCGGGAAGACGGCCTTGACGACGCCGCGCTTGCCTTTTTCCTTGCCACGGCGCAGCACGACCGTGTCGCCCTTGACGATCTTCGCCTTGCGCACGGCCTGGTGGTTCACCGGCGAGCCCATCTTAGAGCACCTCCGGCGCCAGCGAGGCGATCTTGAGGAACCCGCGGTCGCGCAGCTCGCGGCAGACCGGCCCGAACACGCGCGTCCCGCGCGGGTCCAGGTTGTCCTTCTCGCCCTTGATGATCACGCAGGCGTTCTCGTCGAACTTGATGACCGAACCGTCGGGCCGGCGCATCGGGGAAGAAGCCCGAACGATGACCGCCTTGACGACCTGGCCCTTTTTGACCGCGGCACCCGGGATCGCGCTCTTGACCGTGCCGACGATGATGTCGCCGACGTGCGCGTAGGGGTGACGCGAACCGCCGCTGACGTGGATACACAGCAGCTCGCGGGCCCCGGAATTGTCGGCCACTTTCAGCCGCGTCTCTTGTTGAATCATGATCCTATTTCGCTCGCTCGAGGATCTCCAGCAGACGCCAGCGCTTGTCGCGCGACATCGGCCGGCATTCCTGGATGCGCACCAGATCGCCCGTCTTGGCGTCGTTCTGCTCGTCGTGCGCCTTGAAGCGCGACGACTGACGCACGACCTTCTTGTACACCGGGTGCGGGACGCGCGTCTCGGTCACGACGATGATGGTCTTCTGCATCTTGTCGCTGACGACGCGGCCTTGCTTGACGCGGCGGTGGTTGCCGCGCTGCGCGGTTTCAGGCTGCTCCATGACGTGCCTCGGCGATCCGCTTCTCGGAGATCGCGGTCTGAATCTGGGCGTAAGTACGGCGGACTTGCTTGACGCGCGAGAAGTCGCTCAGATGCCCGGTGCGCAACGAGAAGCGGAGGTTGAAGAGCTCCTCTTTCGTTTCGCGGGCCCGCTTCTCGAGGTCCGCCAGGGTCAGCTCGCGCAGGCTGCGCAGGTCGGTACGCTTCATGCGGTGGCAACCTCCGCGTCCTGTTCGGCACGTGTTACGATCTTGGTTGCGATCGGCAGCTTCTGCGCGGCCAGCCGCAGCGCTTCGCGCGCCACGACCTCCGTCACGCCCGCCAGCTCGAAGAGCACGCGGCCGGGACGGATGACGGCGACCCACCCCTCGGGGTTGCCCTTGCCGGAGCCCATGCGGACCTCGGCCGGCTTCTTCGTCACCGACTTGTCGGGAAACACCTTGATCCAGACCTTCCCACCGCGCTTGATGTGACGGGTCATGGCGATACGTGCCGCCTCGATCTGCCGGTTGGTCATCCAGACCGGCTCGAGCGCCTGCAAGCCGAACTCACCGAAGGTCAGCGTGTTGCCGACCAGCGCTTTGCCGCGCATGCGCCCGCGATGCTGCTTGCGCCACTTGACTCGCTTCGGAGTAAGCATCGATTATGCTCCCTCGTCCTCGACCGACGGAACACCGGGGCGCTCCGCCGCATCGAACGTCTCTTGCGTCTCGGGTGGGACGACCGACGTGTCAGCCGTGACGCCGTGGCCGTGCTCGGCCGCCACGTCGTGGACTGCCGCGCCGCCGTGCGGTCCGGTGTGCTTGTCGCCCTCGATCGGCGGCGCGCCATCGGTGACCGACTCGAGCGACTGCCCGTCGGCCTGCGCGGTGTGCATCGCCTCGGTCTGATCCAGACCTGAAGCGGTGCGCTCCTGGCCGGCGTGGCGCGGGCGCTCGCCCGCCGGACGCGGGGGGCCTTCGCCCGTGCGGCCGCGACCGCCGCGCGTCCCGCGCCGGTTGTCGCGGAAACGACCCGCGTCGCCCGGGCGTGCGCCGGCGACCTCGCGCTCGCCGCGCGGCTGGTCGGGCAGCACTTCGCCCTTGTAGATCCAGACCTTCACGCCGATCCGGCCGAAGGTGGTAAACGCTTCGACGTGCGCGTAGTCGATGTCGGCACGCAGGGTGTGCAGCGGGACCTTGCCGTCGTGGTTGCGCTCGGTGCGCGCGATCTCCGCGCCGCCCAGACGGCCCGAGACCTGCACCTTCACGCCGCGCGCGCCGGCCTTCATCGTGCGCATGATCGCCTGCTTCATGGCGCGGCGGAACGCGATGCGCTTCTCGAGTTGGTCGACGATGTTCTGGCCGACCAGGCGCGCGTCGAGCTCCGGCACCTTGATCTCGACCACGTTGACCTGCACTTGCTTACCAGTCAACTTTTCGAGATTGCGCCGAATCTCGTCGATCCCGACGCCGCGCTTGCCGATGATGATACCCGGCTTGCCGGTGTTGACGATGATGCGCGCCTGATTCGCCCGCCGCTCGATCTCGACGCGCGAGATCGCCGCCGCGCGGGTCATCCGTCCGAAATACTTCCGGATCGCGACGTCCTCGTGCAACCAGCTGACATACTGCTTCTTCTCGAACCAGCGACTGTCCCAAGTCCGCGTGATACCGAGGCGCAGTCCAACCGGATGAATCTTCTGTCCCATGTTACTCCGAGGCCCCCGCGGCGGCGGCGGCAGGCTTCTTCTTGCGGCGCTGTGGCGCCGGCTTGGCCGAGGCGACCTTGGTCTGGCGCTCTTCGCGCGTCGAGAGCGCGATCGAGGCGCCCGAACGGCGCTTGGGCTGATGCTTGGGCGGCTGCGGACCGACCGCGATCGTGACGTGCGAGAGCCGCTTGCGCTTGAACGCCGCGCGCCCTTGGGCGCGGGGGTCGAGGCGCTTGGTGAACCCGCCGCCGGGTCCACCATCGACGGTGATGCGCGTGATGAAGAGCCCATCCGAGCTCATGTCGTGGTTGTTCTCCGCGTTGGCGACCGCGCTGCGCAAGAGCTTGGCGATCGGGTCGGCGGCGAACACGCCGGCAAACTGCAACAGAACGAGCGCTTCGCGCACGCTCTTGCCGCGAATCGCGTCGGCGACGCGCCGGAGCTTGCGCGGTCCCATCCGGGCGAACTTGAGGTGCGCGACCGCTTCGGTGCGCTCGGCGGCAACGGCACTCATGCCTTCACCGCTGCCTTGTCCCCGGCGTGCCCCTTGAAGGTGCGCGTCGGCGAGAACTCGCCCAGCTTGTGACCGACCATGTTCTCGGTGATGAACACCGGGATGTGGGTCCGCCCGTTGTGGACCGAGATCGTGTGACCGACCATCGCGGGGATGATCGTCGAGGCGCGCGACCACGTCTTGACGACGCGCTTCTCGCGACTCGCGTTCAACTTCTCGATCTTCTCGATGAGGTGGTCCGCAACGAACGGACCCTTCTTGAGTGAACGCCCCATGCTACTTGGCCTTCCGGCGGCGAACGATCATCTTCGCGGTCCGCTTGTTGCGGCGCGTCTTCTTGCCCATGGTCATCTGACCCCAAGGTGTGGTCGGCGGACGGCCCGAGGTGGAGCGCGCCTCGCCACCGCCGTGCGGGTGGTCTACCGGGTTCATCGCGATGCCGCGCACCGAGGGCCGCTTGCCGAGATGGCGCTGGCGGCCGGCCTTGCCGATCACTTCGTTCTCGTGGTCGAGGTTACCGAGTTGGCCGATCGTCGCGCGGCAGACGGCCAGGATGCGGCGCACCTCACCCGAGGGCATGCGCACCTGGGCGTAGGAGCCTTCTTTGGCCATCAATTGGGCGGCGCCACCGGCCGAGCGCACGAGCTTGCCGCCCTCGCCGGGCCGCAGCTCGATGTTGTGGATCACCGTCCCGAGCGGGATGTTCAGCAGCGGGAGCGCATTGCCGGTCTTGATGTCCGCCGCCGCGCCCGATTCGACCACGTCGCCGACCTTGAGCCCGGCCGGCGCGAGGATGTAGCGCTTCTCGCCGTCCCGATAGTGGAGCAGCGCGAGGCGAGCGGTCCGGTTCGGATCGTACTCGATCGCCGCGACCTTGGCCGGAATCGCGTCCTTGGTGCGCTTGAAGTCGACCAGGCGGTACTGTTTGCGGTAGCCGCCGCCCTTATGGCGGGTCGTGATGTGGCCGTTGTTGTTGCGACCCGAATGCTTCTTGCGGACCTCGACCAGCGAGCGCTCCGGCGCCTTCTTGGTGAGCTCGCTGAAATCGGCGGTCGTGATGAAGCGCCGGGCGGCGGACGTAGGCTTGTACTTTTTGACGGCCATCTTACTGCTCGAAGTAGTTCACGCCGCCCAGCTGAATCTTCTCGCCGGGAGCGATGGTGACGATCGCCTTCTTCCAATCGGTCTGCACGCCGGATGAGCGGCGGCCGCGACGGGCGAAGTTCTTTTTCTTACCGCCGACGTTGACGGTGTTGATCTTGACCACGGTCACGCCGAAGATCTCGGCGACCGCGTGCTTGATCTGCGTCTTGGTCGCATGCGGATTGACCTCGAACGCATACTGCTGCGACACCGTACCCGCCATCGACTTCTCAGTAATGAGCGGAGCCACGATGATATCGCGCGCTTCCATTTAACGGCGCTCCGTCCCGGACTGCGCGCCCCCCACCGCTGTGCGGTGGGGCCCCCGGGCGTCCGAGCCCGGCGGCATGAAGGGAAGGCGAGATTCCCCAAGGGGGCTCGGAATGAACATCATCGGGTCTCTCCGGAGTGCGCGGCGACCAGGTCGTCGTGGGCGGCGGTGGTGAGGACGAGGCGCGCGTAGCCGACGACGTCCTTGACGTCGAGGGCACCGGTGTGGGTGACGGTGACGCGTTCGAGGTTGCGCATACCGCGGTCGAGCACCGGGCCGACCGAGGCCAGCTCGGTCGAGGCGTAGACGACCAGCGTCCGGTCGCCGGTCTTCGCCGCCTTGGGCGAACCGAAGAGCAGCGTCGCGAAGGCCTTGGTTTTGGGCTCGCCCAGATCGCCGGAGTCGAGCATCGAGACCGCGCCGTGCTGGAACTTGTCCGAGAGCGCCGCGACGAGTGCGGCGCGCCGCTCCTTCTTGTTGAGGCGGCTGACGTACGAGCGCGGCTGCGGGCCGAACACGACGCCGCCGTGCGCCCACTGCGGCGAGCGGATCGAACCCTGGCGCGCGCGGCCGGTCCCCTTCTGGCGCCACGGCTTGCGACCGCCGCCCGAGACTTCGTCGCGCTTCTTCGTCTTGGCCGTCCCCGCTCGCGGGTTGGCCAGCTCGCGGAAGATCGCGCGGTAGACCGCATTCGCCTTGGTGCCGAGCTCGCCGGCGAACGCCGCGGGGACGTCCGCGACGCGCAGGCTCGAGGTCGTCGTGCCTTTGGCGGCGCTGGCCTTCGCGGTGCCGGCTGTGGTGGTGCTAACCTTCGCGTGGCTGACCTTCGCGGGGCTGGCCTTCGCGGGGCTAGCCTTCTTGGGGCTGGTCTTCTTGGCGCTGGCCTTCGCGGGGCTGGCCTTCTTGGCGCTGGCCTTCTTAGCGGGAACCTTCGCCATCAGGGGTTCACCTGCGTCTTGACGGACTGCTGCACGATCACGAGGCCGTTCTTCGGCCCGGGGACCGGGCCGCGGACCAGCAACAGGTTGCGCTCGGCGTCCGCCCGGACGACTTCGAGATTTTGGTGGGTGATGCGGTCGACGCCGTAGTGGCCGGGGCGCTTGCTGCCGCGCGACGTGTGTCCGGCGTTGGTGTCGCCGTTCGAGGCCGGCTGACGATGGATCATCGAGCCGTGGCTCGCCCCGCCGCCGCGGAAATTCCAGCGCTTCATGCCGCCGGCGAAGCCGTGGCCCTTCGAGACGCCGACCACGTCGACGCGGTCGCCTTGCGCGAAACCGTCGACGGTCACGGTCGCGCCCAGCTCGATGCCGTCGATCCCGGTGCGGAATTCACGGATGTGCCGCTTGGGTGCGATGCCTGCGCGCTTGTAATGACCCTGCAGCGCCTTGGTCAGGCGAGCGGGCTTCACGTCGCCGAACGCGAGCGCGACGGCCTCGTAGCCGTCGGTGTCTTTCGTCTTCTTCTGTACCACGGTGCACGGACCAGCTTGGATCACGGTGACCGGAACGCTCCGGCCATCCTCCGTGAACACGCTGGTCATCCCGACCTTGCGGCCGATGATGTTCTTCACGTTGATCGATCCCTTTCAGGATATCCACGGATCCAGGCGTATCGACTTACGCTTTCCGTCGCGCGCGCCAAAACGGCGTCCGCGACGCGGACCACAACCGCCATAGTGTACAGGAGCGCCGTAACAGCGTCAAGGGCACCCGTCACCCCCGGTCGGCCGTCCACGGGGGCCGGCGTTTCTCGCGAGCTCCCCGCCGGGCCCCTTTTTAGTCGAGGTCGAGGCCGACGTCGAGGCTTGGGGCGCTGTGGGTGAGCGCGCCGACCGAGATCAGGTCGACGCCCGACTCGGCGACGGCCCGGATCGTCGTCGCGTCGATCCCGCCCGACGCCTCGAGCAGCGCGCGGCCGCCGCTGCGGGCGACCGCCTCGCGCAGCTGCGCCGGGCTGAAGTTGTCGAGCAGGACGATGTCGGCGCGCTCGGCGAGCGCCTGGTCGAGCTGTTCGGGCGTGTCGACCTCGACCTCGATCTTCACCAAGTGTCCGGCGCGCGCGCGGGCGGCAACGATCGCCGGGACGATGCCGCCGGCGACCGCGACGTGGTTGTCCTTGATGAGGATCGCGTCGTCGAGGCCGAAGCGGTGGTTCTTCCCGCCGCCATGGCGGACGGCCGCCTTCTCGAGTGCCCGCAGCCCCGGCGTCGTCTTGCGGGTGTCGACGATCGTCGCGCGCGTCCCGGCGACGAGTGCGACCAGCCGCGCCGTCGCGCTGGCGATGCCGGAGAGGTGCCCGACGAAGTTCAGCGCCGTCCGCTCGCCGGTCAGGATCGCGCGCAGCGGTCCGCTGATGGTCACCACGGTCGTGCCGGGTTCCACCACGCCACCGTCCCCGACGTGGATCTCGACGTGCACCCGCGGGTCGAGCAGCGCGAAGACGCGCTCCAGGACCGTCACCCCCGAGATGACGCCCGCGCTTCGCGCGACGACCCGCGCGCGGCCGACGGCGTCGCTCGGCACGATCGCGTCGGTCGTCAGGTCACCGGCGCGCCCGAGGTCTTCGCGCAGGGCGCCGCGCACCAGCTCGTCGGCCAGCAGCGCGGTCACGACGTCCGGGCCAGTGCCGGCGGAGCGACGAAGCTGCGCCGCGCCCAACGCGGATCGCTGGTCGGGTAATCGGCGCGAAGGTGCGCGCCACGGCTCTCGCGCCGCGCCAGCGCCGCGCGCGCCACCGCGGCCGCGACCAACGCCGCGTCGGCGATCCGGTCGTCGTCCACCGTGCGTTCGAGCGCGGCGAAGGTCTGCAGCGCTCCTGCGATTCCGTCCTCGTCGCGCACGACGCCGAGGCCGGCGCTCATCGCCGCGCGCAGCGGCCGCAGCGCCGCGGCGCAGTCGCCGCGACCGAGCCGTACGCGGCGCGGGCCGGGCAGTGCCGGCGCGCCGCGTTCGGCCGCCCGCGCCGCGACGTCGCGGCCGGCGCGCGCGCCGAAGACGAGCCCTTCGACCAGCGAGTTGCTGGCCAGCCGGTTCGCGCCGTGCAGTCCGGTCGCGGCGACTTCGCCGCACGCCCACAAGCCCGGCAGGCTGGTGCGCCCGTCGGTATCGGTCGCGACGCCGCCGATCGTATAGTGCGTCGCCGCGGTCACCGGCAGCGGAGCTATGCGCGGATCGAGTCCGGCGCGCTGCGCGACGGCGAAGATGCCGGGGAATCGTGCCGGAAACCGCTCGCCCAGCGCGGCGCGCGCGTCGAGGAAGACGCGGCCGCCGGCGGCTTCGCAGGCACTGACCGCGCGCGCGACAATGTCGCGCGGGGCCAGCTCGCCGCGCGGATCGATCCCCGTCATGATCCGCGCACCCGTGCCGTCGACCAAGAGCGCACCCTCGCCGCGCACCGCTTCGCTGACCAGCGGGAGCGGGTCGGCGGCGATGCGCAGCGCGGTCGGATGAAACTGCACGAACTCGAGGTCGGCCAAGGTCGCACCGGCACGCGCCGCCAGCGCGATCCCCGCGCCGCGCGCACCCGCGGGCGTCGTCGTGCGCGCGAACAAACCGCCGAAGCCACCAGTGGCCAGGATCACCGCGCCGGCCTCGACGACGATCTCCTCGCCGCCGGGCGCGAGCAAGACGGCGCCGGCGACGCGCCCATCGGAACGTTGCAGCAACGCGGTCGCGCGCAACCCCGCGCACAACCGCACGTTCGGCCGCCCGCGTGCCTCCGCCACCAACGCGTCGACGATCGCGGCACCGGTCGCGTCGGCGGCGTGGACGATGCGGCGCTGGCCGTGCGCCCCCTCCAGCCCGAGCGCCAGCGCGCCGCCGGCGTCACGCGCGAACGGCACGCCGAGCCGCACCAGCGCGTCGACCGCGGCCGGCGCTTCGTTCGCCAGCGTCTCGACCGCGTCACGCGCGACGATCCCCGCCCCGGCCGCGACCGTGTCGGCGGCGTGCAGCTGCGGCGAGTCCGCGCCGCCGAGCGCGGCGGCGATCCCACCCTGCGCCCAGGCCGAGGCGAGATCGCGCCCCAGCGGCGTCTCGCTCGCGACCAGGACCGAGCGCCCTTCGACGGCCAGCGCCGCCGCGAGGCCGGCGACGCCGGCGCCGATCACCAGCACGTCGGTCTTCATGCCAGCGCCATCATCCGGTCCAGCGCCGCCTGCGCGCGCACGCGCACCGGCTCGTCGACCAGGACTTCGTCGTGCAGCGTCTCGAGCGCGCGCAGAATCTTCGGCAGCGTGTTGCGCTTCATGTGCGGGCACAGGTTGCACGGGCGCACGAAGGCGACGTTGGGGAACTCGGCCGCGACGTTGTCGCTCATCGAGCACTCGGTCAACATCACGACCCGCTGCGGCGCGCGCTCGCGCACGAAGTCGATCATCGCGGAGGTCGAGCCGGCGAAGTCGGCGGCGGCGATCACGTCCGGCGGGCACTCCGGATGGGCGATCACGACCACGCCCTCCTCCGTCTCGCGCAGCGCGGCGACGTCGATGCCGCGAAAGCGCTCGTGCACCTCGCAGTGGCCGGCCCAGGCGATGATCTCGACCGCCGTGTTCGCCGCGACGTACTTCGCCAGGAACTCATCGGGGAGCATGATGACGCGCGGGACGCCCAGCGCCTCGACGATCCGGACCGCGTTGGACGAGGTGCAGCAGACGTCGGACTCCGCCTTGACCTCGGCCGAGGTGTTGACGTAGGTGACGACGGGGACGCCGGGATGCTGCGCGCGCAGCGCGCGGACGTCGGCGGCGGTGATCGACGCGGCCAGCGAACAGCCGGCGCGGGCATCGGGGACGATGACTCGGCGACTGGGGTTGAGGATCTTCGCGGTCTCACCCATGAAGTGGACGCCGCAGACCACGATCACGTCGGCTTGGGCGCGCTGCGCCTCGCGGGCGAGCTGCAGCGAGTCACCGACGATGTCGGCCACGCCGTGGTAGATCTCGGGAGTCTGGTAATTGTGCGCCAGCACGATGGCGTTGCGCTCGAGCTTGAGCCGGTTGATCGCGTCGACGTAGGGTGCGTGGACCGGCCATTCGGCGGGTGGGATCACGCGCGCGACCCGGTCGTAGATCGACCGGGTTCGCTCGGCGATCTCAGGGGTGAAGGGCAGGAGCTCGACCATGGCTGACCTCGAGGCAGGGGGCTTGGGTGGCCCTTCTACTGACTTTGAGTAAAAGCCTCGGGTTGCGCTTTTTCAGCGAATTCCGATGCCGGGATCCTGGCGCTCGGCCAGGACGTCGGACCGGAACCGGAACAGTTCGGCCGGCCGCCCTGGGGTCGAGCGGCGCTCGCCGGTCCCCTCGACGATCCCGGTGTCCTCGACCAGCCGGCGGAAATTGGGGCCGTGGATCCGCATGCCGGCCAGCGCCTCGACGGTCCGCTGCAGCTCCGAGAGGGTGAAGGCCGGCGGCAACAGCTCGAAGACGATCGGCCGGTACTTGATCTTCCCGCGCAGCCGGCCGATCGCGGTCGCCAGGATGCGCCGGTGGTCGCCGTCCATCGGCGCGCCGAACGCGGCGCGCGGCTGCCGCGCCTCGGCGACCCCGCCCAGCTCGAAGAGCAGCTCGTAGCGCTCGAGCACCGCATCGTTGTTCCAGGCCGCGCCGTCGAGCCCGAAGGCGATGCGGGCGCGCAGCGCGAGCGCGGCATCCGCCTGTGCGGCGACGGTCTGCGCGACGTACGGGAGCACCGCCGCGTCGAGCAGCGGAGCCCGGCCCGCGCGATCGTCCTCCCACGGGAGAAAGCCGTACCAGTCGCGCCAGGCGACGCCACCGCTACCGGCGGCCGCGCCCGCACCGACCAGGGCGAGGTAGCCGACGCTGACCATTCGCGGGCCGCCGGCCGCTTCGCGCGGGTCGCGGTAGCGGTCACCGAAGGTGTAGAGCTGCTCCAGATACCCGACCATCAGCGCGGTCTGCTCGACGATCAGCCGCCGCGCGGCGAGCTCGAGCGTCCGGTCGCGTTCGGGGACGAAGGGCCCGGCGGGCAGCCGCGGCGCGGCGCCGCCCTCGACGGTCAGCACGCGAGGCGTCTCGTCGTGCATGGAGACGACGACGGCATCGATCCCGAGCCGCACCGCCGTCCCATCGCCCTCCATGCGCGGGACGTTCGCCGCGCCGGCGCGCGCACCGTGCCAGGAGGGGCCGGTTGCCGCCCGAACCGACACGCTCATGAGTACGATCGCGGGCCCCGCGCACCGCGCCGCGCCGCCGGCGCCCAGCCCGACGGACTTCCTCGGGATCGACGCGCTGCTGAGCGACGAGGAGCGGCTGATCCGCGACGTCGCGCGCGCGTTCGTGCGCGACCGCGTGCTGCCGCACGTCGCCGAGTGGTTCGAGGCCGGGACGTTCCCGCGCGAGATCGCGCCCGAATTGGGGCGGCTCGGGCTGCTCGGGATGCATCTGACCGGCTACGACTGCGCCGGCACCAACGCGGTCTCGTACGGTCTGGCCTGCCTGGAACTCGAGGCCGGCGACTCCGGTTTTCGTTCGTTCGTCTCGGTGCAGGGGTCGCTGGCGATGTTCCCGATCTGGGCGTTCGGCACGGAGGAGCAGAAGCGCGAGTGGCTGCCGCGTATGGCCGCCGGCGAGGCCATCGGCTGCTTCGGCCTGACCGAACCTGACTTCGGCAGCGATCCGACCGGGATGCGCACGACCGCTCGGCGCGACGGTGGCGACTACGTGCTCAACGGCACGAAGATGTGGATCACCAACGGCGGCATCGCCGACGTCGCGATCGTCTGGGCGAAGCTGCAGGGCGAGGACGACGGCGGGACGGGCCGGTCCGTGCGCGGCTTCGTCGTCCCGACCACCACCAAGGGTTTCTCGACGCGCGGCATCGAGCGCAAGCTCTCGCTGCGCGCGTCGGTGACGAGCGAGCTGATCCTCGAGGACGTGCGGCTGCCGGCCGCCGCGCTCTTACCGCACGTCACCGGGATGCGCGGCCCGCTCTCGTGCCTGAACGAAGCGCGCTACGGGATCCTCTGGGGCGCGCTCGGCGCCGCGCGCACCTGCTACGAAGCGGCCCTCACCTACAGCAAGACGCGCGTCCAGTTCGACAAGCCGATCGCCGCGTTTCAGATCACGCAGCAGAAGCTGGTCAACATGATGCTCGAGCTCAACAAGGGGCTCTTGGCCGCGCTGCACATCGGCCGGCTCAAGGACGCCGGCGCCGCGCACCCAGCCCACGTCTCGTTCGGGAAGCTGAACAACGTGCGCGAGTCGCTGGCGATCTGCCGCGAAGCGCGTACGATCCTCGGCGCGAACGGGATCACGCTCGAGTACCCGGTGATTCGCCACATGAACAACCTCGAGAGCGTCCTCACCTACGAGGGCACCAGCGAGGTCCACACGCTGATCCTGGGCCAGCTGATCACCGGCGAGAAGGCCTTCTCCTAAAACGTCACTCGCCGGCGAGGTCGATCTCGAGGTAGGTTCCGAAGCCGGCCAGATGCTCGACTCGCACCGCGCGCGAGAGCGTCTCGATGAGGAACAGGCCGCGACCGCTCTCGGCGAACGCATCGGCGGGTGGCGCGGCGTCCCAACGGAAGCCGGGGCCGCGGTCGAGGACGGCCAGCACGAGGCGTCCTTGCGTGCGCCACAACCCGAGGTCGACGTGACCCGGCGTGTAGCGCGCGACGTTGCCGACGACCTCGCCGAAGACCATCTCGCCGGCCTGCCGCGCCTCGAGGTCGAGCCCCTCGCCGACCAGGCGCGCGACGAACGCCACCCGCGCCGCCTGCGCGGCCCGGCTGTCGTTGGCATCGAACGTCCAGTCCGCGCCGCCGCCCGCTCGCAGGGTCAGGATCGCAACGTCGTCGTCAGGATCGTCCGGCACCACCAGCGTGCGCAGCAGCACGGCCGGCTCGCTGCACAGCCGGAAGGCGGGATGCGCGAGCGTCTGGGCAACGAGTCGCTCACCGGCCTCGATGTCGCGCGTCGTCTCGATCAAACCGTCGGTGAAGGCGACCAGCAGGTCGCCGCGCGCGAGCGTGCGGCGTTGCGTGCGCAGCAGCTCGAACGATGCCAAGCCGAGCGGGACGCCGGCCGCCTCGAGCCGGTCGAGCCTGCCGTCCTCGCCGCGCACGTACGGCGGCGGGTGGCCGGCGTTGGCGTAGTGCAGGCTCCGCGTCGCGCGCTCGAACGTCGCGACCAGGGCGGTCACGAAGACTTCCGGGTGCTCGCGGCGCAGGACCGAGTCGGCGCTGGCAAGCGCCCGCGCGGGTTCGCGCTCGAGAACCGCCAGCGCACGAAACGTCTGGCGCATCTTCCCCATCGTGACCGCCGCCTCGAGGCCGTGGCCGGCGACGTCACCGACCGAGAAGACGAACGTGTCGTCTTCGAAGGCGAGCGCGTCGTACCAGTCGCCGCCGACCGTCAGATCGTACGTCCCGGCCGCATAGACGCCGTCGAAGGCGACATCGGGCGCCTGCGGGAGCGCTGCTGGGAGGAACGAGGCTTGCAGCGTGCGCGCGACCTCGCGCTGGCGCTCGTACAGGCGCCCGTTGGCGACGCCGATCGCCGCGCGCTGGGCGAGCAGCAGCGCGAGCTGTTCGTCCTCGTCGGTGAAGGCGCGCCGGCTGTCGGTCATCGCCAGGGCGAGGACGCCCAGCCGCTCGTCCTCGACGCTCAGCGGGACGAACAGATACGCCTGCACGGCGAGCGCGGCGAGCAGCGCGCGCTGCTCGGGGTCGTCGATCCCCTCGAGCGCCGGCGCATCGACGCGGAGTGGGCGCCCGGTCGCCGCGACCATCGCGCGGTCGTCGTCTTCGGGGACCGGATAGCGGCGCAGGTACTCCCGCGCGACGCGCAAGCGCAGCGGATCGGTATGCGCGACCGCCCCGGATCGCAGCCGCTGCGCATCGTCGTAGACATAGATCGTGCACCAGTCCGCCAGATGCCCGACGGCGACCTCGGCCAGCCCTTGCAGTGACGCCGCCATGTCGAGCGTACCGGCGAAGGCCGCGCTGGCCTCGACGACGACGCGCAGCGCGTCCTCGGCCCGCTTGCGCTCGTCGATGTCGGTCGCGGTGCCGATCCAGGCGGTGACGTTGCCCTGCGCGACGATCGGCGCGCCGCGATTGAGGAACCAGCGGTAGCTGCCGTCGTGCGCGCGCACCCGGTGCTGCGCCTCGAAGCCGCCCTGCTCGGTCCGAGCGCGCGCGAACTCGGTCAGGAATCCGGGCAGATCGTCGGGATGGACGACCAGCGCCCAGCCGCGCTCGCGCGCATCCTCCAGACGCAGGCCGGTGTAGCGCGTCCATGGCGCGTTGACGTAGCGCAGCCGTCCCGTCGCATCGGTCACGGCGACCAAATCCGGCAAACCATCGGCCAGCGTGCGATAGCGGTGCTCCGAGTCGACCAGCTCGCGCGTCGTGCGCGCGTGGCGAATCGCTGCCGCGGTGCGCGCGGCCAGGTCCAAATAGAACGGCAGATCGTCCGCTTCGAACGGCGTCGCATCCTCGCCGAGGCGGCCCAGCGCGATCGCGCCGATCCGGTGTGGTCCGTCGGCCAGCGGAACGACGATCGCCGAGCGTACGCCGATCGTCTCGTGCAGCCGCTCGGCCACGTCCGACCAGTGGGCCGGCGACTCGGGCAGCGTGAGCAGGACCGTCTCGCCCGTCGCCGCGACGTGCCACGAGGTCCCCTCGAGGGATGGCGCGTCGCGATACTGCTCGCGTGCCGCGGCCAGTGCCGCGCGCACCGAGTCGGGTCCGGCCGTCGCGACGCTCTCGAACGCACCGTGTTCGTCGAACAGGTCGATCACCGCGTAGTCGGCGTGGCGCGGGACGACGACCGCCAGCAGCGCGTCGATCAGGGCGCTGGCATCGACCGCCGAGGCGAACAGCGCGTTGACCGAGGCCAACAGCGCGCCGCGCTCGCGCGTGGCGCGTTCGACGTCGATCTGCGTCACCGATCCGATCCAGCCGTTCACCGCACCGGCGCCGTCGAACAACGGCCATGCCCGGCCCTGGTACCAACGATAGCGTCCGTCGGAATTCTGCAGCCGGTACTCCTCACGGTGCTCGGCGCCCGCCGCGAGGGCCCTCCGCCACGCCGCTAGCGTCGGCGTGAGATCGTCGGGATGGAGCAGCGCCGTGAAGGCCTCGATGCCGAGCTCGCCCGCGCCGGTCCGCGTCAGCCGGCGCCACGCGTCGTTCGCATGGATCAGCGTGCCGTCGGCACCGGCGACCCAGACGATGTCCGGCAGCAGGTCGAGGGCGCTCAGATCTCCGACGGCGCGCGGAGCGCTCAGCGCTTCAGGACCCGGGCGAGCTTGTCGAAGAGGCCTTCGAGCGCTGCCTCATGGGTGCCCTCGAGGCGCCGCCACAGCGGCGCACCCTCCGTGTCGGAGAGCAGCGCCGTGAACCGGTGGCGGACCAGCACGCGCTTTCCCGACGGCTCGAGCGTGAAGTCGTGGGTCCCGTCGATCCCCGGCGTATCGATGCGCCAGCGGATCTGCCGCTCGGGCTCGGCCGCCTCGAGCACCGCGTGTAATCCGCCGTGCCACTCTTCGGTCACGCCCGGCGCGAGCGGACCGGCGCTGCGCAGGAACGGCTGCGCGGCGAACGGCCAAATCGCGTCCTGCGACGTGCCGAGATCGGAGAGCAACTGATAGATACGGCGCGGCGTACCGCCGAAGGTGCGCTCGTGAACGACGTCGACCGGTTTCGGCATACGCTGGACGGCCTTGCGGCCGACTCGTTTAAGCCTTGAGCTCGATGTCGACGCCGGCCGGGAGATCGAGGTGCATCAGCGCGTCCATCGTCTTGGGCGAAGCTTGCAAGATGTCGATCAACCGCTTGTGCGTGCGCATCTCGAAGTGCTCGCGCGACTTCTTGTCGACGTGCGGGGAACGGTTGACGCAGAACCGGTTGATCTCGGTCGGGAGCGGTACGGGACCGCTCACGAACGCGCCGGTGCGCTTCGCCGTGTCGACGATGCGTTCGGCCGACTGGTCGAGCACCCGGTGATCGTACGCCTTCAACCGGATCCGAATCTTCTGCTTTGCCATATTACTCTTTCACGAATGTTCCAGCGGGTTGAGCGTGCCGTCAGATGCGAGGCGCCGAGGGACGAAGTGGACTATGGTCCACGAGTTCCTCGGCAACGAAGCAGATGGCGGCACGATCAATCCGCCACGGTAGTGACGACGCCGGCGCCGACGGTGCGGCCGCCCTCGCGGATCGCGAAGCGGAGACCTTCTTCACACGCGATCGGCGTGATCAGCTCGACGTCCATTTGGACGTTGTCGCCGGGCATCACCATCTCGACGCCTTCCGGCAGCTTGATCGTGCCGGTCACATCGGTCGTGCGGAAGTAGAACTGCGGACGGTAGTTCGCGAAGAACGGCGTGTGCCGACCCCCCTCCTCCTTGGAGAGGACGTAGACCTCGGCCTTGAACTTCTTGTGCGGCTTGATCGACCCGGGCTTGGCCAGCACCTGACCGCGCTCGATGTCGTTGCGCTCCACACCGCGCAGCAGCACACCGACGTTGTCGCCGGCGATACCGACGTCGAGGAGTTTGCGGAACATCTCGATGCCGGTGACGACCGACTTGCGGGTCGCTTCCTGGAGCCCGACGATCTCAACTTCCTCGCCGACCTTGACCTGACCGCGCTCGACGCGGCCGGTGCCGACCGTGCCGCGGCCGGTGATCGTGAAGACGTCTTCGACCGGCATCAGGAACGGCTTGTCGACCGGGCGCTCGGGCGTGGGAATGTACGAGTCGACCGCGTCCATCAGCTTGAAGATCGGCTCGGCATCGGGTTCGCCGCGCTTGCCGGAGCTGTTGAGAGCCTTGGTCGCCGAGCCGCGAATGATCGGGATGTCGTCGCCGGGGAACTCGTAGTACGAGAGCAGCTCGCGAACTTCCATCTCGACCAGCTCGAGCAGCTCCTCGTCGTCGACCAGGTCGACCTTATTGAGGAAGACGACGATCTTCTGCACGCCGACCTGGCGCATCAGCAGAACGTGCTCGCGGGTCTGCGGCATCGGCCCGTCGGTCGCCGCGACCACCAGGATCGCGCCGTCCATCTGGGCCGCGCCGGTGATCATGTTCTTGATGTAGTCGGCGTGACCGGGGCAATCGACGTGCGCGTAATGGCGCTTGGCCGTCTCGTACTCCTGGTGCGAGATGGCGATCGTGATGCCGCGCTCCTTCTCCTCGGGCGCGTTGTCGATGTCGTCGACGTTGCGCTTCTGGATGCTGGAATGCTCGGTCGCGAGGCAATTGATGATCGCAGCCGTGAGCGTCGTCTTACCGTGGTCGACGTGACCGGTGGTCCCGATGTTGACGTGCGGTTTGTTCCGCTCGAACTTGGCTTTGGCCATGATTTCTCTTCGTGGTTCCTTCTTGTTACGTTGGTATGCGGTTTCGAGCCGAAGCTACGCCGCGGGCTTCTTGCCTTGAGCTTTGGCGACGATCTCTTCTTCGACGGACTTCGGCGCTTTCTCGTAGTGCGAGAACTCCATCGCGTAGGTGGCGCGGCCTTGCGTCGCCGAGCGCAGATCGGTCGCGTAGCCGAACATCTCCGAGAGCGGGACGTTAGCCTTGACGACGATCGCCCCACCCGGAGCTTCCTCGGTCGCCTGGATCGTCCCGCGCCGGCGCATCAGGTCGCCGTTGACGGCACCCATGTAGTCGCGCGGCGCGGTGACCTCGACGCCCATGATCGGCTCGAGCAGGATCGGACCGGCGGCCCGGTTCGCCTCCTTGAACGCCATCGAGGCGGCGATCTTGAACGCCATCTCGGAGGAGTCGACGTCGTGGTACGAGCCGTCGAAGGCCTCGGCCTTGAAGTCGAGCACGGGGAAGCCGGCCAGGACGCCCGAGGCAGACGCCTCGCGGATCCCTTCCATGACGGGCTTCTGGTACTCGCGCGGAACCGTGCCGCCGACGATCTTCCAGACGAAGACGTAGCCGGTGTTCGGCTCGCCCGGCGAGAGGCGAATCCAGACGTCGCCGTACTGGCCCTTACCGCCCGTCTGCCGGATGAACTTGCCCTGTTTCTCGACCGTCTTGGTGATCGCTTCGCGGTACGCGACCTGCGGCTTGCCGACGTTCGCGTCGACCTTGAACTCGCGCTTGAGGCGGTCGAGGATGATCTCGAGGTGCAGCTCGCCCATCCCGGCGATGATCGTCTGCTGCGTCTCCTCGTCGGTGGTCATGCGGAAGGTCGGGTCTTCCTGGGCCAGGCGCTGCAGCGCGATGCCGAGCTTGTCCTGGTCGCCCTTCGTCTTCGGCTCGATCGCTTGCGAGATGACGGGCTCCGGGAAGGTGATCGACTCGAGCAAGATCGGGTGCTTCTCGTCGCACAGCGTGTCGCCGGTGCGCGTGTCGGTCAGACCGACCGCGGCCGCGATGTCGCCGGCGCCGATCGCGTCGATGTCCTCGCGATGGTTGGCGTGCATGCGCAGGATACGCCCGATGCGCTCCTTCTTGCCGCTGCGCGCGTTATAGACGTAGCTGCCCTTCTCGAGCACGCCTGAATAGACGCGGAAGTACGTCAGGTTACCGTACGGGTCGGTCGCGATCTTGAAGGCGAGCGCCGCGAACGGCTCGTTGTCGACCGGCTTGCGCTCGATCTCGTCCTCAGACTTGGTATCGCGCCCGATGATGCGCTTGGCTTCCAGCGGCGAGGGGAGGAAATCGACCACGGCGTCGAGCAGCGGCTGGACGCCCTTGTTCTTGATCGCCGAGCCACACAGCATCGGCAACACCTTGCCTTGGATCGTCGCCGCGCGCAGCGCCTTGTGCAAGCGCTCGACCGGGATCTCATGGCCGTCGAAGAACAGCGCGAGCAGCTCGTCGTCCTGCTCGGCGATCGCCTCGATCAGGGCCTGGCGCCAGGTCTGCGCCAGCGTGTAGAGCTCGCCGTCGGCCTCGGTGACCGGCCCGTGCTCCATCGTCGCGCCGGCGTCGTCGGTGTAGATGATCTTGCTCATGGTGAACAAGTCGACGACGCCCTCGAAATGGTCCTCGGCCCCGATCGGAATCTGGATCGGCGTGGCGGGCGCACCCAAGCGCTCGCGGATCTTTTCGACGCAATTGAAAAAGTCGGCCCCGACGCGGTCCATCTTGTTGACGAAGATGATCCGCGGGACGTTGTACTTGTTGGCCTGGCGCCAGACGGTCTCGGACTGCGGCTGCACCGCGGCGACCGAGTCGAACAGCGCGACCAAGCCGTCGAGGACGCGCAGCGAGCGTTCGACCTCGACCGTGAAGTCCACGTGGCCTGGCGTGTCGATAATATTGATACGGGTGTCGCGCCAGGTGCAGGCGGTCGCAGCGGACGTGATCGTGATCCCGCGCTCCTGCTCTTGGACCATCCAGTCCATCGTCGCAGCGCCGTCGTGGACCTCGCCGATCTTGTGCGTACGACCGGTATAAAACAGGATGCGCTCGGTCGCCGTCGTCTTTCCGGCGTCGATGTGCGCGGCGATCCCGATGTTCCGGGTGCGGTCGAGGGGGTATTCGCGATTGAGAGGCATGATGAAACTAGCCGGCCGCGCCGATCACCAGCGGTAGTGGGCGAAGGCTTTGTTGGCCTCGGCCATCTTGTGAGTGTCCTCGCGCTTTTTGATCGAGTTGCCCTGGTTGTTGGACGCGTCGAGCAACTCGCCGGCGAGCTTCTCGGTCATCGAGCGACCCGACCGCTGGCGCGCATAGCTGATCAGCCAGCGCATCGCCATCGCCTGACGGCGGTCCGGGCGGACCTCCATCGGGACCTGATAGGTCGCACCGCCGACACGGCGCGGCCGGACCTCGACCTGCGGCATCGCGTTGCCCAGTGCCTGGTTGAAGACGTCCATCGGATCGCGACCCGAACGGGTCTTGATCAGCTCGAGCGCCTCATAGGTGATCTGCTCGGCGACGGACTTCTTCCCGCGCAGCATCACCTTATTGATGAAGCGCGCGAGCACTTTCGAACCGAATTTCGGGTCGGGGAGGATCGGTCGCTTGGGAACCGGGCCCTTACGCGGCATGGATGCGAGGTTTCCTTACTACTTCTTCTTGACGTTGCGCTTGGCGCCGTACTTCGAACGGCCTTGCTTGCGGTTCGCGGCACCCGAGGTGTCGAGCGTCCCGCGGATGATGTGGTACCGCACGCCGGGGAGATCTTTCACGCGGCCACCACGGATCAGGACGACCGAGTGCTCCTGGAGGTTGTGCCCAATCCCCGGGATGTAGGCCGTGACCTCGGCGCCGTTGGTCAAGCGCACGCGCGCGACCTTACGGAGCGCCGAGTTCGGCTTCTTCGGGGTGATCGTCTTGACTTGAGTGCACACGCCGCGGCGCTGGGGGTTCCCCGCCACCTCGAAGGTGCGGCTGGGCAGGTCGGGATGACCCGGCTTGGGCCCGGTCGACACGACGCGGAAAGCCGGGGTCTTGACCTTCTTCTGTTGTTTCTCGCGGCCCTTACGGACCAGCTGCGAAATGGTAGGCACTCGGTTCTCCGGAACGCACACGAAAGCGGCCGCACCGCGCGGGTGGGCCGGAACCTCCGAAGCATACCATGCGGCGGGGGGAGCGTCAACGAGCGGTAAGGCTGCCCGAACGGCCGACCGGACCGGCGCCGGGCCGGCCTGGGATCGTCAACGCGGCGATCAGCGCAGCGAGCAGGCAGACCGCCGCCGAGCACGCCATGACGGCGCGAAAGCCGGTCAAGTACGCCAGCGGCGCGCCGAGCCCCAGCTGGGCCGCGCCCGGCGCGACGCGCACGAGGACGATCCCGAAGGCCGCGACCGCGAGCAAGCCGGCCGTGCGCGAGACCGCGTTGTTGATCCCCGAGGCGATCCCGCTTTCGGTGCTCGACACCGTGTCGAAGACCGTCGTCGTCAACGGCGCGATGAAGCAGGCGCCACCCAAGCCCAGCAAGACGGCGGCTGGGAAGTACGTCGTCCAGTACGAGCCGCCCAGGCCCGGTCGCGCGAAGGCGCCGAAGGCGACTGCGACGAGCAGCGCGCCGACGATCAGCGGCGTGCGGGCGCCGATCCGCGCGACCAGGCCGCCCGACCAGCGCGCCAGCGAGAAGTTCAGGGCCACGAACGGGAGCAGCGCCGCGCCGGCGGCGGTCGGTTGGTAGCCCTGCGCGTTGATCAGCAGGTATGGGATGAAATAGAAGCTCCCGCCCAGCGCCATGTAGAGGAAGAGCGTGTAGAGGTTCGCGCCCGTGAAAGCGCGCGAACGGAAGATGTGGAGCGGGATCATCGGGGCGGACTCCCGGCGTTCGACGACCACGAAGCCCGCCAGCGCCGCCACCGCGGCGGCCAATAACCACCAGACCCTCGCCTGGACCGGGACGATCTGCGCGCCGACCAGGGCGACGGTCAGCGCGCCCAGGCCGCCGGTCGCGAGCAGCGCACCCGCCACATCCGGCCGGTGCGAGGCCGCAGGGTCGGAGCTCTCAGGGACTGCCCGCCAGCAGATCGCCAAGACGGCGACCGCCAGCGGGAGGTTGATCAGGAAGACCCAGCGCCAGGAGGCATGCTCGGCCAAGAACCCGCCCAGCACCGGGCCGACGGCCGAGGTGATCGACGCGAACCCCGACCAGGTGCCGATCGCCCGCCCCCGCGCCTCCCCGGTGAAGGTCGCGCTGAGCAAGGCCAGCGACTCGGGGACGGCCAGCGCTCCGCCGATCCCCTGCAGCGCCCGGGCCACGTCCACGATCTCGATCGTCGGCGCCACGGCGCAGCCCAGCGAGGCGACGGCGAAGACCGCGATCCCGATCATGTAGAGCCGGCGCCGGCCGTACCGGTCGCCCAGCGCCCCGCCCAACAAGATCAAGGCCGAGAGGAACAGCGTGTAACCCTCGACGACCCATTGGAGCGGCACCGCGCCGGCGTGCAGGTCGCGCTGCATGACGGGCAAAGCGACGTTCACCGCGGTCGCGTCGATGAAGCCCATCGCGGAGCCCAGGATCGCCGCGATCAGGACCCAGCGTCCATTCACCCTGCCGAATAGCGCCGGCCCAGCTGAGGTACCCTGCCAACGCAGGACCGGCGGCGCGCAGCGCGCACCTGAGGCGGGCAAGGGGAAAACGCGCCGAGACGGGAGGCGGGTCGTGCCACGAGCGAAGCCGGGTGAAGCGCAATCGAAGATCGCTCCGCCGATCCGCGTCCCCAAGCGCCCGACGCCGGTCGACCGCATCCCGCGCGTCGTCCCGAATCCGAGCCTACGGGACCATCTGGCGATCATCAGCCGGGCCGTGTTCCAGGCCGGCCTGTCGTGGGCGATGGTCGACGCCCACTGGGACGACTACCTGCGGGCGTTCGCCGACTTCGACGTCGCGACGGTCGCCGCGTACGGAGAGGACGACATCGAGCGGCTGATGCGCTCGGGCGGTATCGTCCACTCTCGGCCGAAGATCGTCGGCACGATTCGCAACGCCGGGACGCTGCTCGCGCTCGAGAGCGAGTTCGGCTCGATCGACGCCTACCGGCGGTCGTTCGCGAGCTACGACGACTTGCGCCGTGATACGAAGAAGCGCTTCGCCTATCTCGGCGACCTCAACTTGTACTACTGGCTCTTCCGCACCGGCGCCGAGGTCCCCGACCTCGAAGAGTGGATGAAGGATCAGGAGCGCGATCACCCGCGCATGCGCGAGATGGTCACTCTCGCCAAACGCGGGGATTGACGTTAGGCCAGGGTCGCTCGGACCTCGCGCGGCATCGCTTGGTCGGCGCGCAGCCGGATCGCGAACGTCGTCCCGGCAGGCGACGTCTCCAGCAGCGCCAAGCTTCCGCCGGCGCGTTCGACGGCGCGCTTCGCGATCGCCAAACCCAAGCCCGAGCCTTCGACCTCACCCCGCGTACGCCCGCGGTAGAAGCGGTCGAAGATCGCCTCACGCTCCTCGGCAACGATCCCGGGACCCTGATCGCTGATGCGGACTTCGACGCCACCGTCGACCGCCTGCGCGTGCACGCGGATCGGTGAGTCCGGCGCATACTTGAGCGCGTTGTCGACGACGTTCGCGATCGCCTCGTGGATCTCGTCGCGGTTCCCGATCACCGTCGCGTCGACGCCGACGTCGAGGTCGAAGCGCCGGCCCGGTGCGATCAACCGGCGCCCGTCGACGATCTGTTCGAGCAGCGGGCGCAAGGAGAACGGCTCGACGTCGCGCCGATCGTCGCCCTCCATCCGGGCTAAGAGAACCAGGTTGTCGATCAGCGTGCGCATCCGCGAGCCTTCGAGCGCGATCGAGGCGAAGATGCGGCGCGAGCGCTCGTCGCCGGCATCGGCACGTCGCTTCAAGAGGTCGATGAAGCCGAGCACGATCGTCAGCGGCGTGCGCAGCTCGTGGCCCGCGTCGGCGACGAACTGGCGCATCTGCAGCTCAGCCTGCGCGCGCTCGGCGAAGGCGGCGGCGACCTGGGCCGCCGCGGCATTGTAGGCCAGCGCGATCGCGTCGAACTCGCTGTTGCCGGCGACCGCGATCGGCTGCGGCGTGAAGTCGCGCGCGGCGAAGCGCTGCAAGGCGTGGGTCACTTCGACCAGCGGCCGCAGCGCCTGCGAGGTGATGAAGCGCCCCGTCGCCCAAGCGACGCCGCCGGCCAGCGCGGCAACCAGCAGCAGCCCGATCAAAAGGCGAACCGTCCAGCGCGCCGTCGCATCGGGATCGGGCAGCGCGTCCATCCAGCCACCGACGAATTCGACCGTCTGTCGCCGCCCTCCGAAGGCCGTCTGAATCGCCAGCCCCAACCGGCTGCCCGCGATGCGATGCGCCCGCACGTCGCCGGTCGTCACCCGGCCGTCCATGACGATCGTCGCTTCCCCCGGCCGGAGCATCCCCGGCCGAGGCGGCTCGCGCGGCGGCGGCGGAAACTGGTAGGCCAGGATGCGGATCCCGCTGCGCAGGAGGCGGCTTTCGATCTCGCGCGCCGCGTCGATGAACGATTCGTGCCGCAGGGCGGCGCGGCTGCCGAAGCTGGCCGCCTCGCGCAGGTCGGCGTCGACACCGTCGTTGACGAACTGCACGTAGGCGTACAGCACGCCCGCAACGACCAGCGTGCCGAGCACCAGAATCGCCAAGACGCCCGCCGCGACGTACCAAGACGTCAGCCGCCGCGCGAACGTCGTGAACACGGGCTCAGTGTGCTCGCAGGGCGTAGCCGGCGCCGCGGATCGTGCGGATCAGTTTGGGTTCGAAGCCGGCGTCGATCTTCGCGCGCAGGTAGGAGACGTAGGTCTCGACCGCGCCCGGCCCAACGTCGCGGTCGGTCCCCCAGACCAGATCGAGCAGCTGATCCCGGGTGAAGACGCGCTCGGGGTTGCGCACGAAGGTCAGCAACAGTGCGTACTCGCGCGCCGAGAGGTCGATGTGACGGTCGCCGCGCTTGACGTCGCGCCGGTCGAGGTCGATCGAGAGGTCGGCGTAGGCGACGATCGAGGGCTGCTCGAGCCGCGGCCGGCGCAGCGCCGACTGCAGCCGCGCGACCAGCTCGGTCATCTCGAAGGGCTTGGGGATGTAGTCGTCGGCCCCACGGCGCAGGCCGGTGATCTTGTCGTCTGTGTCGGCCTTCGCGCTGAGCATCAGGATCGGCGCCTCGGTGACGCGGCGCAGCATCGGCAGCAGCTCGAGCCCATCCACGAAGGGGAGCATCACGTCGAGCACGATCGCGTCGGGCCGCCAGTCGCGCACGATCTGCAGCCCGATCCGGCCGTCGGGTGCGCTCTTGACCTCGAAGCCGTCTTCGGCCAGCCCCAGCTCCAAGAGCTCGCGCAGATGCCGCTCGTCGTCGATCACCAGAACTCTCGCCGCGCTGGCCACTACTTTTTGACGCTCCCCCCACCGGTGCCCAGATCGGGTGCACGCACCACGAAGATGCCGACGTTCGGAGCGTACTGCAGGAATCCGCGTCCACGCTGAGCTCCGCCTCGCCCTTCGCCCGGTCGAGGGCTCGCCCCCGGGGCGGGGCTCGGCCCCGGCGAGGCCGCGCCCAACGGACCCGGCGGGCCAAGATCGAGGCCCTTCGCGGTCGCCTCCGCCGGCGTGAGCACGGTCCCGTACGAGCACGAGACCAGCGCGCGGAAGGGCTGCAGCGCCGCGATCAACTCCGGGCTGGGTGAGAACTGCGGGCGCGGCGCGTTCTCGTTGGCGTTCGGCCCGACGGTGACTTCGGGCTCGAAACCGCCCGGCGGCCCGCCGCCGAAACCGCCGGGGCCACCGGGGCCGCCCGGCCCACCGCCGCCTCCGCGCCGGCCGCCGCCGCTACCGTTCGGGCCGTTGCCCTCCGGCCGGCGCACCAGGTTCGGCGGGATCGACGGCCCCAAAGCCAGCCACCAGCTCCCCCTCGCGTCGCCGTGCGGTGTGACCGAGACACCGTCGACCACCGGGAGTGTGGTCGCGCCGGCGCCGAAGGCCTGTGCCGACGCGCCGAGTTGGGCCAGCACCTTCGTCGCGAGCGGTTGGAGTTCGGGCGTGCACTCGGTACGCGACGTCGCCAGCGCGAGCGGATCCGTCCCCGGCGGCGGCGGAATGAACTTCAACTGCCCGAAGCCGAACACGCCGCGGCCGCCGGGTCCCGGCGACGGGCTCGGCGCGGCTTGCGCCACTTGCCGGTTTCCGCCGCGCATCCCCGGGATGTGCGCGCCACCGGCGCCCGGCCGCGCACCGGTATTCAACGAGTAGGAGAGTTGAATCGTGCGCGGGGGCAACGGGTTCGCCGCGACCAGCAGCGGCGCCGCACCGACGATCGGTTCCGGCTCCGCATAGGCCAGCGTCGAGAACAACCCCGTCTCGGTGTTGAACGCGTTCGTCTCGAACAGCGTGAGCTGCCCGATCCCCAACGGGTGCGAGATCCCTAGACTGACGGAGACGTACGGGGCCAGGTGCTGGCTGTTGTTGATGCCGGCGTAGAGGGCGTTGGCCAAGAACTCGAACCCGCTGGGCGGGTGGTAGGCGTCCAGCGTGAGGTTGGCTTTGTGCAACGGGCGGCCGTAGATCTGTTCGAACAGCACGAGCGTGCTGCCGACGCCGGTGAAGCGCGGATCGGCCGCCGCGTAGAACGAGGAGTTGGTCGAGTACGACGGCATCACGGTGAAGTCTCGACCGAGTCCGAACCGTCCGCTGATGTCGTAGCCCTGGTAGATGCGCGTCGTGTCGTTGACCGGCTCGCTGACGTAGATCGTCGGGCTGGGGAACGGCAGCGGACACACGCTCGAATAGTAGCCGACGATCGCACCGTAATACGGGCTGATCGGCGAGAGCCCGGCCGCCGCGGCCGTCACGCCGGCGTTCACCAACTGTCCGGCCTGACTCTGCCGATAGGCATCGAAGTTGAGCAGCGCGCCGCTCGACCACTGATGCGACCAGGTCGCCTCGTAGTCGATCGCCGACTGCTTCGTCGGCTGGTCGCCGGGGCCGCTGACCTGCGCGGTTCCGGCGTAGCAGTTCGTGCGCGCCGAGTTGGGGTCGCTGTAACTGCGCACGATCGCGGGTGCCGGCTGCGAGCTGCCGATGGAGGACTGCGCGGTGAACGTGTCGTGGTCGGTCGGTCGCCACGAGCCGGCGAAGCCGCCCAAGATCGACGACCCCGCGCCGCTCGTTTCGGCGAGCGAGAGCTGGGGGCCGATCGAGATCTTGTCGCTCAGCTTGATCGAATCGGTCAGCTGGTAGGTGCTCGACGAGACGGCGTTAGTCGAGCCGGTCTGGAAGAGGCTGGTCCCCGACTCGACCAGCGGTGCGAACGTCGTGGTCGCATCGAAGGTCGCCGCGTTGAGAGTGATCGTGTGGTTGTCCTTGGCCACCGTCGCCTGCGCGGCGATCCCGCGCGCCAGCGTGTTCGTCTGCGTCGCGTACGGCGAGGGGAAGTCCTCGATGTAGCGGTCCAGGTCGTTGGCCAAACCGTACGAGGACGAGGTGTAACCGGTGACTTGCACCGCGACCTGTCCGACCAGCTGTTGCACGGTCAGGTAGTCGAACTTGTACTTCCCGGTCGAGACGTTGTTCGGGCCGATCCCGCAGGGCAGCGGACCGGTGAACTGCGTGCAGACTGAGGCGACATCGGTGTTGTTCTCGAGCGCGGTAAAGATGACGTTGGTGTTGTCGGTCAGTTCGTAGCGCAGCTTCACCAGATCGCCGGCACTGGTCGACTCGCCGCCGTGCGGATACGTCAACCCGCTCTCGTCCTCGTAATCCTGAAACGTCAGCGGGTTGTTGCCGCCGCGCTTGGTCGTCATGATGGCGATGCCCAGTTTGCCGATCGAGCCAGTCTCACCGAACGACCAGTTGTACTTGTCGAACGCGCCGTCGGCCAGGTTGACCCGCTCCTGCCAGCTCTGCGTCGGCTGAAGCGTCGAGAAGTTGACGCCCCCGCCGAGCGCGCCGGCTCGCGCGCCGAAGCTCGCGCTCGCGCCGGTGAACAGATCGGTGTTGATCCCGCGCAGGTTGACCGCCGACCCGGGCGCGCCGAGCGGGATCCCGTCGAGCGTGACCGCCGTTTGCGACTCGTCGTGACCGTGCAGGGAGATCGTCTGCGCGGCATCGGGATCGTTCGAAGCCGTCGTCACGTCGACGCCGGCCAGCGTGTTGAGCGCGTCGGCGAGGGAGTCGGAGATGCGCCGCACCGGACTCGAGGCGTCGACGTCGCTGGTCGAGACCATGGTCCGGGCACGCGTCGTACCGATGACCTGCAGACCCGAGTTGCCGTTCTGCGACCCGTTCCCGGCCGCTGCGGCCGCCGCCGGGTTGTTGGCGGTCCCCAAGTCGACCGACACGTCGACCTGCTTGTTACCCAAGACTTCGAATGAACGCGAGGTCACGCCGAAGTAGCCCGGCCGGCTGACCCGAATGCGGTAGATCCCGACCGGGACGTCGGTGTACTTCACCACGCCGGTCGCGTTGGTCAGCGCACTGGCCGTGTTCGGGCCCAACAAGAAGACGCGCGCATTCCCCAGCGGCTGCTTCGCGTCGTTCTCCACCACGATGCGAACGATACCGTCCTCGGAATCCGACTGCGCGAGCGCGGGGCCGGCCGAGGTGACGAACACGGTGAGCGAAAGCAAGAAGGCGATACACTGGCTCGCCGTCCGAAGAGTCATTCCGCGGAATCCTGGCATCGCGCGCTGAGTTGATTCTGAGACACCACCGCCAAGTGCCTAGATGGACTGCGCCGCCGCGATCGCCGCCAGGAAGCGGGCGCCGAAATCGGCCAGCTTCTTCTCCCCGACGCCGCTGATCGCGCGTAGTTGGGCGGGCGTACGCGGCGCCTCGCGCGCCATCGCGCGCAACACCGCGTCGCTGAAGACGATGTAGGGTGGGACATCACGTTCCGCTGCGATCTCGCGCCGCAGCCCCCGCAGCACCGCGAAGAGGTCGCGGTCGTAGTCCTGGTCGTCGGCCGCCGCGCGCGTCGCGGCGGGACGCGCCTTGCGGCCGGCGACCGGGGCGACCGCCTCGCGGACGACGATCGGGCTGCGCTCGACCAGCGCGAGGCGCCCGGCATCGGTCAGCCCCACGATGTTGTGCCGGTCGGCATCCTGGACGATGAGCCCGAGCCGCAGCAGCTCGTCGGCCAGGTGCCGCCAACTGCGCCGGTCGCGATCCTTCCCGATCCCGTAGGTCGAGAGGCGCTCGTGGAACCAGCGCTCGATCTTCTCGGTGCGCGCGCCGAGCAGGACGTCGATCACGTGGGTGATCCCGACGCCGTAGCCGTGCGCCTCGCGCACGCGGTAGACGCACGAGAGGAGCTTCTGCGCGTCGAGGGTCGCGTCGTACGAGGACCGCGGCTCCAGGCAGTTGTCGCACGCCTCGCACCGCGCGTGGGGATACGACTCGCCGAAGTAGGCCAGCAACTCGCGCCGCCGGCAGTCGTTCGAGTAGGCGAAGCGGGACAGCCGGTCGAGCTGTTCGCGGGCCGCCGCGCGCTCGCTCTCCGGCTTCTCGGCGACGAACCGTTCGGCGCGCGCGACGTCGCCGTAAGCGAAGAACCAAGCACACTCGGCGGGTAACCCGTCGCGACCCGACCGCCCGGTCTCCTGATAGTAGCCCTCGAGGCCGCGCGGCACATCCCAGTGCACGACGAACCGAACGTTGGATTTGTCGATCCCCATCCCGAAGGCGATGGTGGCGCAGATGACGCGCACGTCGTCGCGCAAGAACGCGTCCTGGCGTCGCGAGCGGGTCGCCGCATCGAGGCCGGCGTGGTACGCGAGCGCCGGGATCCCGGCGGCGGCCAGCGCGTCGGCGAGCTTCTCGGTGTTGGCGCGGCTGCCGGCGTAGACGATCCCCGCCTCGTCGTCGGGCCGCGCCCGTAGCCAGCGCACCAGTCCCTCCAGGCTGCGCGGCGCGTGCAGGACGCGGTAGGTGAGGTTCGGCCGGTCGAACGAGGCGACGTGGACGGCCGGCCGGCGCAAGCCGAGCTGCGCGACGACGTCGTCGCGCACGCGCGCCGTCGCCGTGGCCGTGAACGCGCAGAACGGGACGGCCGGAAAGCGCTCCCGCAGGCCGGCGATACGGCGGTACTCGGGCCGAAAGTCGTGGCCCCACTCGCTGATGCAGTGCGCCTCGTCGACCACGAAACGGGCGACGTTCCAGCGCGCCAGATCCTCGGCGAAGCCGGGCAGCGTCAGCCGCTCGGGTGCGACGTAGAGCAGCTTGTACGCGCCGCGCTCCAGCCCGTCGAGCCGGCGCCGCAGCTCCGGCCATTCGAGTGAGGAATTCAGCGCCGTCGCCGGGACGCCGGTCGTGTCGAGCGCGTCGACTTGGTCCTTCATCAACGCGATGAGCGGCGAGATGACGACGGTCAACCCGGTGGTGAGGACGGCCGGAAGTTGGTAGCAGAGCGACTTTCCGCCGCCGGTCGGCAAGAGCGCGAACACGTCGCGGCCGTCGAGGACGTCGCGGACGACCACCTCCTGCGACGGCCGGAACGAGGTGAATCCGAACCAGCGCTCGAGCGCCTCGCGCAGCTCCGCCGCCTGGACAGCCATCGGGTTCATCGCTTCGCCGTCTGCGACGGTCGGCCCGGTCGGCCAGGGGCGGCGGCGTGGTCGGCATGGTGACCAGGAACAGCGGGTACTCCGCGCCGTATCTGATCGTCGTCGCGCTGCGAAGAGGGTGTGCGTTGCGACTCGGTGCGTTCGTTCAACAGCTAGGGGCGTGGGCCGAGCGGCCGTGCGTCCTCACGATCCGCCTCCCCGCGGTCGACAGCCAACTGGCGATCACCGGGGTCTTGCGCGCCTACTATAGCCTAGCCTCGATTCGCGGCTGGGCGCTCGTCCCGCCCGAACAGCACGGCGGCTTCGCGACGATGCGGCTGACCCAGCTGGCGCTCGAGGAGGCGACCTCGCGCGAAGTCATCGACGACGAACTCGGCCGGCGGCTGCGCTACGCCCGCGACGACCGAGCCATCTTCGAGTTGGCCCGCGATGCTGCGCTCTTCACCGGCCCGCCGCGCCGCACGCTGCCCGGTCGCTACTTGTATGTCGGCGGCCGCCGCCGTCCCGTCCCCGAGCCCTGGATGTGCGAGTGAGGCGCAGCCGCCGGCACGTTGACGAGCGGGCGTAGTACCGCTCGGCGGCTGGGTTTTGCGCGCCGGAACCTGCCCTGCGCCGGCCCGGTGGGTCCGTTCGTCGCGCGCGCAGAACCTTTGCCCGGGAGTCGATGTTCCGCCTTTTCTTCGCGGCGATCGCTTTGAGCGCTGCGACATTCCTCACGCCGGCCCCCGCACCCGCTGCGCCCGCCGCCGGTGTGACGGTGCTGCACGCCTCGGGCGCGCCGGCTATCGTGATCGGCCCCCGGCGGGCGCAACGCATGACCGTCACGATCGGCAGCTTTCGTGCGGTCGTCGGGCTGGCGGAACCGGTCGGTGCGGGCCCGCTCGGACACGCCGTCGACTCGCTGCCCGTCCCTGCCGGGGTGCCGGCCGGGACGCCGATCGTCGTGCAGGTCGAGCCGGCCAGCGCCGGCTTGCCGCATCTGCTCGCCGAGGACCCGGCGATCGACGACGCTGTTACCGCGGCGCGTGCGTCCGGCGTGACGCTCGGCGTCCTCGGCGCGATGTTGTGCTTGCAGCTCGCCGGCTTCGTGCTGACCCGCGACCGAAGCATCCCGTGGTACGCGGGCTTCGTCGGCACGTTGCTCCTCATCGAGCTGCTGCGCGACGGAGCGCTCCCCGGCCTGCGCGTCCCGACTCTCCAGGAACTGGCGCTGCTCGATCTCGCCAACGGCATCTGCATGATCGGCTTCGTCGTCAGCTATCTGCAGCTCTGGACGCAGGCTCGCCGGCTGTTCTGGGGCATCGCGAGCGCGCTCTCGGTCCTGGCTGCCTTCGACGTGCTGGTAGCGAGCGGGCCGCTGTTGCACGGCGCGGTCGAGAGCGTGCGCACTCCCATCCTGCTGTTCGGCGCAGTGATTTTGACCATCGCGACCGTGATGCGCATGCGCGACTATCCCCCGGCACGCTTCCTGTTAGCGGCCGAAGGGTTGATCTTCGTCGCGGTCGCCTACCGCGTGGTGCGGACCTTCACTCCGTACTCGGTGCCGTTCCTCGACGATTGGAATTACGAGCTCTCGACGATCAGTAACTCGGTGCTGCTGGGCGTGGCGCTCGTCATGCGCTCGCGCTACGCCCTGCGCCAGCGCCAGCATCTCGAGGATCGGCTCGAGGATGCGACCCGCGCGGCCGAGCACGACGCGCTCACCGGAGCGCTCAATCGTCGCGGCCTGGTCACAGCGCTCGAGAACGCCACCAGCGGAACGCTGTTCTACCTCGACCTCGACGGGTTCAGGACGGTCAACGATCGCTTCGGCCACGCCGCCGGCGACGCGATGCTGGTGCAGGTCGTGCGCACCCTGCGCGAGGTGGTCGGAGCCGAAGCGACGGTGGCGCGGGTCGGCGGCGACGAGTTCGTGGTCGTCGTCGCCGACGAAGACCGGCCGCGAGCGGACCGGCTCATCGAGCAGATGACCGAGGCGATCGCGAAGATCCGGCCGGGTGGTCGCGCGCGCGCCGGAGGGATCGGTGCCTCGATCGGCTACGCGCCGATGACCGGACTGACGTTCGATAACGCGATGCGGATCGCCGACGCGAACTCGTACCGTACCAAGACCTATAAGCAGGCACTCTCCGGCACGACGGCATGACCGCCCGCGCCGTGAAGTCGATGAGGCCAGGGCGCAGCCTGCGCGTGCTGCTCGCGGTGCTCGGATTGCTACTCGTCCCGTTCGCCGTCGCCGGCGCGAGCAGCCAGACGACCGTGCTGCGCGCGCCCGGGGTCCCCGTCCTCGTCGTCGGCCCGACGACCGCCGAGCGGATGAGGGTGACCGTCGCCGGCCGCACGCTGTTCTCGGGTCGTTTCTTCCCGGTCGGCCGCGCGCCGCTCGGCCACGCGATGACGTTCGTCCCGCTCTCCGACGTCCCGGCGGGGACGCCGATCGTCGTGCGCGTCGAACCGGCGGGCGCCGGCACGCCCCGACTCGTGCCGGCCGACCCCGCGATCGACGAAGCGCTCGACGATGCGCGCGTCGCCGGTCTGGTGCTCGGCGTGCTGGTTTCGGCGCTGTTGCTGCAACTCGCCTGGTTCACGCTCAGCCGCGACCGGAACATCGTCTGGTACGTCGCGTTCATCGGATCGCTGATCGCGATCGCGCTGCTTCGCGACGGCCGGCTGCCAGGTTTCGGTGCGGCGCCTACATCGGTGGCCCTGGTCGCGCTCGATGCGCTCGCGAGCATCTTCTATCTCGGCTTCACGCTGGTCTTCCTGCGGCTATGGCAGGACGCGCGCGGGCTGTTCTGGATCGCCATCGTCCCGCTGATCCCGACCGTCGCTCTGCAAATCGCCGGTGCGCTCGTCCCCATGCTCCAGCCCGCCGTCGAGGCGTTTCGTTCGCCGGTCCTGTTGTTCGGGAGCAGCGTATTGCTCGCTGTGGCGATCGTTCGCGGTCGGCGCTTCCCACCGGCGTATTATCTGTTGGGTGCGCTCGGTGCGACACTGCTGGCGATCCTCTACCGCACGGTGCGCTTTTGGACACCCTTCAACGATCCGTTCCTCGACCACTGGGCGTACGACATCGGGATCACGATCGACGCGCTGGTGTTCGGCTTCGCCGTCGTCGCACGCCAGCAGTATCTCTGGCGCGAGCGCAGGCTGCTCCAAGTCCGGCTCGATGAGGCGACCCACGCAGCCCAGCACGACGCGCTGACCGGTGCCCTCAACCGCCGCGGGCTGGTGTCGAACCTCACCGGGCACGACAGCGGTACGCTGCTCTACGTCGACCTGGATAATTTCAAGCAAGTCAACGACCACTTCGGTCACGCCAGCGGCGACGTGATCCTGATCGACGTCGCCAGCGCCCTGCGTGAGCTTGCCGGCCCCGGGGCGATGATCGCGCGCGTCGGCGGCGATGAGTTCGTGGTCGTCGTCGCCGACTCCGACCGCGTCGCGATCCTACGGCTGGCCGAACGTTTGAGCGAGCGCATCGCCGACATCCGCCCCGCCGGGCAGCCACGCATCCCGTACTTCGGCGCGTCGGTCGGCTTTGCGCCGCTGGCCGGGCTCACGCTCGACAACGCGATGCGCATCGCCGACGCCAACTCCTACCGGGTCAAGGCCTACAAGCAGGCCGCGACGGCGCCGCCGGACGTCTAGCAAAAACGGCGAGAGCCCGGCATCACTGCCGGGCTCTCGTGTTCAGGGACCGCTGAGGACTACAAGTCCTCGGGGTTGATCCCCTTGGGCTTGTACTGCGTGCGCGTCGCCGGCACGCCGACCGTCGCCTCCGCATCGTACTCGCCTTCGTACTGGACCGTGTTCTCGGCCATGCGTTGCCGCTCGTACGGGCCGAGCACCTTGGGATTGAGTTCCTGGCCGTTCGGCGCGACCACGTCAGTGTAGGACGTGAGCGCGTCCGCGTCCGGGTTGAAGTCCAGGAACACGTTGCGGGGGCGGCCCTCGTCGTCCAGATCCTGCCCTTCGGGCTCGATCTGGAGATTGCGGTACCGCGACATCCCCGTTCCGGCCGGGATCAGCTTCCCGATGATGACGTTCTCCTTGAGACCGAGCAGCGGGTCGTGCTTGCCCTTGATCGCGGCGTCGGTGAGGACGCGCGTGGTCTCCTGGAAGGACGCCGCCGAGAGGAACGACTCGGTCGCGAGCGATGCCTTGGTGACGCCGAGCAGCACCGGGGTGCCCTCAGCGATCTTCCCGCTATCGGCCTTGATCTTCTCGTTCTCCTCACCGAACGCGGCGGACTCGACGAGTTGCCCCGGGAGCATCCGCGTGTCGCCGCCGTCGACGATCTTCACTTTGCGCAACATCGAACGCACGATGACCTCGATGTGCTTGTCGTTGATGTCGACACCCTGCGAGCGGTAGACCTTCTGCACTTCCTGGACCAGGTAGTTCTGCAGCGCGGTCTCACCCTTGATCCGCAGGATGTCGTGCGGGTTGAGCGAGCCCTCCGCGATCGGCTGACCGGCCTCGACGTGCTGACCATCCACGATGGTGAGGTGCAGGCCAGGCGTGACGTCGACCTCGTGGTCTTCGCCCTGGTCATCGGTCACGAAGATGACCCGCTTGCCCTTCTCCTCGCCGAACTTGATCGTGCCGGCGACCTCGACCAGCGGCGCTTCGCCCTTCGGCTTGCGCGCCTCGAAGATTTCCTCGACACGCGGGAGACCCGTGATGATGTCTTCCTGCGCGACGCCACCGGTGTGGAAGGTCCGCAGCGTCAGCTGCGTACCCGGCTCGCCGATCGATTGCGCGGCGATGATACCCACCGCCTCGCCGATGTCGACCTTCTTCCCAGTCGCCAGATTGCGCCCGTAGCACATCGCGCAGACGCCGTGCTTGGCCTGGCACACCAGGACCGAGCGGATCTTGACCTGCTTGATGCCCGCGGCGATGATCGCCCCGGCCTTGGCCTCGTCGATCTCTTCGTCCCGACGGACGATCTTCTCGCGCGAGTTCTCCGGGTTCTTGACGTCCTCGGCCGAACGGCGTCCGACGATGCGGTCCGAGAGCGGCTCGATCGTCTCCTTGCCGACGGTGATGTCGCCGACCATGATGCCGTTGGACGTTCCGCAGTCTTCTTCGCGGATGATGACGTCCTGCGCGACGTCGACCAGACGGCGCGTCAGGTAGCCCGAGTCGGCCGTCCGCAGCGCGGTATCGGCCAGACCCTTGCGTGCCCCGTGGGTCGAGATGAAGTACTCGAGGACGGTCAGGCCTTCTTTGAGGGAAGCCTTGACCGGGATCTCGAGGATCCGCCCCGACGGGTCGGACATCAGCCCGCGCATACCGCCGAGCTGCTTGACCTGCGCGATCGAGCCACGCGCACCCGAGGTCGCCATCATGAAGACGGTGTTGAGCGGGTTTTGCGCCTGCTGCATCGCGAGCGTGACGTCGTCACCGGCCTTGGACCAGATCTCGATCGTCTTGTTGTAGCGCTCGTCCTCGGAGATGAAGCCCTGATCGAAGAGCGAGTGCAGCTCGTCGACCTCGCGCTGTGCCTTGTCGAGCAGATCGTGCTTGCTGGTCGGAACGACGATGTCGCTGATCGACACGGTCGTGCCGGACTGCGTGGCATAGCGGAAGCCGAGCGCCTTGATCGCGTCCAGGAACTCCGCCGTCTCGGCATTACCGAACTTGCGGTAGCAGTCCGTGATCAGCTTCTTGAGTGCGCTCTTGTCGACGATGACGTTGAGGAACGGGTAGTTCCACTCCAGCGGAAACGCCTGGTTGAAGATCGCGCGCCCGACCGTGGTCTTGAGCCGCTTCCCTTCGTACCGAATTTCGATCCACTCGTGCAGACCGATCATCTCGTGATTGAAGGCCAGGATCGCCTCGTCGGCGTCGCGGAAGGCCAGCAGCGCGGTCGTCCCGTCCGGGTGCTTACGCGCCTTGCCGTTGCGGCTGACCGGCATCGCGTAGAGCGCGTCGTCGGAGAGCGGCGCCTTGGCCGGACCCTTGTACTCCTCGGGCTGGAAGGTGAGCCAATACAGGCCCAGGACCATGTCCTGGGTCGGGATCGACACCGGGTTGCCGAACGAGGGCTGCAAGATGTTGTTCGAGGACAGCATCAGGATGCGGGCCTCGGCCTGCGCCCCGGCGCTGAGCGGAAGATGCACGGCCATCTGGTCGCCGTCGAAGTCCGCGTTGTACGGCGTGCAGACCAGCGGATGCAGATGGATCGCCTTGCCCTCGACCAGCACCGGCTCGAAGGCCTGGATGCCGAGGCGATGGAGCGTCGGGGCGCGGTTGAGCAGCACCGGGTGCTCGCGGATGACCTCATCGAGGACATCCCAAACTTCCGGGCGCACGCGCTCGACCATGCGCTTGGCGGACTTGATGTTGTGCGCCTGAGCGCGGTCGACGAGCTTCTTCATCACGAACGGCTTGAAGAGCTCGAGCGCCATCTCTTTGGGCAGCCCGCACTGGTGCAGCTTGAGGTTCGGGCCGACCACGATGACCGAACGGCCCGAGTAGTCGACGCGCTTGCCCAGCAAGTTCTGCCGGAAGCGACCCTGCTTACCCTTGAGGATGTCCGAGAGTGACTTGAGCGGACGGTTGTTGGGACCCGTCACCGGGCGGCCGCGGCGGCCGTTGTCGATCAGCGCATCGACCGCTTCTTGCAGCATGCGCTTTTCGTTCTTGATGATGATCTCAGGCGCGCTCAACTCCAGCAGCCGCTTGAGGCGGTTGTTGCGGTTGATGACGCGGCGGTAGAGATCGTTCAGGTCGGAGGTCGCGAAGCGGCCACCGTCGAGCTGCACCATCGGGCGCAGCTCCGGCGCGATGACCGGCACCGCGGAGAGGATCATCCACTCCGGCTTGTTGCCGCTCTGCAGGAACGCCTCGACGACCTCGAGCCGCTTGATCGCCTTGATCCGCTTCTGGCCCGTGGTCTCTTTGAACTCGCGGCGCAGGTCCTCTTGCAGCTTGCGCAGGTTCAGGTCGCGCAGCAGCTCGCGGATCGCCTCCGCGCCCATGCCGGCCTTGAACCGCGTGCTGTACTTCTCGCGCGACTCGCGGTACTTCTGCTCGGTCAGGATCTCGCGCTTGAGCAGCGTCGTGTCGCCGGGATCGGTGACGACGTACGCGGCGAAATAGATAACCTTCTCGAGCTGCCGCGGCGACATGTCGAGCAGGATGCCGATGCGCGAGGGCACGCCCTTGAAGTACCAAATGTGCGTGACGGGCGTGGCCAATTCGATGTGGCCCATGCGCTCGCGGCGCACCTTCGCTCGGGTGATCTCGACGCCGCAGCGGTCGCAGATCATCCCCTTGAAGCGGATGCGCTTGTACTTACCGCAGTGGCACTCCCAGTCTTTGGTCGGGCCGAAGATCTTCTCGCAGAACAGGCCATCCCGTTCCGGCTTGAGGGTGCGGTAGTTGATGGTCTCCGGCTTTTTCACTTCGCCGAACGACCAGGCGCGGATCTGTTCAGGGCTGGCGAGCCCAATCCGCATCGCGTCGAAATTGTTGACGTCGAGGAGGTTCATCGGTTCCTTTGCTCAGGCGCGTCGGCGACAGAGCGCAACCGAGGTGACGTCGGGGATCCGGAGAGGCCTGGGGGCAGCCGCAGAAAAGCGTGAAGACCCCAGGAGACGCCAGGTCGACGTTCCTTGGGTCGCGTTATCGGCCGAAGGGCATAGGAAGGGATTGTAGCACAATTCCGCCAGAACCTCAAGGTCGTGCCGCGTTGGATGCTCCGGACTGCGCTCGCGCTGGGCGCCGTCGTTCTGGCCATCATCGCGTACGTCAGCGTCTGGGCGGGGACGGTCGTGTGGGCGACGCATCAGGCGCCGCGTGAGTCGGGAACACAAAGCGGGCTACCGGTCGACGCCCCGGTGACGATCGCCCGCGATGCGCGCGGGATCCCGCACATCCGGGCCACCTCGGTCCACGATCTGTTCGTCGCCGAAGGCTACGCGATGGCCAGCGACCGCCTCTTTCAAATGGACCTAACCCGGCGCTTCGTCGACGGCCGGCTCGCCGAGCTGCTGGGCCGGCCGCTCCTGCGCGTGGACGAGGTGATGCGGCGCTACGCGATCCGGACGCTGGCGGAGCGCGTCTACGCCCGCACCGGGCCGGCCGAGCGCGCCGACCTGGTCGCCTTCGCCGCGGGCGTCAACGCCGCGGCCGCCGACCAGCCGACCCCGCCGGAGTATCGCGCCCTCATCGCCGGCTTTGAGCCCTGGCGGCCCGAGGACGCGCTAGCGGTCGGCTTCGCCACCCTGCTCGACCTGGACGACCGGCCGCAGGACGTCGTCGTCCGCGACCGGATCCGCCGGCTGCTCGGCGCCGCCGGGACCGAGGCGTTCTACCCGTTGACCGATCCGCGCTACGACGTCCCCAGCGACGGGTCGTCGCCGAGCCCGGTCGCCACGCTGCCCGCGCTTCCCGGCGCCCTCCCCGTGCCGGTCGTGGCCGCGGCCCAGGAGCGCGCGCCGATTGGGAGCAACGGCTGGGTCGCCGGGGCCGACCGGACGACGGTCGGCAAGGCGATCCTGGCCAACGACCCCCACCTCGACCTCTCGATGCCCGGCATTTGGTATCTGCTCGAGGCCGAGGCGCCCGGGGTTCACGTCGCCGGCGCCGCGCTCGCCGGGACTCCCGGCGTAACGCTCGGGCACAACGAACACCTGGCCTGGGGCGTCACGGCCGCCGAGACCGCCGCGATGCCGGTCTGGCGGGAGCGCGTCGCCGGCGAGCAGCTGTTCGAAGGCGGGCGGTGGGTGACGGTTCGCCACCGGCATGAAGCGATCGGCGTCCGATTCGGCGGAGCGGTCGACGAGGACATTCTCGAAACGGATCGCGGGGTCGTGATCGCACACAACGAGCGCGGCACGTACGCCTACGTGATGGACTGGCGGATGCGTCGCGACGCGAGTTCGCCGCTGGCCCCGTTCCTGCGGCTGCTGACGGCACGTACCGCCGCGGACGGCGTCGCCGCAATGCGTCTGCTGCCGGAGCCGGCGCTCAACGTGCTCTTCGCCGACGACCGCGGTGCGGTGGCGTACCATCAGGCCGGCGGCGTTCCGCTCTTGCCATCATCGGGTCGCTGGGCCGACGATCCCGCCGGGCCCGAACCCGCACTGTTGCCGTACGCCAACGCCCCGCACGTCGATCCCTCGCGCGGCGCGTTCGTCGTCACCTCGAACAACCGCCCCGACGGCGCGGCCGCGCCGCGGTTGGCGCCGTTCTGGCCGCCGCCGTATCGCGCCTATGAGATCGGACGCGCGTTGCGGGCCGCCGCCGACGCGCATGGCCGGCTGAGCCCCGCGGCACTCGCCGGCGAACAACGCGACGCCGACTCGCCGGCCGAACTCGAGTTCCGCAATCTCGCCCTCGCCGCCGCCAGGCGCGCGCATGCCGGCCGCGATCCATCGCTTGCGCCGCTGTTGGCCGCGCTGCGCGACTTCGATGGGACGCTCGTCCCCGACTCGCAGGGCGCGACGGTGATCGTCGCCTTGCGCCTGAACCTGCTCGGCGCGCTCGCGTCCGCGCATCTCCCCGCCGATCTCGCCCGCGTCTACCCGCCGACCAGCCCGGGCTTCGAGGTCGCCCTGCGCGCGCTGCGCGAGCGCCCGCGCGGCTGGGTCGCGCGCAACGACTACGACGCGTTCGTGGTGGATGGTCTGCGGCGCGTCGCCAAGCAACTCGGCAACCCCGTGCCGACGTTCGGCATGTGGGCCGCGCAGCTCATCGCCCACCCGCTCGCGCCGTTCGGCTTCACCGCGTGGAATGGTCCGACGTTCCCTGGTCGCGGCGGCAGTTTTGCACCGGCCGTCCAGTGGAACGGCCACGGGCAGTCGTTCCGTGCGCTGTGGATCGCCGGTGATTGGGACGCCGGCACGATCGACATCGACGCCGGCGAGTCCGGCCGGCCCGGCTCGCCACACTACACCGATCAAGCGTCGACGTGGGCCAGCTTCGGGCGCACGCCGCTCCCCTTCTCCGACGCCGCCGTGCAGCGCGCGACCGTCCTCACTCTCACGCTGACGCGCTAGCGGCCCAACTACCCTGCGCGCCCCCAGGGTACCGGAGGCGATGAGGTGGGCAGCGCGCGTGGGTTCACGCTGATCGAAGTCCTCATCGCGGTCGCCGTCGTCGCGATGGTCGCCGTCGGCGCGGTCGGCGCGACGATGGGTGCCCGCTCCCTGGCCGTCAGCACGACCGCGGCGCACTTCGACGCCTTGCTCGACGCCGCGCGCACCACCGCCCGCGAGTTCGACGGCGGCGTAACGCTCGTCTTCGAGCCCGACGCGTACGGCGACGGCTTCACCGCCCGCGTCTACGGCCGCCGGCCTAGCACCGGTCCGCTGCTCGCCACCGACGTCCCGATCCTCGACGGCCGCGTCACGCTGACCGAGACGGAGCTGCTCGGCACGCCGGCCTTTGCGCTCGCGCTGCACGCCAACGGCAAAGTCGGCGGCATTCGCGGCGACGTCCTAGCCGGCGCCGCCGGTGCGGAGAACGCCTGTCCCGCCGCCGGCATGTACACGCTGGTCTTCACCTACGGCGGCGCCAGCGCACAGCGCACGATCCCGTGCACGATCACGCTCGCCTCCACCGGACCAGTGGCCTACGTCAATCCGCCGCCCGCGTCGCCGCTCCCGCCGCCAACCCCCAACGCCTGCATCGCCACCGGCTGCATCTCCACCCCGCCGCCCGAACCCACCGTCGTCACGACCTGCCCACCAGGCTATCTCGCAACGAGTCAAACAACGTGCGCGCTAATAACCCCGCCACCAACATCAGGACCTATCGCGACATGCCCACCGGGATACACTGGAACGTATCCAAATTGCGTCAACAACGGAAGTGAGCCGACGCCATCTCCAGGCCCGATCGCGGAGACCGCGACTACTGTCATCTCAATCGACGTATGCACCATTCCTGGTGGACCTGGCCCGATATCATCGACAACATCGATCGTCACCGAAGCCCAATTTGCAGCGCAATACGCACCCCCGAATCTACCGACGACGCAGTTCACGCCGCATTCGTACGCTGCGATCGTAGCAATGGGTCCATCGTCGATGATTGACCTGACAGCTATTTTCGAGATCGTATACAAGCAGAACGCTGGGCCCGTCTGCTAATAGTACCTTCGATGTCCGCTACGAGTTATTGACGACTATGCCGGTGGGACACAAGACATCAATTGGATATCCGGAGGCGGCACCCGTCGAATCTTGGTCAGTCGATGTACCAAAATCGTAGTCAACTTCCCAGTAACCCGCACTCGCAGGAATCGGCACCGCAGCAAGCCCTGCCCAGTCGTGCGATGGGTCGATGAGCGTCATATAGTGACCACCGGGCGGCGTCTCCGTCTTTTCCGCAAGAAATGAGCTCTCGGCCTGCTGGAAGGCCGCTGCGGCTGACGAATCAATGCCGCCAGACTCAATTGCTTCGCCGGTTAAGCCGATTCCACCGACGGCGAGATAGCGTGACGATGGCCCTACGTTCTTCGTGTCGTAATGACAAGTATATCCCTGCGCGCTCTCGTCGCTCGCGTGCAGGCGCGCAACCTCTTGTTCATCCTCGTCGAAGATGAGCGGACCGGCGCCCGCATTGCTCGCGCGGTCGGCGTTGAGGATGGCGAGCGCACCGGCTTCGGCGGACGATGGCGAGGTGACGCGTAGCGCAACCGATGTGCTTATGGCGAGGAAGCGGTGGAGGGGGATGGGGACGCCGGCGCTGAGGCCGTCGGTTCCGGGGCCGAAGACTTGCACGTAGTAGCCGGCCGACGGTGGGGTGAAGCCCGACAGGTTCTGCGGCGGCACGACAAACGGCTCCGCGCTGCTCGGCGCGGCAGGCGCGATGGCGAGCGTGACGGAGAACGTGCCGCTTGCGTTCGTCGTCGTCGAGACGTCGCCGGCCGGCAGCGACGCGGGTGGTGTGGCGCCGGCGATCGGCACCGGACCGACGATGACCGTCGCGCCCGCGAGCGCCGTGGTTTGCGTCGCGTCGGCCGACGCGTAGGTCGCGCCGTCGATCGTTGCAGGACCATAGGCGTCCGCCGGAATCTGCACGACCGTGCCGCCGACGGCGTAGCTTTGCGGTGCCTTCGAAGGTGTCGGCGTCGGGGCCGGTGGCGCCGGCGATCCGCCGCCTCCACCTCCGCACGCGACGAGGACGACCGCCGCAATGGTCGACGCTAGCCCACACCCTGCCCCAACGCGCATCTCTGGTGATCTCCTTCGCCACACCCGGCCGGTTCGATCAGGACGACCATTTCTGCGGGGCCGGCGAGCGGTCCCGTTGGCGTGCGGCGAACTACGGCACGCGCGCGACCTGCCAAGTCGCGCCGAGGACGCTCGACTCCTTGTCGCTGCCGCTCGTCGTGGTCTCCACCAGCGACGCCGTCTCCATGGCCCCGTCGGGCGCGAATCGACCGTGGATCTCACCGACGATCTTCATAGGCTGCTCGCCTTCACCCGAGAGCCGCTGCAACAAGCGCGCGGCGCGCGATCCGCTCGGCTGCACCGTCACCGAACCACTGGCCGTCAGCACCAGATCGCCGTCGGCGGTGGCTTCGGTCGCCGTCAGCGCGAGGTCGACGGGGGCGACGGGCGTCGGCGGGTTGAGCACCTGCGGGAGAAACGGCATCGTCAGCGTCCAGCGCGGCGCGCCGGCCGGCCGCACGGCGAGCACGTGCGTCACGTCGTTGAGGATCCCCACGGCGCTCGCCAAGCGCGTCCCGTCCGCGTCGTTGACGGACAGATGGTCGAGCGTGAAGAGCCCATCCGCCGCACGCGTGAGCACGTAGACGCTGGTCGATGTGGGCGTCTCGGCCAGCGCGATCGAGGCGACCACCTTGTCGCCCGTCCGCCAGCGCATCGCGACGATCACGGCACCCGATCCGGCGTCGGAGCCGTCCTGCGTCGTCTTCCAGCTCACCCGATAGGTCACCGCGCTGCCCGCCTGCGGCGGCCCGACGACGGGCGTCGTCACCTGCGCAAGCACCGGCAGGCCGCTCACGCACGGCACACCAACGGCGGCGAGCGCACCCACCACCGCGACGGACTTCGACCAACCTCTCACCGCCGGCACGTTCTCAGCGACGACCCCGTATTCCCCGAGCGTTGCCAGGCGGCGCGCGATCCCGGCGTCGAACTCGGCGCGGGATGGAACCGATCGTCATCGTGGGCGGCGGGATCGGCGGGCTCACGCTGGCGCTGAGCCTGCATCGGGCCGGCGTGCCCTGCCGCGTCTACGAGGTGACGCCGGAGATCAAGGGGATCGGCGTCGGCATCAATTTGCTCCCGCACGCGATGCGCGCGCTCGACGGCCTCGGCCTGCTCGATTCCCTCGCCGCCATCGCGGTCGAGACGCGGGAAGCGGCGTTCTTCAACCGCTTCGGCCAGCATATCTACACCGAGCCGTTGGGCCGCGCCGCGGGCTATGCCTGGCCGCAGCTCTCGATCCATCGCGGCGACCTGCACCTGGTGCTGCTGCGGGCCGTCTGCGCGCGACTCGGTGAGGCGAACGTACTGACCGGGTGGCAATGCACCGGCGTCGAGCAAGACGACCGCGGCGTGCGCGTCCGCTTCGTCGATCCGGTGAGTCAGACGGAGCGTCCCGCGCAGCGCGGATCGTTGGCGATCGCCTGCGACGGGATCCACTCGGTGATCCGCAAGCAATTGCATCCCGACGAGGGCGCTCCGCGCTACTCGGGCGTGAACATGTGGCGTGGCGTGACCGTCGGTGCGCCGATCCTCTCCGGCGCGACGTTCGTGCGGGCCGGCTGGCTCGCGCACGGCAAGCTCGTCCTCTACCCGATCCGCGACGACGTCGACGGTCACGGTCGCCAGTTGTTGAACTGGGTCGTCGAGATCGAGACGCCGCACCACACCGTACGCGACTGGAGCCGGCGCGGATCGCTCGACGACTTCTTGCCGGCGCTCGCCGACTGGCGGTTCGAGTGGTGCGACGTTCCGGCGCTGCTGCGTGGCGCCGAGACGATCCTCGAGTACCCGATGGTCGATCAGGATCCGCTGCCGTGGTGGACGCAGGGTCGGATCACGCTGCTCGGCGACGCCGCGCATCCGATGGTCCCGCGCGGCTCCAACGGCGCCGGCCAGGCGATCCTGGACGCCGTCGCACTGAGCGACCTGCTCGTCAGCCATGCCGACCCGCTCGCCGCGCTACGCGAGTATGAGACCCAGCGGCTGCCCGCGACCGCCAATGTCGTCCTGGCCAACCGCCGCAACCCGCCCGATGGAATCCTGCGCGAGGTCTACGAGCGCACGGGCGACCGGCCGTTCGCGCGGATCGACGACGTCGTCTCGCAGGCCGAGCTGGTCGCCCTGACCGACGCCTACAAGCGCGTCGCCGGCTACGACAAGGAAACACTCGGCGACAACGAACGCAACAGCGTGCAGGAGCCGCGACGGTGAGCGGGATCGGGGAGAGTCGCGAGGCGCGTGCGCTCGCCGACGCCGTCCCGCACATCGTCTGGGTCGCCGCCTCCGACGGCGGCTTCGCCTGGTTCAACGCGCGCTGGTATGACTACACCGGGCTCTCCCACGACGAGACGGCGGCGCGCTTCGAGAGCGACTGGAGCGGCGTCGTCCATCCCGACGATGCCGAACTGGTCCTGGGGAGCTGGCGCGACGCGTTGCGCAACGGCGCGCCGTACGAAGTCGAAGCGCGGCTGCGCGGGAGCGGCGGGCTCTATCGCTGGTTCCTCGCGCGCTCGGCCCCCGTGCGCGGCGCGGACGGCGCGATCGAACAGTGGTTGGGGACCTGCACCGACATCGACGACCGCAAGCAGGCCGAAGCGCGGAGCCGCTACCTCGCCGCCGCGAGCGACGCGCTCGGTTCCTCGCTCGACCTGACCGCCACCCTGCGCGAGCTCGCGCAGTTGGTGGTGCCGGCGATTGCCGACTGGTGCTCGGTGCTGCTCTTGCAACGCGACGGCTCGCTCGAGCCGGTTGCCCACGCACCGGCCGACGCGGAGGACCCGGCGGCGCTGGCCGGCGTCTTCGCGCGCCCGGGACGCGACGGCTGGATCGCAACCGATGTCGCGCACACCGGCAAATCGCTGCTCGTCTCGAACCCGCCGACGCCGGCACGCTCGGTGCTGGCCGTCGCGCTGGTCGGCCGCACGCGGATCTACGGCGTCCTGCAACTTGCGACCGGACCGTCGGAGCGACTGCTCGACCTGCGCGACCTGCGCACGGCGGAGACGCTGGCCGCGCGGGCGGCCACCGCGATCGAGAACGCTCGGCTCTACGAACAAGTGCAGTTCACGGCGCGCGCCGGCGAGGCGCTCGCCGAGTCGTTGAATCTGAGCACGACGATGCAGCGCGTGCTCGAGCTGATCGTCCCTGCGATGGCCGACTGGGCGGTGATCGACCTGTTCGATGAGCAGGGCCGGGTGCGGATCGACGCGATGGTCCACGCCGACCCCGCCATGGCGCCGCTCGCCGCGCGCCTCATCGGCGCCTCGACGGCGCGTCCGGAATTCGCCGAGATGATCGCGACCGCGCTGCGCGCGCCGCACACGCAGGTCAACGCGCGGCTCGAACCCGCCGTGCTCGCCGCGATGGTTCTGCCCGAGTATCGCGAGGCGATCCTCGCACTCGACGGGCGCTCTTCGATCATCGTCCCGCTGCGCTCCGGTGGGCGTTCGCTCGGCGCGCTCGTCGCGTACTGGTCGTCCAGCCCGCGCACCTTCGGCGAGGAGGACGTGCCGCTCTTCGAAGAGATCGCCCGCCGGGCCGCCGTGGCGATCGAGAACGCGCAGCTCTACGAGTCCGAGCGGCACGTCGCCAATGCCTTCCAGCGCGCCGCGCTGCCGATCTCGCTCCCCGACGTGACCGGCATCCGCTTCGACGCCGTCTACGTCGCGGCACGCAACGAGGCGCAGATCGGCGGCGATTGGTACGACGCGGTGCGCCTGCCCGACGGCCGCATCGTCGTCTCGATCGGCGACGTCGCCGGCAGCGGACTCGAAGCCGCGGTCATCATGGCCGCGATGCGCCAAATCCTGCGCGGCGTCGCGCACGTCTACGCCGACCCGGCGACGATGATCGACGCGGCCGATCGTACCCTCAAAGCCGAGCACCCGGGCCGGATCGTCACCGCCTTCGCCGCCGTCTTCGATCCGATCGGGCAGACGCTGTCCTATGCGAACGCCGGCCACCCGCGACCGCTCGTGCGCACCGCCGACGGTATGATTCGCGAGCTGCCCTCGGACGGATTGCCGCTCGGTCTGCGCGACCGCAGCGATGCCGACACGCGCGTCCTCGCGCTCGACCGCGATGCCCTCTTCATCTTCTCGACCGACGGATTGACCGAGTCGACGCACGATCCGGTCGAGGGCGAGCGCCGGCTCCGCACGGCCCTCGATGACCCCGCGATCCTGGCCCGCGACGACACGGCGGCCGCGATCTACGATGCGCTGCTCGCCGACGGTACCAACGACGACGTCGTCGTGCTGACGATGCGCGTCGATCCCGAAGCCGGACACGTGCAGCGCTGGGCTTTCGACACCGCCGACGCTCCACGCGCCCACGCGACGCGCGAGGCCTTCCTCGCCGCGCTCGCGGCGGGCGGGACCACCGCGCCAACGGCCTTCACTGCCGAGCTGATCTTCAGCGAGTTACTCGGAAACGTCGTTCGCTACGCACCGGGCGCGGTCGAGGTCGCGCTCGAACAGGACACCGGCTACGCGCCGGTGCTGCACTTCTTCGATCGTGGGCCTGGCTTCGACGTCATGCCGCGGCTCCCGACGGACCGCATGAGCGAGCGCGGGCGTGGCTTGTTCCTCGTCTGGTCGTTGGCCGAGGACTTCAGCGTCGGTAAACGCCCCGGCGGCGGCTCACATGCCCGCGCCGTGCTTCCTGCGCGGGCCGGCGACGCAACCGCCCACGCCGCGCTAACGCCGCCGCTGAGCCCCTGACAGACGTACCTTACAGATATCTGACGGATTCCTTACCGTTACCTTACGGACGCTTGCGGATATCTTCACGCTCCTTGACGAACTCTGGACAGGAGGGGACTACCTTTTTGACGATGACTGCCGTTGAAGCGCTATGAACGCGCTGGGCCGAATGTTGGTCGCCGTCGACGGTTCGCCGCCGGCACTAGCTGCGGTCGACCTTGCCCTCCGCGTGGCTGCGTCGCCGCGCCGCTCGCCGGTGCGCTTCGTCGGCGTCACCGAGTCTGCTGCTAACGCTTCGGTACCCGCCCACGCGGCGCTCGAAGAGGCTGCCATCCGCGCCGCGGCTATCAACGTCGAGGCAACCTGCACGCTGCGTGAGGACGCCGACGTCGCCGACGCGCTCCTCGACGAAGCGCGCTCTTGCGCCGCGAGCGCGCTGGTCGTGGGGACGCATGGACACGGCGATGCGCTCCGTGCCCCTCTCGGAAGCCGCACCTTACAGCTCCTCCGGCGCAGCCTGTGCCCCGTCCTCGTCGCGCACCCCGCCGCGCGTGGTGCCGGTACGTTCGCCCGTATCCTGTGTGCCTTCGACGGCTCCCCAGCCGCGCGGCGCGCCTTCGACGGTGCGGTGGCGATCGCCGCCGAACGTGGCGCCGAACTGCACGTCCTCTCCGTCGTCCAACTCGACGACGTCTACGCCTCGCGCTACGAGTCGGACGGTTACGATCCCGGTGGTACGATCGGAGCGCTCTACACCGTCGCGCACGCCCCGCTCGCGGCGCTCGCCGACGATGCGAGAGCGCTCGGCGTCAGCGTGAACGTACGGATCGCCGGCGGTGCCGACGTCGCAGCGACGATCATCGGCCGGGCAGCGCAATTCAGCTGCGACCTGATCGTGCTGGGCACGCACGGCCGACGCGGCGTCGAGCGCGAGATGCTGGGCAGCACGGCCGAGGCCGTGATCCGCGCCGCCCGCCTCCCCGTGCTGGCCTTCCGCGAACCGCTTGCCCGGCGCGGCGATCTACCCGCTGCCGGAGTGCCGCAGCGTACGGCGTGGCGGCCGAGCCGCTCGGTCAGCTAACCGCGCGCGAACGACGCGGCTCGCTCAGCGCTGCAGGGCGGACACCAGTTCGCTCTGGTACTCCAACCGTTCGCCCAGCGAACGGACGATCGCGGCGGTCAGCGCGGCGGTCAGCGACGGATCGGCGACTTCCATCGCCGTCAGCGCGCCGGCACTGAGAACGTGGACGGTACACGGCTGCTCGGCCAGCGCGGTCGCGCTGCGGAGTGCGTCGCGGTAGAGTCCCATCTCGCCCAGGATCGTGCGGTTGCCGAGACTGCGCAAGCGCACCTCACGTCCTTCCGGGTTCTCGTAGACGACGCGCACGCGGCCCGCCTCGACGAAGAACATCGCGTCGGCGTGCTCGCCCTGGCGGCAGAGGGCCTCGCCGATCGCGTATCCGCGCGGCTCGAGGTACGGCAGCAGCCGCTCCGCGAGATCGGTCGAGCGTAGCTCGTACTCGAGCCAGTCGACCAGCGAGACCGGCACGGCATTGGTCGCGTCGGGCAGGATGAGCTGGTCCTCGCACCACTCCAGGGCGTGGTCGAGTCCGCCGAAATGCTCGATCGTGTCGTGCACTCCCGCCGCGCCGACGACCCACTCGGCCGCAAGCTGCTCGCTCATCCCGGTGAAGACGACCCGCACCCCGGCGTGCTCCGCCGCGCGCTGGATCTTCACGAAGCTCGAGATGCCCGCGGCGTCCACGCCGACGACCAGCCGAAAGTCGAAGATGCAGAAGCGCGTCTGCGCCCGCTCGATCTCGGCCCGAGCCGTGCGGAACAACCGGTCCGCCATGCCGAAGAAGATGAATCCCTGCAGCTCGAAGATGCGGATACCAGCGCCGTCGTCGCCCAGGATCGCCAGCTCCTCGAGCGGCCGGGTCAGGCCGCTGCGCTGTTGCTTGCCGGTCGTGATGCGCTCCCCGACGTCGATCCGGCTGTAGTTGTAGGCGAACAGCAGCGCACCGACGACCACCCCGGCGATGAGCCCGGTCAAAAAGCCCCAGATCACGATGAGGCCGAGGATCAACACCATCGCGACGTATTCGGGCGTCGCCAGTTGCCGCCGCGCGACGACCAGCCAACGGTAGAACATCTGCACGCCCAGGCCCAGCAGCAGCCCGGCCAGGACGAAGGTCGGAACGGCGGCGATCACGCGCCAGCCGCCGGCCAGGACCAGCGCGCTCGCGCACGCGATCGCGACACCGCCGACCCGCGCGCTCCCACCGAGGCGAACGTGCAACATCGTCCGATTGAACGAGAGGTAGCCGAGGAAGCCGCCGCCGAGCGGCGCGACCAGGTTCGCGATCCCCTCGGCCCGCAGCTCGCGATCCAGATCGACGTCCGCGTTCGTCTCGAGCTCGAGGCCGGTCGCGTTGAAGAGGATCGAGACGATCGCGACCACGACGATGGTGGCCAGCTCGGGTGCCGTCGTGCCGAGCACGCCCCAGTCGACCGCGTGCAGGTCGTGCCCGGTCCACGGCGTCCAGATGGCGAGGTGTGAGGGGATCGCGACGAGCCAGCCGGCATGGGCCGCGTCGGCCCGCGAGACATGAGCGAGGTACAAGCCCAGGTCGAACGCGGCGATGATGCCGAGGATCAGCAGCGGGACGCCGACCGCCTTGCGGACATACCGCGCCTCAGCCGCGACGGCAAGCGCGAACAGCGCCGCCGCACCCAGCCGTGCGAGCGCCGTCGAATCGAGGGTCGCGAGGTGCGCGCGATCGAGCGGGACGCCGAGCGCGACGCGCAGCGCCCCGCCGATGAGAAACCACGCCGAACCCATGATGAAACCGCCGATGACCGGATACGGCACGAAACGGATCCAACCGCCTCCACGGATCGCGCCCAGCACGTACAGCGTCGCGCCGGTCGCGGCGGTGACGAGCACGAGCATCCAGAGCACGGTCGGGACGGCGTCGGCACCTGGCCGCGCGGCGACGACCTGCGCCGCGATCGCCGCCGCCGCGACTGCCAAGAGCGCCGCCGTGTTCCCCTCGGGACCGGCGACGGCATTGCGGAACGGGCTGAGCAGCGCGACGACCAGCGAGACGCAGGTCATGCTCACCAGTGCGGAGGCGATCCCCAGCGGGAGCCCCGCGGCGAGCGGTCCGGAGAAGATCAGTGCGGCGTAGGACAGGTTGAAGACGAGCGAGACCAGGGCGGTGAGGACGCCGGCGCTGACGTTCCGAACCATCAGCTCCGAGCCAACGCGCCGATCCACCGGTAGAGGCCGACGATCACCGCGACGAACGCGACCGCGCCGATGACGTTCGCCGGACCGGTGAAGGCGTCGCCGACGAGCGCGAGCGGTTCCTCGCGATGGCTCGCGACGATCAGTCCCGCCAGCAGCACGCCGAACAGACTCTCCCCGACGATCAGGCCCGAAGCCAGTAACACGCCGAGACGCTGGCCGACCTCGGCGTACGCGCCGCGGCCGATCCAACCGTTGTAGACGCGGCCGACGATCGCGCCGAGCACGATCGGTGTGATCGTCGCCGCCGGCAGGTAGATGCCCAACCCGACGGCGAGCGGCGGCAGGCGCATCCGGCCGGTCATGCGCAGCGACTCGTCGAGCGCGACCATCGCCAAGCCGACCAGGGCTCCGATCCCGATCAGGCCCCAGTCGATCTGACCTTGGATGACACCCTTGGCGAGGGCGGAGATCAACGTCGCCTGCGGCGCGGGCAGTGCGTGCACACCGGTGAAGCCGTAGGCGTGGTCGAGCAGGTTGAGGATCGGCGGGATGACCAGCGCGCCCATGACCACGCCGACGATCAGCGCGACCTGCTGACGCCACGGCGTCGCGTCGACGAGCTGACCGGTCTTGAGGTCCTGCAGGTTGTCGTTCGCGATCGTCGCGACGCACAGCACGACCGCGGTGACGAACAGCGCGAAGGCGACCAGGGCCGCCGCGCCGTGCGGGTCGGTGCGGTGCGCGACCGCGAGCAGCAGCAGCGAGGCGCCGATCACCGTCAGGATGGCGAGCCCCGAGACCGGGCTGTTCGAGGAACCGATCAGGCCGGCCATGTAGCCGCACGCCGCCGCGACGATGAAGCCGGCCAGCACGATGTAGACGACGGCGCCGAGCGTCAGCGGGATGACGAGATCGCCGAGCGCGCCACCGGCCAGGAAGCTGACTAGTAGGCCGGCCAGCGGCAGGAGCATCGCGAGGCTGCTCACGGCCACGATCCCGATCGGGATGTCACGCTCGGTGCGCGGCAGCGCGTCGCCCGCACCGGCGGCGCGCTTGCGCGCGGTGACCAGCGCCGAGCTGACGCCGCGCGCGACCGGCGCCGCCAGCCGGCCGAGCGACCAGATCGCCGCGACACCGATCGCGCCTGCGCCGATGAAGCGCACTTGATGCCGCCAGACCGACGTCGCGACGTCGGCCGCCGCACCCGCCATCGGGTGCAGCGCGGTGAGGATCGGCGTCGCACCGACCCAGGCGATCGCGACCCCCAGCAGCATCGCTAAGCCAACCGAGAGACCGACGAGGTGGCCGACGCCGAGCAGCGCCAGCGAGAACTGGATCCCGTTGCCGGTCGCTGCGGCGCCGACGCGGAAGAACGCGTCGACTTCGCTCGCGAACACGCGCGTCGCCGCCATCACCGCGAACCCGGCCGACGCCAGCGCCCCGACGACGACGGTCAGCAGGCCGGCGCGGTTCTCCGCCTCGGCGCCGGCCGCGCTGCCGACGCGCAGCACCTCGGCGGCCGCGACGCCCTCGGGATACGGCAGGTCGGTATCGACGACCAGCGCGCGCCGCAGCGGCACCGAGTACATCACGCCCAGAATGCCGCCGACCGCGCACACGCCGAACGACTGCCAAAACGGGAAACCGGTCCACCAGCCGACCATCACCAAGCCCGGCAGCACGAAAATGATCGACGAGAGTGTCCCGGCCGCCGAGGCGACGGTCTGCACGATGTTGTTCTCGAAGATCGTCGCGTTGCGGAAGGCGCGTAACACCGCCATCGAGATCACCGCCGCGGGAATCGACGAGGCGAAGGTCAGGCCGACCTTGAGCCCGAGGTAGACGTTGGCAGCGGTGAAGACGAGCGTGATCGCGGAGCCCAGAACGAGCCCGCGCCACGTCAGCTCGGCTCCCCGGACTGCAGCGGCCTGGGAACGCACGCCAGCGGTCTGCGCCGCCGCGTGACGGGGTCCCTTCGAAGCGCTCCACGAAAGGCAACGCATGTACGTGCCGAAGGCCTTCGCCGAGCACGATGCCGCGCTGCTGCAGGAAGCGATCGCGCGCTACCCGCTCGCCACGCTGGTGACGGCGTACGACGGCGCGCTCGTCGCGAACCACCTCCCGATGCTGGCTGATCCCGATCGAGCGGACACGCTGCTCTGCCACGTTGCGCGCGCCAACGCCCTATGGACGACGGTCGACGACCGCGCCGAGGTACTAGCGGTCTTCAGCGGCCCGGAGGCCTATGTTTCGCCCTCGTTCTACGCCACCAAACGCGAGCACGGCCGCGTCGTCCCGACCTGGAACTACGTCGCCGTCCACGTTTACGGAACGCTGCGCGTGCTCGATGGTCCCGCCGCGCTGCGCCGCATCGTCGGTCTGCTCACCGCCGCGCACGAAGCGTCGCACGCGCAGCCCTGGCATGTCGAGGACGCGCCCGAGGCGTTCATCGAACAGCAGCTCGGCGCGATCGTCGGCCTCGAGCTGCGCGTCGCGCGCGTCATCGGTAAGTGGAAGCTCAGCCAGAACCGCTCGGAGGCCGATCGTGCCGGCGTCGAAGCGGCCCTGCGCGCCTCTCCGCAGGCGAACGATCGCGAGACCGCCGACGCGATGGTCGAACGACGCTCCCGAGACACGAACGCAGCGGACTGAAAGGCGCCGCGATCACCCGCCCCGATTGAGCAGCGTGACCAGGCCGTAGACGGCGGAACACAGCGGGACGGCGCTGCCGCTGCGCTCGCCCAGCTCGACGACGGCCCCGAGCAGCGCGTCGATCTCGAGCGGCCGGCCGGCTTCGAGATCTTGCAGCATCGAGGTCTTCGTGTCGTCCTGTGGGCTCTGCGCGATACGCGCGTCGGGGTCGATCGCCGGCGCATCGCCCAGCACGGCCGCCACGGCGAGACACTCGAGCATCACCCCCCGTACGAGGCGCATCGCGCGCGGCTGTGCTTGGATCTGGCCCATCGTCGCGCGGCTCAGCGCGCTAACGGGATTGAAGGCGGCATTCCCGAGCAACTTCGCCCAGATCTCGCGTCGCGGCGCGTCGGTCGCGTCGACCCGAAATCCGGCCCGCCCGAGCGCCGCCGCGACCGGCTTCATGCGCCCGGCACCGGCCGGCGCAACGGCCCCGAGGACGATACGCTCGCCGTGCGTGTGCCGCACGACGCCCGGTGCGACGACCGTGGCGGCCAAGTACAACGACGCGGCGAGCGTCCGTTCGACGGGGATCGCGCGGGCGAGGACCCCGCCCGGATCGACCGAGGTCAACTCCCAGCCCTCGGCGATCGGATGGCCGAGCGGATACCACCACGGGATCCCGTTCTGCATCGACACCACGGTCGTCGCCGGGCCGCACAGCGCCGCGATCGCCGGCAGTGCGTCGCGCAGCTGATGCGCCTTCAGCGCGAGAACGAGAACGTCGACCGCGCCGACGATCGCCGGATCGGTCTCCACGCCAACGTCGACCTGCCGTTCGCGGTCGAGGTCGAGCAGCATCAGGCCACGCGACCGGAGCGCGTCCGCGTGCGCGCCGCGCGCCAGCAGCACGACCTCTTCGCCGGCCAAGCGCAACCGCGCCCCGACGAACGAGCCGATCGCCCCGGCCCCTACGATCGCCCATCGCATCGCCCTCACAGTCGCGCGCGCGGAGCGCATCCTCCTGCCGCCCCGCACGCGGGCGCCGTGAGCTACGGTCGGGTCGCGACGAGCACGTAGCGAGCGATGAGGTCGTGGAAGCGGTACCAGGTCCGGAAGTCGTTGGAGTTCGCGGCGGTGACCAGCACGATCTCATCAGCGCCGCCACGCGCTCATCGTGCTCGACCACCTCGTACGCAACGAGCCGTGCAACAACTACGCGCTGCTCGACGTCGCGCTGGGCTGCATCGCCGCCGGGGACGACGAACCCGCTTTGCGCATCCTGAACGACACTCACCGACTCACAGCTCGTCGTAGGGATTTTATGCACAAAACGTCGACGCGGTCTTCGCCTCAGCTGAAAGGCGCTCGATTGGGCGGCCGCCAAAGAGCCGTCATGAGGCCGCGGTTCCTCGGGTGGATTTCGCTCATGCTCCTCGCCGGCGTAACGTCATGCGGACCCACCCCCGCCCCCACCCCCACACCTGGGCCGCTGTCGGTCGCGCCCAGCAGTTTGACGTTCAACTCCATCGGACTCGCGCAACCAGTGATCGTAACCGATCCTCGTTTTACGGGCACGTACACGATTAGCGGTTGCGCGGGCGTCGCTACGTTCGGCCCCGTGACAAACGGTACGCTCAGCGTGACATCGGCTGCTGCCGGTTCCTGCACGTTGACGGTCAGCGACACGTTCTTGCACTCGGCGCCGATCGCGATCACTGTGACGTCCCTGAGCGTCCCGGTGCAATGATGAAACGCTATCGTGCGCGCATCTTCGTCGCAGCACTTGCCGCGGCGGCGCTTTGCAACTGCTCCGGCGGCGTAGGTATCCAGCCGCTGGCGGTGCAGACGCCAATAGCGGGATCGACGCCGACACCGGTCATGACGACGGCGCGCTTCACGATAACGATTCCGGCGGCGGGCTCGACGTCGGTCATTCGTGCTCCAAAGTTCGTTTCGCCGTCAACGCAGTCCGCAATCGTCACCTTAGTGAGCGTGAACGGCACTCCGTACACCGGAACGCCCGCTTCCATCGCGAGCAACCTCACGCCCAGTAACCCCGCGTGCTCGGGCGTCCCGCTAACCTGCACGATAACGGCTCCCGCGGTCGCCGGCAGCGATGCGTTCACCTTCGTCAGCTACGATGCGCCGCAAACATCGACGTCCCCGGGCGTTCCTGTCGGCAACGTGCTTTCGAAAGCGACGTTGACCGTGAACGTTATCGCCGGTCAAGCCAATACCACGACTGCGCTCGCCCTCAACGGCGTCGTCGATCATGTCGACATCGGCCTGGCAACGGCTACGGGTAATGCGGGCACGCCGTCCTCCGTCGCCGTTTCGGTCAACGCGCGGGACAAAGACAACAACATTATCGTCGGACCGGGCCATTACGTCGACTCCAACGGTAATGCGCTCACAGTCAATCTGACCGATAGCGACGTCAGCGGAGCGACGTCGCTCGCGCCCGTCTCGATCACGAGTCCAGCCGCCGTGACGCTAACGTATACCGGTGCCGCACCGCCTCCGCCGAGCTTGACTGCTACGATCGGGGCTTCGATCTCCGGCGGGTCCATCGCCGGGACTATCACCGGTGCCGCATTCACGGTTCGTGTTGCGCCCACACTGACGACCCTGAGTTATGCAACGTGGATCATCGGCAATGCCGTTACCGAAACGTTGACCGGGACGAACTTCGTCGCCGGCGCAACGACCATCGCGCTGAGTGGTACAGGCGTTACCGTTAGCAGCGTCAACGTGGCGAGCAGCACCTCGCTAACGGCGACGTTCACGGTCGCTGGGGGCGCTGCGCTCGTAGCGCAAAACGTTACCGTCACCACCGCCGGCGGAACGAGTGCCGCACAGCCGTTCACGCCCGCGGCCGGGACGATCGTCTCCGCGTTCACTGACGCCGCGCCCGGAGCGCCGCCCGGCAGCGGCGCGGGCGTTGCGGGCGATCTGCGTCACGCAATTATCAATTCGAACCCGGGCGACACGATCGTTTTCAATTGCGCGGCTCCTCCGTGCACGATCACGCTTGGAGGGCCGTTGCCGCCGATCACGCACGACCTGACGATCGACGGTGGTACGTTCGGCAACCTGGTCGTCGACGGCAACAGTCTCTATCGTGCGTTCTGGGCGGATAGCGGCACGGTGACGTTGCACGCACTGCACATTCAAAACGTCCTCGCGCAAGGCGGCGCCGGCGGCACCGGGTTCCCGACCGCGGGCGGCGGCGGGCTCGGAGCAGGCGCGGGGCTCTTCATTCGGCTGGCGGCCGTTACGCTCAGTGCGGTATATTTTTCGGGAGAAGCCGTTGCCGGTGGGGCCGGTGGCGCGGGACAGGGGTCGGGTTCAGCGGGCGGTGGAGGCGGCGGCGGTGGCGGTCTCGCCGGTACCGGCGGAGCCGCGGGCCCGCCCGTCGGCCCGGGCGGCGGCGGCGGCGGCGTTCTCGGGAATGGGGCACCCTTCTCAGGAACAAACGGTGGCAACGGGGGCATCGGCGGTGGCGGCGGTGGCAGCGACGCCGGCGGAACGGACGGTACGGGCGGCTCGGGCTACGGCGGCGCGACGGCCGGCGCCGGCGCTGCCCCCGGCGGAGGCGGTAGCGGCGGCTTCGGCGGCGGTGGAGGTGGCGGTGGCGCCGCTTCTGTCGGGGCGACCGGCGGATTCGGCGGCGGCGGTGGCGCGGCCGGATCGAGCTTCGTCGGTGGTGCCAGCGGGGGACCGGGCGGCGGAGGTGCCGGGAATGGCGGCGGCGGCGTTGTTCCCGGCGGCAGCCTTGTCCCCGCGGTCCATGGAGGCGCCGGTGCAAACGGTGACGGCACGTCGACGACCGGTGCCGGCGGCGGTGGCGGCGCGGCCGCCGGGCCGGCAGTCTTTCTCTTCGGGGGGAGCCTTACGATCGTCAACAGCGGCGCCGCGACCGGCACGGCCACCGGCGGAGTAGCCGGATCAAGCGGCGCCGGCGCGCCGACCGCTGCCGCGGCCGGTACTGCCGACGCGACGCCGGTGTTTAATTTCGGTGGAACGGTGAATGGTTCGGCAACGACCGGACCTGTCGCGGGCGCGCTACCCAACGTGCTGCCGTCGAGCGTGGAACGCACGAACCGAAAATAGGCACCGGCGCGCAGGATCAGCGCGAAGCGTGGATGGACTGCGGCGATGAACTGCGACGTCGACGGGCACTCCCGTGATGCTCTCACCGTTCGAGGAGGTTCGCATGCGTATCATCGGTTCGGGTTGCGCGCTGGCCGGCGCGCTCGCACTCGCGCTCGGCGCGACCGGCGCCGGGGCGGCCCAGGCCCAGGGTGCGCCGCCGATCCGGATCGCGGTCGAGACCGACATGTCGGGCGTGCTCTCGGCCCTCTCGGGCCCGACCTCGCTGCGGGCGGTGCAAATGGCGGTCGACGACGCGGGCGGCTCGGTCCTGGGCCGCAAGATCGAGGTCGTCGCGATCGACCACCGCAACAACGCGGGCGAAGGCGCCGCGAAGGCGCGCGAGTTCTGGGCCCAGGGCGGTGACCTGATCGTCGACCTGACCAACTCCGGCGTCGCGATCGCGGTCGAGACGGTCGGGCGCGAGCTGCACAAGCTCGCGCTGGTGACCGGCGGCTACAGCTCGGACATCACCGGGAAGTTCTGCAGCAAGTACACCTACCAGTACGACGCCAACAGCTACTCGCTCGCGCACGCGACCGGCGCCAACCTCGCCTCGCAACCGGGCGGCAAGCGCTGGTACATCATCTACGCCGACTACGCCTTCGGTCACGCGATGCTGAACGACTTCACCCACGCGATCGTGGCGCACGGCGGCGAGATCCTGCGGTCGGACGCGGTCCCGCTGGGGACGACGGACTTCTCAGCCTACCTCTTGGCGGCGCGCGCCGCGCACCCGCAGGTCATCGCGACGATGAACACCGGCGCCGATCTCATCAACGTCATGAAGCAGATCCGCGAGTTCGGCCTCGACCGCGACGCCAAGATCAGCATCGGCCTGCTCAGCCAGGCCGAGGTCAACGCGCTGCCCGATCTGTTCGCCGGCGTGCGCGTGACCGTGCCGTGGTTCTGGAACCAGGACCGCGCCGCGATCGCCTGGACCGATCGCCTCGCCAAGTACACCGGCACGGCGGTGCGCCCGACCGAGGTCCATGCCGGCGATTACTCCGCGGTGTCGCAGTGGCTGGCGGCCGTCAAGGCGACGGGGACGACGGACGCCGACACGATCGTGGCCTATCTCGACGGCCGCAAAGTCGACGACTTCTACGTCCACGGCGGCGAGTGGCGCGCGCGCGATCATCAGATGGTGCACGCGATGGAAGTCGTCGACGTCGTCGGCGCGAGCGCCGCCAAAATCCCCGGCGCGAACTTCCAGCTCGTCGAGACGATCCCGGCCGATCGGTCGTTCCCCGCGCCGGCCGACTCGGTCTGTCAGAAGACCTGGTAAACGCCGCGTTCGTTCCTTAGAAGCGGGCCGGGACCGGCATCGGGTTCCCGGCCAACTTGAAACTGTAGGCCAGTGCCTCGCGCTCGTACGCCGGGTCCTCGTTGAGCCGGCGGAAGTGCTCGGCGTCGCGGCGCTTGCGCGCCGGATCGCGTTCGGCGAGGCGGCGCTTGTTCTCGCTCGCGCCGGGTGAGGAGACCTCGAGGAAGACGCGCCGCCGCTCCTGCGCGTAGACGTCGAGGACACCGTCGTCGGCATCGCCGTGCACGACGGCGGCGAGCACCTCGGCCAGCGCGACCGCGTCGAGCAGGCCGCCGGTCAAGCCGTAGCCGCCGGTCGGGTTACAGACGTGCGCGGCGTCGCCGGCGAGCAGCACGCGTCCTTTGCGAAAGCGCGCCGCCGCGCGCTCGTGGACGCGGTACGACGCCGCGGCGACCAGCTCGTACGGCTCGGGTCCGGGCAACAGCACGCGGTAGCGAGCGGGGATGCGGCGCAGGACCTCGTCCTCGCTCAGCGCGGCATCCTCCTGATAGGTGACCCGCCACATCCCGTCCGGGCTGAGGATCGGAACGATCGCCCAGTCCTCGGGATCGACGACGAAGTTCGCCCGCGCGAAGCCGTAGCGCTCGAAGTCGAAGTAGACGTTGGTCGCGACGAAGCGCTCGGGCCAGGTGTGGCCCGCGAACGGGATCGCGAGCGCGCGGCGCACCCCGCTGCGCGCGCCGTCGGCCCCGATCAGCCACGCGCCGCGCAGCCGCTCCGTCGCGCTCCCCGCCGCCAGCGTGATCGTCACGCCGGTTGCGTCCTGTTCGACGGCCGTGACGCGGCGGTTCCAGCGCACCTGCGCGTGCGGCAGTCGCAGCAGATGGCGCAAGATGATCTCGGACAGCACGTGCTGGCCGAGGTGCAAGTTGTAGAGATAGTCGGTCAGCCCGGCCAGCACCCGAATGTTCATCCGGGCCAAGACGGTGCCGGCGCGGTCGCGGAACTGGTAGTCGTACTTGCAGACGCCGACCTGCAGCCCATCGGCGAGCACGCCCAGCCGATCGAGGACCCGCAGCGTCGGCGGGTGGTAGACGATCGCGCGCGGTGAGCGCGGGATCGCCTCGAGCGCCTCGACGACCAGCACCGGCACGCCCGCCCGCGCCAGCCCCAGCGCGGCGAACAAACCGACCGGCCCCGCGCCGGCCACGACGACCCCGTCGAACTGCTCGACGCTCATCGGTCGGCGAGGAGGGCGCGGACATAGGGGTCGTCGGCGCCCGCGAGGGCAGCCGTGGCGAGCGTACGCGTGACGGTGCCCACGCGCAAGACGACGGCCTGCGCGCAGAGCGCAGCGACGTCGGCGAGATTCGTCGTCGCCAGGATCACGGTGCTGCCGTCGCGGGTTACCGCGCGGCGCACCGCCGCGCGCAGCGCGGGGCGGCTCTCCGCGTCGACGTTCGCGAAGGGCTCGTCGAGCAGCAGCGCCGCCGGGCGCAGCGCGAGGACGCGCGCGATGCCGACGCGCTGGCGTTGCCCGGTCGAGAGCCGGCGCACGTCGTGCTCGGCGAGTTCCGCCAGGCCGACCGCCGCCAGCGCTTCGTCGACCCGCGACTGCACGTCTTCGAGCCCGAGCCGGCACAGCGGTTCAGCGAGGTTCCACGCGACGCTACCCCGCAGCAGTGCCGGGACCGCGAAGAGCGTCGCCACCCGCGCGGGGCGCTCGATCTTACCCTGCGCCGGCAGCAGCCCCGCTAGGGCTTGCAGCAGCGTCGTCTTGCCGGCGCCGTTCGGGCCCAGGATCGCGAGGCCGCTCGTATCTGCGACCAGCTCGTCGACCGCGAGTCGGAACGCGCCGCGGGCGACGCGCAGATCGTGCGCGACTACGCCCATCGCGCCTGCAGCGCGAGCGCGATCCCGCTCGCCACGGCAACAAGCCCGATGAGCACCGCGACGAAACCGAACGCTTCGCCGAACTCGCCGCGCCCAACGGCCAGCATCGTCGCCGTCGTCAGCACGCGCGTCTGTCCCTCGATGTTCCCGCCGGTCATCTGCGCGGCGCCGACCTCGGCGATCGCGCGCCCGAAGCCGGCCAGCGTTGCGGCGACCAGACCCGGCGCGACCTCGCGCGCAAGCAGCGCGTAGCGGTCGCGCGCACGCAGGCCCAGGCCGGCGAGCTGCGCGGGGAGGGTGCCGTCGATTCCACGCAGCGCGACCACCGCGAGCGTACCGATCAGCGGTAACACGACGATCGTCTGCGCGACGATCATCGCGCCGGGCGTGTAGAGGATGTCGAGAACTCCGAGTGGACCGCTGCGCCACAGGACGAACGCGACGACCAGCCCGACGGCGACCGGCGGTAGTCCGAGCCCGACCGTGTAGAGGGCGAGTAGGACGCGGCGCAGCGGCGACTGTCCGAAGGCGATCCACAGCGCACCAGGGATCGCGAGGACTGCCGCCAGCGCGGTTCCGGCCGCCGAGACCGCGACGGAGAGCGCGGCGATCGCGAGCACCTACTCGCCCTTGCCCGCGTCCGGCGTGAACAGTGGGCGGCCAAAACGCTCGCGGCCGAACGTCGCGATGATCTGCTGCCCTTGCGGTGAGACGACGAAGGCGGCGAACGCTGCCCCGCCGGCTTCGTTCGCGACGCGGCCGGCTATCGGCTTGACGACGATGACGTGATAGACGTTGAGCAGATCCTTCGCATTCGCGACCAGCGGAACCAGCGCGAGCGTCGCGCGCTGCGCGAGATACGTCCCGTCGTCGGTGAGCGTGTAGGCGGCCTTCTGCGAGGCAACGTGCAGCGTGTCACCCATCCCGCTGCCGGTCTTCAGGTACCACGCGTCCTTCGGCGTCACGCCGGCGGCCTTCCACAGCGCCAGCTCCTTGATGTTCGTCCCGGAGTCGTCGCCCCGCGAAGCGAACGTCGTCCCGGCGCGCGCGATCGCCGCGAACGCCTCCTGCGCGCTGGTGGCACCCTTTACGTGCGCCGGATCGCTCCCCGGCCCCACGACGATGAAGGCGTTGTGCATGACCAGCGCGCGCGAGAGCCCGCGCCCTTTTGCCATGTATGCCGCTTCGGCCGCGGGCGCATGGACGAGCAACACGTCCGCGTCGCCGCGCTCGCCCATCGCCAGCGCCGCCCCGGTCCCGACGGCGATCGTCTTCACGGTATACCCGCTGGCCTGTTCGAAGGCCGGGACGAGCACGTCGAGGAGCCCGGTGTCCTGCGTACTGGTGGTCGTCGCGAGGATGACGGACGGCGCGGCAACAGCCGGCCGCGCGCCGCACGCGAGCAGCAGCGCGAGGACGAAAGAGAGACGCTTCACGGCAGGAAGTACATTGGGTTGGGCAGTTTGTAGGCGCGCTCGGCGTGGCCACCTTCGAGGTCGCTCCACTGATCGCCGATGGTCTCGAGCACCGTGTAGCCCTGCGTCTCGATCGCGGCGCGCGCGCTGCTCTTGAACGGGACGACCGAGGGGGCATGGTCGTCGGGTGGCCGCAGATAGAGTCCGTCGACGGGATAGCCGACGCCCAGCAAGTTCGCCCGCGTGATGCCGTCCTGCCCGGTGCGCCGACCGGTCACGAACAGCACGGCGATGTGTTCCGCCTCGGCGTGCCGCGCGAGCGCGAGCGTCGGCGCGATCGCTGGGAAGCCCGTCGCCGCCTGCGCGTTCCACGACACGGGATCGTAGCCGAAGTCGTGCGCCTTCTCGTAGACGTAGCTCGAGAGCGCCGTGTCATCGATGTCGAGCACGAGTGCCGGCTTGCGCGCGCCGGCCTGTACGCGCTGGTCGAGGTACCGCTGCGCGTCGGCCTCGATCGTCTGAACCTCGGCCGCGTAGCTTCCGTCTTCATAATACGTCTCGATCTCGTGCTTGACCTGACCCAGGTTCGGTAGCTGCGAGGACGCGATCGGAGCGGTGCACGGCGGCGCGGGACAGGTCGGCGGGGCGACCGATTGGGCCGCCGCCGGGATCCCCAGGCTGGCCGCGACGACGAGGGCGAGTGCGGCGGCCGGCGCCCGAAGCAAGCTGGTCATGCTCGCGGCTTCGCGAGTGGCGGAAATAGGCTTGCCTCATCAGAAGGTTAGGAACACCTAAACATGCAATGTGGGGGACCTCATGGCTCCCTTCGTTCGCCGCCTCTTCTCCATTGGAATGCTCGTCGGAATGTTGGCGGGGATCGACCGGCCGGCCATGGCCCAGGGCGCGCCGACGGCGGCCGCGAGCGGGATCGTCCGCGCCACGGACGGGACGCCGCTCTCCGGCGCCGCGATCGAGTTGTCCGGGAACGGGCCGCTGCGGGCCGCCCGAAGCGACGCGACCGGGCACTTCCGTTTCGACGGCCTGGCCCAAGGGACGTACGTGCTGGACGTTCGCGCCACCGGCTATACGGCGCTGACCGGGCGGACCGTCGACGTCCACCTCGGCCAGGTCGCGGTCCTGGACGTCGCGCTGCCGCCGGCGCAGGTCGCCTCGCTGACGATCATCGGCTCGGTAACGGCCAACGGCACCCGCGCGCTCTCGACCTCGCCGGCGCCGACGCTCGATATCAGCGCGCAGCCGTACGCGCAGCAGGGCGTCACCCGGGTCAGCGACATCCTGAGCGATCAGCTCTCGACAACCGTCTATCCGATCCTCGGCGGCGGCCTCAATGCGCCGGCCGTCGTCTCGCTGCGCGGCCCCGATCCGAGCGAGACGCTGGTCGACGTCGACGGCCACCAAGTCAACAACGGCAGCACCGGCGACTTCGACCTCTCGCTGCTCGACCCGGCCGATCTGCAGAGCGTTCAAGTCATCTACGGCATCGCGCCCTCGGCGCTCTACGGGCCCAACACGCTGGGCGGCGCGCTCAACGTGATCACGCTCGAACCGACCACGCGGCCGCAGACGACGCTGCGCTTCTCGGGCGGCTCCTACGACACGTTCGGGCAGACGCTGAACACGACCGGGACGATCGACCGGTTCGGCTATGCGTTCTCCTATCACCGCGTGACGTCGGGTGGCCAGCTCGACGATGATCTGATCCCGACGAACGACGGGACGGGCTTCGCCGCGGTCTCGAACGCGCTCGACGCGACGACGCTGCTCGGCAAACTGCGGTACTCGTTCCCCAACGGAGGGTTCGTCGGCTTGACGCTCAGCGATCAGTCGGTCTTCCGCGACCTCTCGGCGACGATGTCCTCGGTGCAGACGCCGGCGAGCGGCGCGCCGGGTGGCGTCGACGCGTACGACAACCTCGCCGGCACGACGCTCGGCTCGAACGACGTCGCCTATGGGTTGGATGCCGAGATCCCGCTGGGCGCGCGTGATGCCGAAGGCAGCCCGCTCACGACCGCGATCTTCCGCCACCAGCTCTCGAACAACGTGCAGTCGGTCGACGGTCCCGGCATCGGGACCTCGCCCTACCTCTATAACGACCACGACCGGATCGTCGACGACACGCTCGAGATCGACCACCTCCTGCCGCACGGGCAGCTCTCGCTGAAATACGCGATCACGACCGAAGGCCTACTGACCGACTTCATCCCGGGCGTGGTCTACGCCGACGCGGTCGCCCGCGCGCCCGGCGGGGGCAACGCCACGCCGACCGCGCTCGAGCGCGCCGTCGCAGCCGAAGCGATCCCCGGCATCGCCGACTCGACGACCCAATCGCTCGCGCAGACGGAGCGTTCGCTGGGCCTGCTCTACCAGCTCGAGCCCACCTCGAAGCTGCACTACTCGTTCGCGGCCTACGACAGCGACTACAGCGTCTTCGGCCACAGCGTCGATCCGCGCTTCGGCTTCACCTGGACGCCGACGGCGAACTCCGGCTATCGCGTCTCGGTCGGTTCGACCTTCCAGTCACCGCAACTCCCCTCGTTGATCGTCCCGCCGACGCTGCCGGCGCCGGTCGACGGGTACGTGACGATCGGTAATGCGCACATGACGGCCGAGCGCGCGACCTCGTACGACCTCGGCGCCGACCACGTCTTCGCCGCCGCGCAGCCGGTCACGGTCTCGCTCGACCTCTACCGCACCGACTTGCACAACGGCGTCGCGACGTATTTCGGGCCGCAGCAGTGCGTCAGCGAGAGAGGCGGGGTCTATTACGACGCCGACGGCAATCCGGTGAACCCGGTGTCGTGCGAGAGCTACCCGGTCAACGTCACCCGCGAGGTCTACGAGGGCGTCGAGCTGCGCGCGAGCCGGCCACTGGCCCCGCACACGACGCTGCGCTTCAGCTACGACATCGACAGCGTCTTCACCAAAGACGCCCCGGCGGCGTCGAACGACGGCGAACCAAACGACGAACAGGCGCTGGGGGTGCCGCTGCACAAGGCGACGCTCGACCTCGCGCACGACAGCGGCAGCGGCCTCGCCTACTACGCCGGTGTGCTCTACGAAGGCCGCTACAACGAGTTGAACCTCCCGCCGTATGCGACGCTGCGCGCCGGCGTCACCTGGCACGTCCGCAAGGACCTCGATCTCGGCCTCTACGGCACGAACCTGACCGACGTCTACAACTTCAAGCTGACCCAGCTCGGCGGCGGCGTGCCCTACGGCAGCCTGGCAGGCCTGACCCCAACCGACGCGCTACCGCTCGCCGGCCCGCAAGTCACCTTGACCGCGGCCCTCCACCTCTAGGCGACGGGGCCGGCGGCCCGGGCGCGCACGGCAGCGACGTCGAGCTCCGGCGTGAGTTGATCGGAATCGACGACCAGTTCGATCAAGGCCGCACGACCGGCGGCGCGAGCGCGCGCGAAGGCGTCGGGGAATTGCGCCGTCGTCTCGACCCGCTCGGCATGCGCGCCGAAGGCGTGCGCGTAGGCAACGAAGTCCGGATTCGTCAAATCGGTCGCGATCACGCGGGTGGGATAGACGCGCTCTTGGTGAGCACGGATGCTGCCGTATGAACCATTGTTGATCAAGATCACGATCGGATCGAGCCCGTACCGGACCGCGGTGACCAGCTCTTGGCCCGTCATCAGGAAGCAGCCGTCGCCGGCGAAGTCGATGACGACCCGCTCGGGGTGCACCAGCTTCGCGGCGATCGCCGCCGGCAACCCATAGCCCATCGACCCGCTGTTCGGGGCGAGCTGCGTTCGAAACGGCAAGTACTGATAGTAGCGATGGACCCAGATCGTGTAGTTACCGGCGCCGTTGGTCACGATAGCATCCGCCGGCAGCACGTCGCGCAAGTGCGCCATGACGGCGGTCAGGTCGAGCGCGCGGGTGCCCGGCGTGCGGCGCAGCCGGTGCAGGTAGTCCGCCTGTGCGGCGGCGGCCCAGTCGGACCAGGGCGGTGCGGCGCGCGGCGGGAGCGCGGCCAGCGCACGCACCGTCGTCGCCGGTCCGGCGACGATCGGCAGGTCGGCCGCGTAGACGCGGCCCAGCTCCTCGCTGCCGGGGTGGACGTGGATGAGCCGCTGCGTCGGCTTCGGGATCGCGAGCAGCGTGTAGCCGTCGGTCGAGGTCTCGCCCAGCCGCGGGCCGATCGCTAGCAACAGGTCGGCATCACGAATGCGCTGCGCGAGCGCGCGGTCCATTCCCAGACCCGCATGCCCGGCGTAGAGCGGGTGGCGGTTGTCGAACACGTCCTGACGGCGAAAGGTCGTCACGACCGGCAGCCCCTGCGCTTCGGCGAACGTCTGCAGATCGGTGCACGCCGCAGCGTCCCAACAACTGCCGCCGACGAGCACGAGCGGCCGTTGCGCCTGGTCGAGCATCGCGGAGACGCGGGCGATCTGCTCGGGTGAGGGGCTCGGTGCGGCGACGGTGAGCGGCTCGGCGTCGGCGACGTCGACCATCTCGGTCAGCACGTCTTCGGGGATCGCCAGCACGACCGGGCCCGGCCGACCGGAAAGCGCGGTCGCGAAAGCGCGACCGACGTACTCGGGGATGCGGCGCGGGTCGTCGATCTGCTCGGCCGCCTTCGCCAACGTCGAGAAGGTCGTCCGCACGTCGATCTCTTGCCAGGCCTCGCGACCGAGGTGCGCGCGCGCGACCTGACCGACCAAGAGCACGAGCGGGGTCGAGTCTTGCTTTGCGGTGTGGATGCCGATCGCGGCCTGCGCGGCGCCGGGTCCGCGCGTCACCATGCAGACGCCGGGGCGCCCGGTCAGCTTCCCGTAGGCCTCGGCCATGTGCGCGGCCGCGCCCTCGTGGCGACAGACGATGAAACGCATCGCGTCGCGCCGGTCGTAGAGCGCGTCGAGCGCGCCCAGAAAGCTCTCACCGGGGACGCCGAAGATCAGGTCGACGCCCTGCTGCGCCAGCGCGGCGACGAGGACCTCGCCGCCGCTGCGCATGGTCGTCGGCGCCTGCACGCTCGTATCGATCATCGCCGCAAGACGACCGGCTCGCGGCGGTACTCCCAGCCCGTTCGTTCCAGCTCCGGCGTCTCGCTCGTCTCGAGCGCGTAGCCGATGCACAGATACGCCGTCAGGCGCCAAGCGGCGGGGACGTCGAGCGCCGCAGTGACGGCGGCCGGGTCGAGGATCGAGACCCAGCCGACGCCGAGGCCCCGGGCGCGCGCCGCCAGCCACAGGTTCTGCACCGCGGCGACCGTCGAGTAGGCGAGGGTTTCGGGCATCGTGGCGCGGCCCAGCCCGCGGCCGACCGGCGTCGCCTCGTCGGTGAAGACCGCCAACTGCACCGGTGCGTCGTCGAGCCCGGCCAGCTTCAGCCCGGCGTAGATGCGCGCGGCCTCGCCGGCGTAGCCGCCGAGCGCCTCGGCGTTGGCCGCCGCGAAGCTCGCGCCGACCGCCGCGCGAACCTGGTCGCCTTCGACCAGCACGAAGCGCCAGGGCTGACTGTAGCCGACCGAGGGCGCGCAGCGCGCCGCTTCGAGCAGCTCCTCGATCAGGTGCGGCGCGAGCGGGTCGCGGGCGAAACGCCGCACGTCGCGGCGCAGGTGCAGCAGGCGGTCGAGGTCGCGCACGAAAGCGGTTTCGAAGGCCGCGGATTGCATCACCGCTCCCCCTTCGCCATCCTCCCGGCGCTCCCGGCCAGGTCGCCGCTTCGGCCGATCGCCTGCTGGGTAGGAGACCCGCGGTGAGATGGAGACGACGGGGCGCGCCGCTCGGGCACGACCTGCGTGCGCGCGTCGTGCACGAGGAGATCGCCTTCGGGTCCGGCATCGTCGCCGGCGCGTCGGACAACGATCCGACGACGGTCGCGACGCTGGCCGTCATCGGTTCGACCACCACCTACGAGCTGGGCTGGCTGACGCTGCTGATCATCCCGATGCTGGCCGTCATCCAGGCGGTCGCGGCGCAAGTCGGCGCGGTCTCGAAGCGGGGACTCGAGGACTGCGTGCGCGCCGAGTACGGCCGCGGCTGGGCGTTCGCGGCACTGGCGTCGCTGCTCATCGTCAACCTGCTGACGCTCGCAGCCGACCTCGAAGGCGGCGGCGCGGCGCTGGGGATGCTGACCTCCGTCCCGTACCAGTGGTGGCTGATCCCGCTGGCCGCACTGACCGTCGGCGTGCTGATCTTCAGCAACTACACCGCCATCGAGCGCGTGCTGCGCTACGTGACCCTGCTGTTCCTCACCTACGTCGGCGCCGCGATCCTGGCGCGCCCCGACTGGCATCGAGTCTTGCTCGACTCGTTCGTGCCACATTTCAGCTTCGACCGGAACACGGTCGCGGGCGCGCTGGCGCTCTTGGGGACGACGTTGACCGCGTACGCCTACGTCTGGGAGACGATCTCGCAGAGCGAGGAGAAGCCGCCGCTGCGTCGCCTCGGTCTGGTGCAGGTCGACGCCACCCTTGGGATCGTCGTCGCCGGACTGACGTTCTGGTTCATCTTGATCGCGACCGGCGCGACGCTGGGCGTCCACCACAAGACCGTGCAGACCGCCGAGGAGGCCGCGCAAGCGCTCGCACCGCTCGCCGGGAAATACGCAGAGCTGATCTTCGCGCTCGGCCTGCTGGGCTCGGCGCTGATCGCCGTCCCGGTCATCGCCGGCACCTGCGCCTACGTCGCCGCCGAGATGTTCGGCTGGCGCCGCAGCCTGGACGCGAGCTTCAACCACGCCCGCGCCTTCTATCTCACGCTGATCGCCTGCGTCGCCATCGCGACCGGGATCGGCTTCGGCGGCGTCAAGCCGATCACGCTCCTCTTCTCCAGCGGGATCGCCGGTGGGATCACGACGCCGTTCACGATGGCGCTGATGCTGCTGGTCGCCAGGAACAGCAAAACGATGGGCAAGCACCGCATCGCCCTGTGGCTCACCGTCAGCGGCTGGTGCGTCACCGGCGTCGTCACCCTCGCGACCGGCATCTACCTCGTCCAGACGGTCGCCGGCGGCTGAATCGCTGGCGTCCGCGAAACAATCGATTTCCGGCCGCGTTACATGGAGCGATGCGAGACCGGATCGCCGTGATCCTGACCGCCGTGACGGCCGCCTTTCATCTGGCCGTGGCCAATCGCTACGACCTCTTCCGCGATGAGCTGTACTTCATCGTCTGCGGGTGGCATCCGGCGTTCGGCTACGTCGATCAGCCGCCGCTCGTGCCGCTCCTCGCGGCCGGTCTCTACGGCCTCGGCGGCCAGACCTGGGTCGTCCGTCTCCCGGCGGTCTTCGCCGCCGCGGCCCTGGTGTGGGTCGTGGTCGCGTTCGTCCGTCTGCTCGGCGGCCGCGACGGCGCGGCCTGGATCGCCGGCATCGCGGCCGCGTTCGCTCCGATGCTCATGGGGCTCACCGCGACCCTCAACACGACGACCTTCGAGCCGCTGGTGTGGACGCTGCTCGCCTATGCCATCGCGCGCGCGGTCGTGCTCGACGACCGGCGCGCGCTCGTGTGGGGCGGGGCCGTGGCCGGCCTGGCGATGGAAGCCAAATACGCGTTGCCGCTGTGGCTGCTGAGTCTCGCGCTCGCCCTCGCGATCTTCCCCGAACGGCGCCTGTTCCGCTACCGCGAGCTGTGGCTGGGCCTGGGCATCGCGGTCGTGCTCGCGGTTCCATCCGTCATCTGGCAGGCGCTGCACGGCTTCCCGTTCGTCGAACTGGTGCGCAACGCGCACATCAAGGATCTGGCCGTCGCGCCGCTGGCGTTCGTCGTGAATCAGATCGTGGTCTTCAATCCGCTCTTCGCGCCGATCTGGATCCGCGGCGTGATCGCGCCGTTCACGAGCCGCGATCTGGGTGCGATGCGCTTCGTCGCGGTCGCCTTCGCGATCGCCGCCGTCGCGACCGTCGTCGGCGGGGGGAAAGACTACTACCTCGCCCCGGCGTACCCGCCGCTGCTCGCGATCGGCGGCGTGGCTCTCGAGCGGTTCGTCCGCAACGTCGCCTTGCGCATCGGGTACCTGGCGGTCGCGGTCGCTCTCTCGGTCATCGTCGCGCCGCTCGCGCTCCCCATCCTCCCGCCGGCTCGACTGGTCGCCCACGAGCAGCGCCTCCACTTCAACGTCCATCCCGAGGAGCGCGGTGACGTCGGCGACGCGATCCCGCCGACCCTCGCCGACATGCTCGGCTGGCACGACTTCGTCCGCCAGGTCGGCGTCGTGTACGATGCCCTGCCGGCGAACGAACGCGCCCGCACTTCGATCCTGGTCGACAACTACGGGGAGGCGGCAGCGCTCGATGTCTACGGTTCCGCCTACGGCTTACCGCCCGCGCTCAGCGGCCACAACCAATACTTCGCCTGGGGCCTGCGCGGCCAAGACCCGGTGAACATCTTGCGCGTGCAGGTCCACCCGGAACGACTGCGCCCGTATTGCGCGTCGATGACGGTGCTCGGCACGACGGAGTCGCCTTACGCGCGGGGCTTCGAGAACGGCAAGACGATCGCGTTCTGCCGCGGCCTGCACCCGAGTCTCTCGACGCTCTGGCCGGGTCTCAAGATCATCATATGACTGGCAACCAAGGTGGCCGCCAAGGTGCCCAAAAACCACCGGAATCATCTGGCGGCGACTCGAATAGGACGATCATATGGAGAATTCCGGCTACATTCATAGCATGAGCACTATGGAAGCTCTGCGTGCGGCCACCGGCTGGCTGGAGGTCCTGGACCTGCCCGGAAGCGCCGCCGCGCGTGAAGCGATCGCAAGCGTGACTTCGCTCGTCATGACGGAAGAAATATCGCCGCAAGACCTCGATGACTTAGCGTCTCTTGTCGAGGAGCGTGGACGCCCCATGCGCGACCCGGACGTGCCGCTCGAGGTGCATCTAGCGCAACTCAAGGAAGCTGTTCGGGTTGCCTTTGAGCATGTGGAAAGTGAACGTAGCATCTGAACGGCGTCAGACGCTGAGCAGCGGGACCACGTCGTCGGGCGAGTCGGTCGCGGTCGTGCCGGCGCGCACGACGGTGCCGCGCTGCATCACGTAGTAGCGCTCGGCGACCGACCAGGCGAAGTCGAGGTGCTGCTCGACCAGCAGCAACGCGATGCCGCGCTCGCGGCGGATCGTGCCGAGCGCGTCCTCGATCTCGGCGACGATCGAGGGCTGGATCCCTTCCGTCGGCTCGTCGAGCAGCAGCAACTGCGGCTCACCGAGCAACGCGCGGCCGAGCGCAAGCTGCTGCTGCTCGCCGCCGCTGAGCACGCCGCCCGCCCGCGAGCGCAGCCGCGCCAGCGTCGGAAAGAGTGCGTAGATCTCGGCCAGCGTCACGGCCCGCTGCTCGTGGCGTCCCGCCAGCGCCGTCTCGCCCAACCGCAAGTTCTCCTCGACGGTGAGGTGCGGGAAGATGCCGCGCCCTTGCGGGACGTAGCCGATCCCGGCGCGTGCGCGGCGGTAGGCCGGCAGCCGGCCGAGATCGGCGTCCGCGAAACGCAGGCTGCCGGCGTTGGCCGGATGCAAGCCGACGATCGTGCGCAGCAGCGTCGTTTTGCCGACGCCGTTGCGCCCGAGCAGCGCGACGGCCTCGCCGGCGCCGACCGTCAGCGCGATCCCGGTGAGCACTTGGCTCAGGCCGTAGGCCGCGCCGACGCCGTCAAGCGCGAGCATGGGTGGACTCCCGCGCGCGGCCGAGGTAGACCGCCGCGACCTGCGGATCGGCGCGCACCTCGTCGATCGTCCCGCTAGTCAGCAAGCGGCCCTGGTGCAGCACGGCGACCGGCGCGCCGAGCTGCGCGACGAAGTCCATGTCGTGGTCGATGACGATGAAAGCATGACGACCGGCCAGCGAGCGAATCAACTGCGCCGTCGCCTCCGCCTCGCGGTGGGTCATCCCGGCGGCCGGCTCGTCGAGCAGAAGCAACTCGGCGCCCGAGGCGACGACCATGCCGATCTCGAGCCACTGCTTCTCGCCGTGCGCGAGATACGCCGCCGGCAGCGCGCGCTTCGCACCCAAGCCGACGATCTCGAGCACCTCGGCGACCCGCGCGCGTTCCTCGGTACTCGGCTGCAGGCGTAACGTTCGCCACGCGCGCCGGTCGCGGGTCGCCGCGACGGTAATGTTCTCCTCGATGGTCAGCGCGTCGAGCACGCCCGGCGTCTGGAACTTGCGGCAGATGCCGCGCCGGACGATCTGAAACTCCGGCAACGGGCGCAGGTCCTCGCCCTTGAAGACGACGCGTCCCGCGCTCGGCCGCACGCGCCCGATGATCGCGTCGAGCAGCGTCGATTTCCCCGCGCCGTTCGGGCCGATCAGCGTCTGGATCGCACCCGCCTCGACCGACAAGCTGAGGTCGTCGAGCGCCCGATACCCCTCGTAGGAGACCGTGACGCCTTCGACGGCGAGCAGCGCGCTCACGGTCCCTCGACCGCGACCGGCTGCGCCGCCGCCGGCCGCGGCCAGCGCAGGTGCCGCCCGCGCAGCGCGCCGACGATCCCCTGCGGCATCACGGTCACCACGACCACGAACAGCGCGCCGACCGCGTACAGCCAGAGGTCGGGGAACGCGCTGCTGATCCAGTCCTTGCCGAAGTTGACCAGCAGCGTGCCGACCACCGCGCCGATGAGCGCGTCGCGCCCGCCGACCGCGACCCAGATGACCATCTCGATCGATGGAACGACGCCGAACATCGCCGGCGAGATCACGCCCAGGTCGAGCGTCACCAAGGCGCCGGCGATCCCGGCCAGCGCGCCGGCGATCGCGAACGCCGCGACCTTGAACGGCAACGGATCGTAGCCCAGGAAGCGCACCCGGTTCTCACCGTCGCGGATCGCCAGCAACAGCTTGCCGAACTGCGAGGCCTTCACCAACCGCATCGCCAGGAAGGCCAGCACCAGTACGGCTAGCGAGATCCAGTACAGCGCAAGCTGCGTATTCGGGTCGCTCAGCGGAAAGCCGAACGCGTCGGTGAAGTTCGTCAACCCGTTGAAGCCGCCGGTGTAGGGTTGCTGGCTGATGATCAGCGTCGTCGTCGCCAGCACCAGCGCTTGGGTGATGATCGCGAAGTACGGCCCGCTGATGCGCCGCCGAAACACGAGGAACGCCAGTAGCGCGGCGGCCAGTCCCGGCAGCGCGAGCGCGGCGACGACCGCGAAGGCGCCGTTGTGAAATGGAGCCCACCACCACGGCAGCGTGGTGAGACCGCTCCACTGCATGAAGTCGGGGAGCGAACCGGCGTCGGCGCCGGCCAGCTTGAGGTGCATCGCGATCGCATAGCCGCCCAGGCCGAAGAACACGCCCTGCCCGAGCGTGAGGATCCCGCCGGTCCCCCACACGAAGGAAACCCCCATCGCGAGGATCGCCAGCGCGACGAACCGCCCCAGCAGCGAGAGCTCGTAGGGCGGCAGGTAGAACGGCGCGCACGCGCCGGCCAGCACGACCAGCGCGAAGAGGATCGCCCCGCGCATCAGACCTCGGCCTCGAGCGCGCGCGAGCTGCGCGCGACGATCCCGCGCGGCCGGAACTGGATGAAGGCGATCACCGCGACCAGCAGCAGGACGTCGGAGGTACTGACGCTGGTGAAGATCTGCGCCAGCGCTGAGAACAGCCCGACCAGCAGCGCCGCGAAGAGCGTCCCCGTGAGGCTGCCGAGACCACCGACGATGACGACCAGGAAAGCATAGACGATGTAGCTCTGTCCGACGGTCGGCGTGACCGGCGCGATCAACGCCAGCGCGGCACCCGCCAGCCCGGCGATCCCGGTCCCGAGCGAGAAGACTGCCAGGTCGACCAGGCGCGTGTTCGTCCCCAACGCCTCGGCCATCGCACGATTCTGGTGGACGGCCCGCACGTACAACCCGATCGGCGTCCGCGTGAGCACGTAGGCGACCCCGCCGAGGACCAACGCTGCCAGGACGATGATGAAGACGCGCACGGCCGGAATCGCGAACCCGGTCAGCGCCGTCCCGCCGACCGCCAGCGAGCCCGCCAGCCAGCTCGGCGCGGTCACCTCGACGCCGATCGGCCCGAAGATGCTGCGCGCCGCCTGCTGCAAGATCAGGCTTACGCCCCAGGTGGCGAGCAGCGTATCGAGTGGACGCCCGTAGAGGCGGCGGATCAGCGTCACCTCGAGCAGGGCGCCGAACAGCGCGGTGCCGATGAACGCGGCCAGGAGGCCGACGAAGAAGCCGGGCTCCTTACCGAACAGGCTGGTGGCGAGATAGCTGATGTAGCCACCCATCATCAGCATCTCGCCATGCGCCATGTTGATGACGCGCATCAGTCCGAAGCTGAGCGCGAGCCCGAGCGCAGCCAAGAGCAGGATCGAAGCGACGCTGATTCCGTTGAAGACTTGGCCGGCAACCAGCGTCGACTCGGTCACGTCAGTGGACGCACGTCTTTCCGGGGAACGAGAGCGGATCGTAGGGGATCGGCGCGACCGGCGCCTTCGAACTCCACAGGATCTTGAACTGCCCGTCCGGCTCCAGCTCGCCGACGTACGCCGTCTGGCTCAAGCTCAGGTTGTTCACGAACTTGGTCTCGCCCAGTCCGACGTCGGCCAGCGTGAGCGTCGACGCCGCTTTGGCGACCTTCGCCGGATCGAACGTGCCGGCTTTCTTTACGGCCGCTGCCCAGGCATAGACATCGAGGTAGCCGTGCGCCATCGGGTCGTCGACGGGCTGCCCCGGATACTTCGCCTGATAGGCCGCGACGAACTTCTTGTTGGCCGGATCCGGCAGGCTCTGGAAGTAGTTCCAAGCCGCGTAGCTGCCGGCCAACAGCGACGGCCCGATCGCCTTTGCCTCCTGCTCGGCGATGCTGAACGACATCACCGGCAGCTTCGAGGACGGTAATCCCGCCGCCGCCATCTGCTTGAAGAACGAGACGTTGCTGTCGCCGTTGAGCGTGTTGAAGACGATCTCGGGCTTGGCCAGCTTGATCTTGCTGATCACCGCGCTGAAGTCCGTCCCGCCCAGCGGCACGTACTCCTCGCCGGCCACGGTGTCACCGTCGTGGATGATGTGCTTGCGCAAGATCAGGTTCGCCGTGCGCGGGAAGACGTAGTCCGAGCCGAGCAGGAAGATGCTCTTGTAGCCCTTCTCTTCCGCCCATTGCAGCGCGGGTAAGATCTGCTGGTTCGGCTGGGCGCCGGAGTACATGATGTCGGGCGAACACTCGTTGCCCTCGAACTGTACCGGATACCAGAGCAGCGCGTGGAAGCGCTCGAACACCGGGAGCATCGCCTTGCGGCTGGCCGAGGTCCAGCCGCCGAAGACGGTCACGACGTCATCCTGCTGGATCAGCTTTTGCGCCTTCTGCGCGAACATCGCTGGATCGGACGCACCGTCCTCGACGACGGGGACGATCTGCTTGCCCAGCACGCCGCCCTTGGCGTTGATCTGGTCGATCGCGAGCAGCTCGGCGTTCTTGACCGTCACCTCGCTGATCGCCATCGTGCCGGTCAGCGATTGCAGGACGCCGACCTTGACGGTGTCGCTGGCGGCACTCGTCGGCAGCGCCGTGGTGGAGAACAGGATCGCGACGGCGGCAGCAACGGCGCTGCGCCGCGCGCTGGAAGCGCGTGTAAGCATGGACCCTCCGGTCATCGGTTCGATGAGTACAGGGCCCCAAACGTTCGCCTTGACGGCCTACGGACGATTCGACGTTTGGTACAGCGTGCGGTCGCATCGTTGGCGATGCGTCACACGACTGAACGCCGCGCGCGTGCTAGTGTAGCGACAGCCGCGTTGGCGCGTAGCCTTCGCGTGCTGGAACCTGCTCGCCACCGATGATCGCGGCAGCACGCGTACTGTCGGCGTCGGTGCATGGTCCAGCGGCGAACTCGCCGCCCACCGCCGAGACGATGCCGAAATATTCTTGCGGATCGCGGCGCTTGGCGCGGGGAAGCATTTCCGCGCAGTAGGTTTCCTGCGCCGCCTGGTGGTCGCAGGCGCGAAAGACGCCGGGCTGCGCCTTGGCCGCGTCGTACCGGTAGTCTTCGAAGGCGTGCACGAGCGTCGCGGTATCGGTCGTGCCGCACGCGCGCACGCGGTCGACCAGGTTGCGCACCGCCATGTAGCCCAGGTACTGGCGCCAGTTGGGCGGGAAACCGTCCGCGACCGCCGCCAGCCGGCGGTGGAGCGCCTCGGCGTCGCCGCCCGCATCGGGACCCCAGACGTAGCCCCAGAGCGAGCCGGCTAGCTCTTCGGCGGGGAACCCGGCGGCCAGCTCGTTCTCACCGGTGACGCCGGCGGCGAGCATCCGCTTCTGCAGGCCGAACTGCACGAACGCGGTCGCCGCGTTCTGCGTATCGGTCCCACCGTTGAGCAGCAGAAACGCGTCGGCATCGCTCCCGCGCGCCTTCACCATGTACGACGAGAAGTCACTGGTCCCGATCGGGTGCAGGTCCATCCCCGCGATCGTCCCGCCGTGCGCGAGCAGGATCGTCCGCAGCCGATCGCGCGCATCGGTGCCGAAGGCATAATCGGCGACCAGGAAGTACCAGCGCCGCGCCCGCCGCACGAGCTCGGCGCCCAGCGCCGTCGTCAACATCGCCAGCGAACACGTCTGCCGGAAGCAGACGCGGTTGGCCTTCGCGCCCGTCATCGCCGTATCGTGCGTCCCGACCGCGAGGTACAGCACGCCGGCCTGCTGCGCGTACGCCGACACCGCATTCCCAACCGCCGAGGACGCACCCCCGACGAGCACGTCGACCTTCTCCACCTCGACCAACCGCCGCGCCTCGCTGATCCCAACCGCCGGCTTCGTCTCGTCGTCGCCGTACACCAACTCCCACCGCACGTCCCCACGCCGGTTCGCATCAGCCAGCGCGAGCTGCGCCCCATTCCGCTGCGGAATCCCCCCAACCGCAAACGGCCCCGAAAACGAATCGAGATACCCAATCCGCACCGCCGGCGGCCCAGCGGCGCGTATGCGAGACGGGACAATCCCGAGCGCGCCCGCGGCAAGCGCACCCGTGACGAACGAGGAGCGGGTGAGGTCGGCCATGCCCCCGTATCCGCGCACGCACCCGAACGCCCCTCCCCTTGAGCATCGTGACGGGGCGAGCGACGCCGCATCACCACGGCGGGGCCTTTTCAGCCAGCGAAGGCCCGGAGGGCCGAGAGCGCCGCTGAAACGGAGCGGCCCGCGCGCACGATGCGCGCGGGCCGCGTCCCCGCCGTGGTGGTGCGGCGGCGCTCGCCCCACCCGAATCTCAAAACCTCAGACCTTCTCGATCTGATAGAACTCCAACTCAACCGGCGTCTCCCGCCCAAAGATCGAAATCAAAGCGCGAACCTTCTCCTTCTCCGGCTGAATGTCATCAACAATCCCGGTGAAGTCGAAGAACGGCCCCGAGGTGACCTTGATCCGGTCGCCCTTGGCGAAGTCGATCTTGAGCTTGGGCGTCTCGATCCCCATCTGCTTGAGGATCGTTTTGACTTCTTTGTCCTGTAGCGGAACGGGTTTCTCACCCGAGCCCGGCGAGCCGACGAAGCCGGTGACGCCCGAGGTGTTGCGCACGACGTACCACGAGGCGTCGTCCATGTCCATCTCGACCAGGACGTAGCCCGGGAAGACCTTTTTCGGGGTGATCTTGCGCTTGCCGTCCTTGAACTCGACCTCGTCCTCCATCGGGACGAGCACGCGGAAGATCTTGTCCTGCATGTTCATCGAGTGGATGCGGCGCTCGAGGTTGGCCTTGACCTTGTTCTCGTAGCCCGAGTAGGTGTGGATCACGTACCACTTCTTGCGGTCGTCCGGCTTCTTGGCGGGCGCGCCGGCGGCGGGAGCCGCGTCGGTCTCGACCACCACCGCGGTCGTCTGCTCGACTTCCATTAGCGTGCTCCTCCGGTCAGCAAGGTGAAGACCCAGCCGAACAGCAGGTCGCAGAGATAGGTGAAGACCCCGACGCCGACGACCAGCGCGAGCGTGAGCAGCGTCGCGCCGATCCACTCCTCGCGGGACGGCCAGGTGACGCGCCGCATCTCGGAGATGACGCCGCGCACGAACGCCTGCGTGCGCGCAGCGCTGGCCGCGCGCGTCGCCGGAGTGCGAGCGGGGGCCGGGCGGGTCGCTGGGGGGCGGGTCTGCCCCGGACGCGCGGCGCCGGAGCGGGAGGGGTTGGTCTTCATGATGCCTTGTACCGCAGAAGTTTGGCAGGGCGGACAGGACTCGAACCTGCAACCCGCGGTTTTGGAGACCGCTGCGCTACCAATTGCGCCACCGCCCTTCGGGGCTCGTTCTCGAAGAGAGCTATTTGGTTTCGCGGTGCGCGCGATGGCACCGGCACCAACGGCAATACTTGCTGAGTTCCAGCCGCTCGCTCGTTTTCTGCCGGTTTTTGAACGTGTTGTAGTTGCGGCGCTTGCACTCGGTGCATGCCATGGTGACCATCACGCGGTTTTCTTTTTTCGCCATTCGTCGTGTTCTCGGGGACCCGGGCCACGCCGGGGAAACATGAAGAAAACGGACGCGCGGTCCGTTCCAGCCTCAGCATAGCACAGGGTCTGCCCTCTGTAAACCGAAGGATCGCGCGGTGCGATTTGCCCGTCCGCCGGTCCGGTGACCCTCCAAAACGGGCTGCTGGTCGCCCTGGGCGGCGCGATCGGGTCGGTCCTGCGCTACGCCGTCGCCCTGGCCGCGGTCGCCCGGGCCGGGCCGGGCTTCCCCTGGGGGACCCTGACGGTCAACGTCCTGGGCTGCTTCGTCATCGGCCTGGTCGCCGAGCTGGCGACCGGCGGCCTGTTAGGGATCTCGCCCAGCGTCCGGGTCTTTCTGGCGACCGGGATCTGCGGCGGCTTCACGACCTTCTCGAGCTTCGGCCTCGACGCGCTGCAACTGACCCGCGACGGAGCGCTCGCGGCCGCCTTCGCCTACGTCGCCGGCTCACTCGTCCTAGGCTTGGTCGCGGTTTACGCGGGGATCGTCGCCGCGCGTCTGGTCGCCTCCCACGGCTGAGCGGCGGATCGGGATCTCGCTGGCGGGCTTCCCGGCCGCAACCGACGCGAGATAGGCGTAGAGGTGGGCCGCATCCCGATCGCTGAGAATCTGCGCGCTCGACGCGCTCATGACATCCCGGGGTCGATGAATCTGCGCCAGGACGGCGGCGACGCGCTCGTAACCGAGTGCCCCCAGACAGGCGACCATGAAGTCCGCCCCCGGGTTCTTGACGGACCAGCGACGTTGTTTCGCCACGGCAGCAGTCTAGTGGCGATCGGGTGTCGCAAGGGAGTAGCCCAGGCTCACTCTTCCTTGGAGATCATTGCTCGAGCCCGCTCAGAAGCCGGTATATCTCGGGAAGCGACAATCGAATGAGGGACATTCGTTGTGTCAGGGTGAGGCGAAGCACGCTGGCCAAGCGGGCAACGAACTTCGGCGACACGCGCGCCGCTCTTCCGCTCTCAAAGGCGCGGTACCAGTAGTCGCTGACCCCGACGAGCTCCGCCACTTCACCGCGCCGCAAGCCTTGAACTCGGCGTCGTGACCCGCGCGGCAGACCCACGTCGATCGGGTCGAGTCGAGTTCGGCATTGCATGAGGAGCGTACGCAGTTCGCGACGCCGGTTGACGTCGTCGTCGCTTCCGGTGTCGTACGATTCGAATCGCATATCTCTTTGGAGCACACTCAACCCTCCGAAGTGACGGTGTTCACGCCAAAGTACACAAACGACCGACCGCAAAACAGAAAATGCTGATGGGGGCCACTGCGAGTTATCCTCTCAGCGAAGCACAAGCGTAGGCTCGGTCGTCTACTCTTGGAGGCAGGGTTCCGGCGAGGTATACTACGTCCCCACCATGCCTCACGTGCGCCGGCTGGAACTACGGACTTTTCTCACTGGGGCGCGTGCGCGTTTGCGCCCGCAGGACGTCGGTTTGCCCGCAACGGCCCACCGCCGCGTCCCGGGGCTGCGACGCGAAGAGGTGGCTGAGCTGGTTGGCGTTACACCCAATTGGTACGCCGCCTTCGAAAAGGGCAGCAGCGGGCGCAACTTTTCTCCGGCGTTCGTCCAGCGGGTCGCCGACGCACTCCGCCTCGACGAGAGCGAACGCGTGCGACTCTTTCGCCTCGCGCTGCCGGAAGTGGCAGCCGCTGCCTCCCATTTTGAAGTCATCTTGGCGTCCGCTGAGGACTTGTTGCGGGAGGCTCGTTCGATCGCCGGCCGCGCCCTCGCTCGGAGCATCTATCAGCGTCTCGTCTCCGATCAAGCCTTGCGCGAGGCGCGAGCCGCCGGCGGCCGGGCCCTCGCGTCGACGATCTGCCGGCAGATCGCTGCCCGCTTACGTCTGCGGTAGGCCAGCCACGATGCAGAGCACCATTACGCGCCACGAGTGCCGCCTTGTTCAGGCGAGTTTTGCCGAACTCGACCCGATCGCAGACGAGGTTGCCGCCGCCTTTTATCGGCGGCTGTTCGAACTGAACCCGAGCCTCGCCCCACTTTTCCGGAACGACATGGAGCTTCAGGGGATGAAGTTCATGGAGAAGCTGGCCGTCGCGGTCATGGGTTTGGAAGATCTCGATTCGATCGCTCCGCTCGTTCAAACCCTCGGGCGCGCTCATGCCGGATACGGCGTTCAGACCACGCACTACGAAACGGCGCGCGAAGCACTCCTCTGGGCCCTCGAGAACCGACTCGGCGCCGCCTTCAACTCCGAACTACGCAGCGCCTGGACTGCCGCCTACGATACGATCGCGACCGCGATGATTCGCGCCACCGGAGGCTAAGATCACGCACATGCCGACGTCATTCGCCTCACTCAAGCAGATCGATGCCGGCACGCTCAGTGTCGGATATGCCGAAGCGGGTCCGGCTGATGGTCCCGCAGTCGTTCTCTTGCACGGCTGGCCCTACGACATCTGCAGTTTCGCCGACGTAGCTCCGATACTCGCCTCGGCCGGTCATCGTGTCATCATTCCATTTGCGCGCGGCTTCGGCCCGACGCGCTTTCTTTCAGGCACGACTCCGCGAAACGGTCAGCAAGCGGTCCTCGCCGTCGACCTCGTTGCTCTGATGGATGCCCTGAAGATTCAGCAGGCGATCATCGGCGGCTTCGATTGGGGAGCCCGAAGCGCCGACATCGTGGCGGCGCTGTGGCCGGAGCGCTGCAAGGCGCTGGTCTCGGTCAGCGGCTATCTCATCGGCAACCAGCAGTCAGGGGAGTTGCCCTTGCCGCCGAGCGCCGAGCTTCAATGGTGGTATCAATTCTACTTTGCCACCGAACGCGGCCGCCTCGGGTATGCGAAGAACCGGCACGATTTTGCGAAACTGATCTGGCAACTAGCCTCGCCAAAGTGGCGGTTCGATGATGCGACCTTCGAGCGCAGCGCGGCGTCCTTCGACAATCCCGATCATGTCGCCATCGTGATCCATAACTACCGCTGGCGCATGGGTCTGGCCGAAGGCGAGTCACACTATGACGAGCTGGAAAAACGGCTCGCCGAAGCTCCCGCGATCGCCGTGCCCACCATCACCCTGGAGGGTGATGCCAACGGAGCTCCGCACCCGGAACCCGCTACCTACGCCGGCAAATTCTCCGGTAGGTATGAGAATCGGATCGTCAAGGGCGGCGTCGGTCACAATCTCCCTCAAGAAGCTCCGCAGGCCTTCGCCCAAGCAATCCTGGAGGTCGAGGCCATTCCTGAGCCACCAGTGGTTTTCAGTCACTCCCTGCGCCGATAGCGATTCGGCACCATATCGATGCCGCGCCAAGCGGCACGGATGAGCGTCAGACGAGGAGACCGTCGTGCCCCAAACCGAGATCGGACTCACCACCACGGCCGGCGTCCAAGCAGCCGAAATCCGCCCGTTCCACGTCAATTTTTCCGACGCGGACCTCTCCGCGTTGCGCGCGCGCGTGAGCGCGGCAAGGTTGCCCGATCGGGAAACCGTTAAGGACGACACGCAGGGCGTGCAGCTGGCAACGATACAGTCTCTCGCCCACCATTGGGCGACCGACTACGATTGGCGCAACGTCGAGGCGAGGCTGAACGCACTGCCGCAATATCTCACCGAGATCGACGGCTTAGACATTCATTTCATCCACGTCCGCTCGAAGCACGACAACGCGCTGCCACTCATCGTCACGCACGGTTGGCCGGGCTCGATCATCGAGCAGTTGAAGATCATCGATCCGCTGACGAATCCGACGGCGCACGGTGCGACCGCGGCCGACGCGTTCGATCTCGTGATTCCGTCCCTGCCGGGCCACGGGTTCTCGGCGAAGCCGACCGCGCCCGGTTGGAATCCTCCTCGCGTCGCACGCGCCTGGGTCGAGTTGATGAAACGCCTCGGCTATACGAAATACGTTGCGCAAGGCGGCGACTGGGGAAACGCGATCACGGAGCTCATGGCGAAGCTGACGCCCCCGGGGTTGCTCGGCATTCACACCAACATGCCGGCTGCTCTCCAACCCGGTATTTCGAAAGGAGTGCAAACGGGAGCTCCGGCGCCGGCCGGTCTTTCGGCCGATGAGAAACACGCCTACGATCAACTCGTCGACTTCTTTGCGAACCACACCGCCTACGCCGCCGAGATGACGAAGCGGCCGCAAACGCTGTACGGGATATCGGATTCACCCGTGGGCCTGGCGGCCTGGATGCTCGATCACGACAAGCTCAGTTACGAGCTGATCGCACGCGCCTTCGCTGGAGATCCGGGCGGCCTCTCGCGCGACGACATCCTCGAGAACGTCACGATGTATTGGCTGACGAACACGGGGATCTCTTCGGCGCGCCTGTACTGGGAAAACACGGGTGCTTTCTTCGACGTCAGAGGCATCACCATCCCAGTCGCCGTGAGCGCGTTTCCCGATGAGCTCTACCAGTGCCCGCGGAGTTGGGCAGAGAGCGCCTACGGCAAGCTCATCTACTACAACAAGCTCGAGCGGGGCGGGCATTTCGCGGCCTGGGAACAGCCGAAAATCTTCTCGGAAGAGCTGCGCGCCGCTTTCAGGTCATTGCGCTAGACCTACCGTGAAGGCGTCGGTGGTGACCGCGTACGGCGGTCCTGAAGTGATGAAGTATCAGGACATGCCGGATCCCACGCCGGCCACCGGCGACGTCCTCGTCAAGGTGGCCGGCATCGGCATCAACCCGGAGGACATGCTCGAGCGCAACGGCGTCTTGAAGGATCAGTGGCCGTTGCGCTTCCCGGCGATCATCGGCCTCGATGTGTCCGGAACGGTCGTCGCGACGGGCGACGGCGTCACCGACCTGAAGGTCGGCGAGCGTGTCTGCGGGTGGTCGTACCATACCTATGCCGAGCTGGTCGCCGACAAGGCGACGTTCTTCGCCAAGGTGCCCGAGACGATGGACCTGGTCGACGCCGCCGCGATTCCGCTGGTGGGCCTCACGGGCAGCCAATTGATCTCCGTCGCAAGCGGACTGCAGCCCGGCCAGACGGTGCTGGTCGCCGGGGCGGCGGGCGCCGTCGGTCGTTCTGCCGTCTACCAGGCGAAGGCGTCGGGCGCGCACGTGATCGCGGGCGTTCAGCGTCATCAGCTCGACCAGACGGCCAGCATCGGCGCGGACGAAACGATCGCCCTCGACGACCCGGCCGCCTTCGCGGCTCTGCCCCACGTCGACATCGTGGCCAACGCCCTGCGCGGTACAGCGGCGACCGCTCTGCTCGCGAAGGTCAAAGATGGTGGGACGTTCGCCTCGGTGACGGGAGAACCTGACGGCTCCAAGGATTACCCGAAGGTGCGCGTCGTCGCGTTCCGCTCTACGCAAGACCGGGCGGGCATCTCCTTCATCGCCGCTGCCGTGAACGCCGGCAAGATGACGATCCCGATCGGCCGTCGCGAGGGGCTCAAGGATGCAGGCGCCGCGCAGGCCACCTTCACGAAGGGCGGTATCGGGAAGGTACTGCTCGTCCCGTGAGTGCCGAACGAACCCAATCCATGCCGTATTCGAAGAGGAGCTATCCATGAGCGAAGTACACGTCGAGCAGAAGACCTATGAGATGCCGCCGAAGGAGGGCATTACCATCGCGCATTTTCTGACCGTTGCCGATGTCGACCGATCGCTTCAATTTTACTCAAAGGTCTTCGGCGGTCGCATTCTGAGCAAAGGCGACACCATCGGCGCGCCCGGGTACCTCCAGATCGCGAACACCTGGCTGATCGTCAACCCGGGCGGCGGACCGACCCCCGACAAACCAACGGTCGTGCTCAGCGTCCCGCCCGACCCGAATAAGGTCAGCAGCTTCATGAACATCCGCGTCGCGGATATTCAAGCCTGCTATACACTCTGGAAAGAGCGCGGAGCGGAGTTCATCACCGAGCCGAAGCCCAAGTACGGCGAGACGCGCTGCTACATCCGCGATCCCGACGGCTATATCATCGAAGTTGGGCAAAGCAACCCCGATATCACGTATGGCTAACGCCGGGAAGAACTATGAGATACCGCCGCGCGACGGATTTACCGTCGCGCATTTTCTCACCGTCACCGACGTCGACCGATCGGCTCGCTTCTACGAAAAGGTCTTCGGCGGTCGCATCGTGACCAGGGGCAACAGCATCGGCGCGCCCGCGTTCGTCCAAATCGCGAACACGTGGCTCATCCTGTACTTCGGCGGCGGCCCGACCCCCGACAAGCCGACCGTGACGCTCAGCGTCCCGGCCGACCCGAATATGGTCAGCAGCTTTATGAATATCCGCGTGGCGGATATTCAGGCGTGCTATGACCTCTGGCGAAGTCGGGGCGCCGAGTTCCTCACCGAGCCAAAAGACAAGCCCGGCGAGACGTGCTGCTACCTCCGAGATCCCGACGGTTACCTGATAGAAGTCGGGCAAAACAAGCCGGGCGTCACGTACGGCTGATCGCGGCGCGCAGCGCCTTCAACGCATCGACGTAGATCTCGGAGAAGGTGGGGAACGGCTGGATGACGTCGCGCAGGACCTCGAGCGGCACGCGGGCGCGGATGGCCAGGGTGGCCTGCTGGAGCCACTCGCCGGCCTCGGGCCCGAGCGCATAGGCGCCGGTCAACCGTTCGCCGTCGGAGAGCAGCGTGAGGAAGCCCTTCGACTCGGCGTACGCGTGCGTATAGGTGCCCATCTTGGCGACGTCCTTCAGCGCGGCCGTGCCGCTGAAGCGGGCCTCGGTGGCGCCGACCGAGGCCGCCTGCGGATCGGTGTAGACCGCGTCCGGCATCGCCTCGTAGTTGGCCTCGCGCGGCTCGCCGAGGATGTTTGCCGCGACGATCTCGCCCTGGTACTTGCCGATGTGGGTCAGCATCCGCACGCCGGTGACGTCGCCGACGGCCCAGAGGCCTTCACCGACGTGCAGATGCGCGTCCACGTGAACGCCGTGCTCGTCGAACGTGGCGCCGACCGTTTCCAGCCCGATTCCGGCGACCCGCGGGCGCCGGCCGGTGGCCGCCAGCAGCCGGTCACCGCGCAGCTCGCGGCCGTCGTCGAGAACCAAGACGAAGTCGGCACTATCGCGCCGCGCGGAGCTTGCATGGATTCCAAGGTAGAGCTCGATGCCATCACGCCGCAGCACCTCACCGAGTGCCTCGCCGAGCGGCGCCGGCTCGCGGGCCAGCACGTGCGTTGCGCCTTCGACCAACGCCACTTGTCCGCCCAGCCGGCACACGGCCTGGGCCATCTCCGCGCCGACCGGGCCGCCACCGAGAATCAGCAGGCGGTGCGGGACGGCCTTCATGCTGGTCACATCGCGGCTGCCCCACACACCTTCGAGCTCTCGCAAGCCCGGGACCGGCGGCACGACCGGGTCGGAACCCGTCGCGATGACGATGTGGCGGGCGGTGTGGCGCACGCCGCCGACGTCGACCACGCCCGGCCCGGCGAGCTTGCCCGTGCCGCGGATGAGGGCGATGCCCTTGCCGGCGAGCCAGGCCTGCTGCCCGGCGTCAGAATAGTTGGAGACCTCGAAGTCGCGCCAAGACAGCGCGGCCGCGACGTCGACCCGCGCAGTGGCACCGGCCTCCAGCGCCTGGTGCACCGCCTCGCCTGGGCGGAGCAGAGTCTTGGAGGGGATGCACGCCCAATACGAACATTCTCCGCCGACGAGGTCGCGCTCGACCACCGCGACGTGCAAGCCACCGTCGGCGAGCGCTCCCGCGCAATGCTCGCCCGGCGAACCCCCACCGATGACGATCGCGTCGTAATCTGTCACCATTCGTACAGCCTACCGCATTCGGCGGGCCGGATACAGGGACTACCACGAACGCCTATGATGACGGGGAAGAGGCAGTGAAGGAGATCGATCCGACTACAAAACCATCCGGGACGGGCTGCGTCGAATGCCTTGCCTCCCGCGGCTGGTGGCTGCATCTCCGCCGGTGCACCACCTGTGGGCACATCGGCTGCTGTGACAGCTCGCCGAGCCGGCACGCGCGCAAGCACGTGCACGAGAGCGGTCACCCGATCATCGCCAGCTTCGAGCCCGGTGAGGACTGGTTCTACGACTTCCGCTCGAACCAGATGTTGGCTGCGCAGCCGCTCGCGCCACCCCATTCGCACCCCACCGATCAGCCCGTCCCGGGCCCGCGGGGAGCCGTCCCGCCCGACTGGGAAGCGCGGCTCCATCCGTAGCCGCTAGACGTCGATCGGCGTGGTGGTGATGGTGGCGCGGTCCTGTTATACGGCGAGCAGGGGCGATTCGACGACGCGGTTGCGGCCCGCGTTCTTGGCCCGGTAGAGCGCACGGTCCGCGCGCTCGACGACGTCGGCCGTCCCGTCGGCGGCCCGCGCGTACGCGACCCCGACCGAGACGGTGACCGGTTTGCCGTCGGCGTAGGCGCATCCGCCGGTCTCGATCGCTTCGCGCAGGCGTTCTGCGACGTGCAGCGCACGCTCGCGTGAGGCATCGCGCAGCAGTACCAGGAACTCCTCGCCGCCGAAGCGCCCGGCCAGGTCGACGCCGCGGATGTTCTGGGCGATGATCTTCCCGATCTGCGCCAACACCCGGTCGCCGGCCTGATGGCCGAGCAGGTCGTTGATCGACTTGAAGTGGTCGATGTCGAGCAGCAGCACGGCGTAGCGGCCGCCGCCGCGCACGTATTTCATCGCCTCCTCGAAGGCCCGCGCGACGCCGCGCCGATTCACTAATCCGGTCAGCGTGTCGATCGTGGCGGCGGTACGAGTCGCGGCGATCGCGCCGTATTCGCCGAGCAGCGGGCCCAGCTCGGCGGCCGCGCGTTCGAACTCGCGCGGCGAGACCAGCCCGGCGCCGAGCGTCGAACGGTAGACGAGCAACGCTCCGCGCAGGCGATCCTCGCCGTCGCGCGCCGCATAGGCTTGCAGGCCGCCTTCCTCGTAGCGCTCGACGACGACGTCTTCTCCGGTCACGTGCAGCTCGAGCAGTACCCGTGCACCGCGCCGCTCGAGCTCCGGCGAGACCGGCGGCCCAAAGCGCACGACGCGGGTCCACCGATCGTCGCCGCCGCGCCCGTAGGCGGCGATCTCGATCGACTCGCGCACGATCCGCGGGTCGACGCTCTCGAGCAGCGAGCGCATCTGCGGCTCCGGGTCGGTGGCGTGGAGCATCGCGTCGACCGCCGCACGCGAGATCGTCAGCCGGTGCAGGCGCGCGTTCGCGCGTGCGAACCGGATCAGCACGACGGCGAGCAGGACCAGCGGGACCAGCGCCACGACCGCCAGCAACGGGCCCTCGCCGATGAAGACGCGTGCGACGACGTAGGCCCAGGCCGACTCGGCCAGCACGGTCAGCAGCGTGCCGAGGTCGGTCAGGTGGCGCTGCCACACCCGCACCAGCGAGCGTTGCTGACGCGCGGCGATCAGCGGGTCGATCCACAACAAGTCGATCAGCAACAACAGGCCGGTGCCGAGGGCGACGAACGAGGCGAGACCAGCCAGAGTCGCCGGTCCGAGGACGAGGACGCGCAGCGGCGCGGCGAGGAGTCCCGCGGCCCACCATTCCGGGAAGCGCAGGGTGGCGGCCAAGACGCGGTCGGAGAGCGACCGCCGGCGCGCGCCGTCGCGCCGGACCAGCGCCGCGACGACGTTGACGGCGGCCGCCCAGTACCAGCCCTCGGTGACGAGCACCGCGAGCAGGAGCGGCCCGAGAAGTCCGACTCGGTCGCTCTCGGGCGTCGGGCGCAGGCTGCGTTCGAAGTGCGCCGTCGGCGGCCGCAGGATGCCGAGCGCCAGCGCAACCGCGAAGGCGCCGCTGAGCCAGATGATGTCGGCCGGCGAGAGCGCACGGATGACGCCCGGACCCCAGAGCACCGCCAAGACCACCGCCGCCAGGAGCGAGGCCGCGCGAACGAATCCGTACACGCGTCGAGTGATGACTAGGGCTCCTCCAGGAGAGTGCGCGCCCGGGCGGACTCGAACCGCCAACCTCGGCCTTAGGAGTGCCTCGCTCTGTCCATGTTGAGCTACGGGCGCACGTCCGCTCGCTGTATTGAGTGCATCGGTTCGTGCGACCGTAGGCTAGCCCATCCCCGGCTTCGGGTGCCTGGTTCGTGTTGGGCGTCCGCGGTCCGTCGAGAATGGACCCCTCCAAGTCTATGCATGGATGGGCCTGGCAGCCGGCGAAGTGCGGCTCATGCAGACGCACATGGGTTCACGGAGCGTGGGAACTGCGCACATACCGCCGATGAACGCCGCCCCGGCCGGCTTCTCGATCAACACCGACCTGCCGCCGGGATTCGGCGCGTTCTATCGCCCGCTCCACGATGCATTCAGTCCGCGCCAGCGCGAGCTCATCGCCAAGCGCCGGGCCGTCCTCGAGGCCTCGCAGCACGGCCGCAAGCCCGGCTACCTCGCGCCGTCCGCGGCGCAGGGCGACTGGAAGATCGAGCTGCCGGCGTGGGCCGCCGATCAGCGCAATCAGATGACCGGGCCGGCCGACGATCACGAACTGGTCGTGAAGCTGATGAACTCCGGCTCGCCGGCGGTCATGATCGACCTCGAAGACTCGATGGCCAACACGTTCGATCGCATTCTGTTGGGGATCGACAACGCGGTCGCAGCGTACTACGGCACGTTGACCTACGTCGACCACAAGCGCGGTGGGAAGACCGTCGCGATCAAGCCGTCGTCGACGGTCCTGTGGACGCGCGTGCGCGGGCTGCACCTCTCGCAGGCGGGCATCTACGCGGAACCGACCTCGGCCTCGTTGTTCGATCTCGCGCTGCTCGTCTACAAGCTCGACGTGGCGCAGTTGAAGCACCCGCTGGCGATCTACATCTCGAAGTCCGAGTCGGCCGAGGAGGCGCTGTGGTGGCGCGACGTCTTCCAGGCCGTCGCGAGATCCAAGGGACTGGACCCGTACGCGATCAAGGCGATGGCGTTGGTCGAGGCGTTCCCGTTCGCCTACGAGATCGAGGAGTTCGCCTACAACCTGCGCGACCACATCCTGGGGCTCAACCTCGGGCGCTGGGATTACATGGCCTCGCTGATCGACTTCAACCTCGAGGATCCGCATTGGGTCCTGCCGGACCGCAACACGATCCCGTTCGACGTCGGCTTCTTCCAGAGTCTGCGCGAGCGCATCCCCGAGGTCTCCCACAAACACGGCATCCTCGCCGTCGGCGGGATGACGGCGCTCTTCCCCGACCGCTCGAACCCCGAACTCAACGCGCGCGCACTGGCCGTCCTCGAGCAGGACAAGAAGAACGAGGCCGACTGCCTGTTCGACGGCGCCTGGACCGGACACCCGGACCAAAACGCGATCGCGGTCGCGCAGTTCCCCGCGCCCAACCAGGGTTTCAAGCGCAAGCCGGGCGCGAACGCCACGCCCGATCTGTTGCCTTCGATCGCCGGCGTCGGCACCAAGACCGAGGCCGGGACGCGCGCCGCGGTGCGCACGGTGATCCGTTATCGCCACGGCTACCTGAGCGGTCTGGGCGCCTCGCTGCTCGACGGGTACATGGAGGACCTGGCCACCGACCGCATCTATCGGCTCATGATCGCGCAACGCATCCGGCACGGGATGCACACCGCCGCGCAGGTGACGCGCTTCTTCGACGAGGAGTTGGCCAAGCTGCTCGCGGAGCCGCCGAACCAAGATCCCGAACAAGCCGCGCGCTTCCGCGAAGCACGCCGGGAGAGCGAGGAGATGATCCGTGCCGGTTACCACGACCCGATTTGATCGCCGGGCGTTCCTCGCAGGGGCTGCCGGGACGTTCGCGTCGATCGCGTTCGTCCGAGCGCCGGCGCGGGCCGCGGAGTTCACCCTCAAGTGGGCGCACGCGACGCAGCTCAACCATCCGCTCCACGTCAACGCGGTCCTGGTGAAGAACGCGGTCGCGGCCCGTTCGCACGGACGGCTCGCGATCGAGATCTATCCGAACAACGAACTGGGCGGCGACCCGGCGATGCTCTCCCAGGTGCGTAGCGGCGCGATCCAGCTCTACTCGGGCTACGGCGGCATCTACGCCTCGGTCGCGCCGCTGGCGGGGATCGAGGGGATCGGCTTCGCCTTCCGCGATCAACCGCAGGCGCTGGCCGCCTTCGACGGGACGCTGGGCGCGCTGGTGCGCGCGGACATGGACGCCAAGGGTCCGTTCCATACGTTCGCGCGCCCGTGGGTCAACGGGTTCCGGCAAGTCACCACCTCGACCAAGCCGATCCGCGTGGTCGAGGACATGCAGGGCCTGAGGATCCGCACGCCGCCCACCCACATCTGGACCGACATGTTCTCCGCGCTCGGCGCCGCGCCGACGCCGATCGCGGCCAGCGAGATGTACACCGCGCTCCAGACGCGCGTCGTCGACGCTCAGGAGAACCCGTTCACGATCCTCGAGACCTACCGGCTCTACGAGGTCCAGAAGTACATCTCGGTCACCAACCACATGTGGTCGAATTTCTGGATCGTCGCCAACGCGCCGGCGTGGACCGCGCTCCCGCCCGACCTGCAGACGATCCTGCGCACGGAGATCGACGCCAAGGCGCTCTCCAACCGCCGCGACATGCAGCTCTCCAACGACAGCCTGGCCGACAAACTCGTGCGCCGCGGGATGGTCCTCAACACCGTCGACACCGTCCCGTTCCGCGCCCGGCTCGCCAGCGCCGGCTTCTATTCCAAAGAGAAAGCCGCGTTCGGCGACGAGGCCTGGAGTGCGCTAGAACGGAGCGTCGGCCACCTCGGCTGACGCCGCTACTGGCTCGGGTTCACCGCGAGACCGAGGAGCGAGTTCAACGGCGTGTACGGCAGCATCGTGGCCGCCGACGAGGCGGTCACGTACCCGGGATACTCTTGGACGGCGCTGCCGCCCGCGCCGTTCGTGAAGTCGCCGACCCACAGATTTCCGGCGACGTCGACCGCCAGGGCGGTCGGAGCCCAGAACCCGCTCGGGTCGTAGGTGTTCAAGGTGAAGGGGCAAGGAAGCGTTCCCCTAGCGAGCAGCCGCCTCCTCGACGTCGTAGCGCCGTTCCACAACTGGTGAAGGTCAGAGCGCCGGCTGGAAGCCCGCGACGCCCATGTTCCACAGGAGGAAGCCGTACTCGTCGGCCGCCAGCTCGGCGCCCTGCGACTTCGTCGCGCCGATGAGTCCGTGGCCGCCGGAGTAATCGACCCGCAGCAGGATGGGGCGTCCGCTGGCGCTGTCCGCCTGGAGCGTCGCGGTCATTTTCGCCGCCTGCCATGGATCGACGCGCGGATCGTTCGCCCCGGTCGTCAGCATCACGGCCGGATACTTTCCACCCGGCACGACATGCTGAACGGCACTCGTCGCGAACAGATTGCGAAACCCGGCTTCCGTCCGAACCGAACCGAACTCCGGGATGTTCGGTGGCCCGTTGGGGCTGAATTCGATGCGCAGCTGATCTGACACCGGTATCTCATCGAGAACGGCCGCGAACAACTCCGGCGCGCGCGTGATCGCACCGCCCATCGTGATGCCCCCGGCGCTTCCGCCGCGGGCACCAAGCTTTGCCGGCGAGGTGTATTTCTGGTCGATCAGCCATTGTGCGCAATCGATGAAGTCGTAGATCGTGTTGACCTTGTTCGCATCCTTGCCGGCCAGATGCCACTCCTCGCCATTCTCACCGCCGCCGCGCACGTGCGCGACCGCGAAGACGCCCCCGTGCTCGAACCACGCGATTCTCGCGGCCGAGAAGTTCGGCGACGCGCTGATGCCGTAGGACCCGTAGGCGTAGAGCAGCGTCGGGTTGCTGCCGTCGAGTCGGACGTCCTTTCGATGCACGATGGAGAGCGGAATCATCGCACCGTCGCGCGCACGGACCCGCACTTCCTCGGACGTGATCGCCGAATAGTCGACCGGTGAGGCCGGATCGAGCTTCGTATTAGCCAGCGTGCTCGTCGCTGGGTCGTAGGCATACCATTGCGGTGAGACGGTCCAACTCTCGAGCTTCGCGATGAAGCCGGGATATTGTGGGTCGGCGGTTTCGTCGCTGAGCGTGCCCTGGAGCGGCAGCGGGATCTCGGTGACAGCGCTCGTCCCGTAGTCGACCTTGACCACGTGCGCGATACCGTCTTCACGCTCGAAGACATAGAGCGCGTCTTCGGCTGCGGCGGCGCTGTCGACCACCCGGCTCGATGGCCCGACGACGACCTTCGCCCGCGCGATGTCCGGATGCGACGCGCTCGTCTCGAGGATCTGATACCGCGGAGCGTTCTGGTGACTCGTGAGATACAGGTCATCGCCATGACCGGTCACGTCCGTGACGTTGTCGGCATAGTCGCAGACCTTCACCCAATTGGCCTTGCCGCCGTCCAATTGCTCCTTCGGTGCGACGTAGAGACGCTTCTCGTTCTGCACCCCGTTGATGATCAGCCCGAACGCATACCGAGACGACGGGTCGACCTCGGCGACGGCGAATTCGTTCTCGTTGATCGGCACGTTCGGCGAAAGACCGCTGCCGAACACGGCGCGGTCGGCACTCTGCGGCGTTCCCAGCACGTGAACGTACGTCCGTATGTTTTTGTAGCGAGCCGTCGGGGGCGCATCGGGCGGCAGGTCTTGGAAGCGCAGGTAGTAGAGTGCCTTGCCGTCGCCACGCCAGCCCGTGACGCCGAAGCCCGAGAGCTGCAGCGTGTCCGGGAGCGCTTGACCCGTCGACACGTCGTAGATGTGGGTGAAGGAGTCGGGTTCACTGCCGTCCGGCGTCAACTCGACGGCGACGAGCTGGCCGTCGTTGGACGGCGTGTACCCGGCGATCGCGAAGTGCCGGCCGCCGGCGGCCAGGGTCGCCGGGTCGAGGATGACGCGGCCATCACCGGTGCCCACTCGCACGTAGAGCTTGGAGAGGTCCGATCCCGGCGTGATGCGCTCGTAGAAGACGGAGCGCTTGCGGCGCGTCACGCCGCTCGACGAGGTGATCGTGTCGACGAGCGAGCTCAGCCGGGCCAGCAGATCCTTGCGTCCGGGGATCGAGTCCAAGATCGCTCGCGTCCGGTCGTTCTGCGCCTTGAGGTAGACGGCCAGGTCGGGATTCTTCGGCGTCTCCATCCAGCGGTACGGATCGACCACCTGCGTGCCGAAGTACACGTCGGTCACCGGGACGGCCTTCGCGGCCGGCGGCGGCGGAAGTGCTGCGGCCGCGGGCATCATCAGCGTAGCCGCCATGACGATCGCGAGTGCGGTTACCGACGAGACGCGAGCCGATTTCATCTTGTGCTTGCCTTCTTCGAGACGATGCGGTTCGGGAGCGTTCTGGTCGCCGCGGACGCACCCTTCTCGCCGCGTTCGGACCTCGTGGCAGCGTGGTGCCGTCAGCCCACGATGATGCCGACGACCTCGCCGAATCCGGCGCGGAGCGCACCCTTGACGGCGCGGCCCCGGATGATCACGGTGTCGCCGTCTTCCAAGAAGCCACGCGTCTCGCCGTTCGGTAGGGCCAGCGGTTGCGTGCCGCGGCGGGTGAGCTCCAGCAGCGAACCCTCGGAGCCCGGCGTGGCGCCGGAGATCGTCCCGGTGCCGAACAGATCGCCGGGGCGGATGCTCGCGCCGTTGGAGGTAACGTGGGCGAGCTGCTGGGCGAGGGTCCAGTACATGCCGCGCAGGTTCGTCTTCGCAATCATCTGCGGCGGCTGCGCATGTTCGCGCATCCGCGAGGTTTGCAGCAACAGCTCGAGCTCGACGTCGTAGGCCCATCGCTCGCGCGTGCGCAGGTATGGCAGCGGTTCGGGCGCACGCGCCGGTTCGGCGACGCGAAACGGTTCGAGCGCGTCGAGCGAGACGATCCAAGGCGAGATCGACGTCGCGAACGACTTGGCCAAGAACGGTCCCAGCGGCTGGGACTCCCAGGCTTGCACGTCGCGCGCGCTCCAGTCGTCGAGCAGCACGTAGCCGTAGACGTGTTCGCGCACGGCGTCGGCGGAGATCGGCTCGCCGAGCGCGTTGCCGGGCCCGGCGATCCAGCCCATCTCCAGCTCGACGTCGAGCTGCGTCGATGGCCCGAAGGTCGGCGCGTCGGCCTCGGGCGGTTTACGCTGGCCGTGCGGCCGCCGCACCGGCGTTCCGCTGACGACGACCGTCGCGGCGCGTCCGTGGTAGCCGATTGGGATATGACGGTAGTTCGGCAGCAGCGGCTCGGCGTTGGGCCGAAAGATGCGCCCGACGTTGGTCGCGTGCTCGAGCGAGGAGTAGAAGTCGACGTAGTCGCCGATCGCGATCGGCAGCCGCGGTGACACCGCCGCGCGCGGCTGCGACGCGCGCGCGACGGTGGCGCGCTCGTCGGCCGACGCGTCCGGCCCGAGCAGGAGCTGCAGGCGTGCGCGCAACGCCGACCACGTCGCGCGCCCGCGGCCGAGGAACGCGTTGAGCGTGTTCGTGCCGCGTAACGTCTCCTCGTCGAGCAGCTTCGCGCCGACCAGCGCGTCGAGATCGACGACGCCGTCGGCGAATGCGACGGCCGGGAAGACGCGGCCGCTGCGGTCCGCGACGATCCCGAGCGGCAGGTTGTCGAGCCCGTAGTCGGCCGGATCGATCACGCCAGCAGGCCGAGCTCGCGCAGACCGTTGACCGGGTCGTCGAAGCTGCAGCTCCCGAACGCGACGCAGTGCCCGCGCGCGGCGGCGACCGCGTCGACCCCGACGAGTGCGTCGCGCCAACCGACGTGCAGCGGATCGACTTGGAAGGCGCGCGCATCTTCTTCGGCCAGCAGGTCGTCGAGCAGCGCGACCTCGAGCGCGCCCGCGTTCAGCAGGATGCCGGCGATGAACAGGTTGAGGAAGCCGTGCGCGGCGACGCCGTCGAGCGTGCAGCGCACCGGGTGGTGCAGCCCCGCGGTCGCCTTCCAAGGTACGCTGCTCGCTTGCGCGGCGACCAGGAACGCCACGACGTCGGCCACCTCGGGGACCTGCGCCGGTGTCGCGCCGCCGCAGCGCAGCTTCGCGCCGAGCGTCACGTTGGCGGGCGCGGTCTCACGCGCCGCGGCGACGGATGCAAGCGCGACCTCAGGCGGCGTCATCCAACCGCCGTGGTAGCCCGGCTCGTACCAGACGGAGATCGGGTCGCTCGGCCAGCCCGCGACGACCTCTTCCAAGACCGCATCCAGTCCGTTGGCGTCCAGCGCCGCACCCGGCAGGCGGAACTCGAGGGACGAGACCGTGACGCCGGCGTCGCGGACGCGCTGGACGCGCGCGAGGTCGGCCCGGATCACGTTCCCTTTCGCGCCCAGCGACGCGGCATCGAGGACGACCGCCAGATTGGGCTTTTCGTCGGCCGCGCGCGTGGCCGCCAGCTCGTCGAGCCGCGAAGCGGGAGCGACGAACCGGCCGCCGACGAAGGCGTAGGCGCTCTCGGCGTGGCGAGCGTGCGCCCGCAGCGCCTCACGCATCGGCAGCCCGGCCGGCGGGAAGAGGCTCGCGTCGTCGATGAGCCACTCGAAGAGGGCCCGCTTGGCACTGTCGGTGGTAACCGTCGTCGGCATAGCGTCGGACAGCTACTCAGGAAAGCGCCAAGACCCTCCGCGCCCGGGAGGGTCTTGCGATCTGGAGCTGGCGGCGAGGATTGAACTCGCGGCCTTCACATTACCAATGTGATGCTCTACCACTGAGCTACGCCAGCTCGAAGAGGGAAGCCCATCGGATGGTCTTCGCCATCTTGTTTCGGGTGGGCGCCACGCGAAGATGAGCCTTCGTGGCCGTCAACTCCTGCTCGGGCAGGAGGTACACCTTCTGCGTCTCGGGGCAGTAGACGGCCAGGTAGTCGATCTCCCCGAAATACGGGCGGGAGCCGCCCTTCCGATGCGCGTGCGAGCTCGAGCAGTTGTACAGGATCGCGCCGCCACGCAAGCGGCCGGTTTTCACCTGGACGCGAAAGAGCCGCTCGCCGTCGTCGATCACCAGATCGTAACGATGGTTCTCGCCGAATGGGAGCCAGACTTCGTATCCGGCCTCGACGAGTTTCGCGAGAACGCGCGCTTCGGAGATATCTCCGATGTGCTTCGTATCGCGTTTTGCTTTCGGCGTGTTCGCATCGCCGGTGTCACTCGCCACGACGTCAGTACTATGCGGTGGTTGTGGGAAAAACGAGAGCACGTTATTCATTGCGCGACTATCGTAGCAGCCTGCTGTGCCGACTGGTTGGCACTGCGTACGCGCCGTCAACCCAACAACGGCTCCGCGCTAACGAGGATGCCGTCGTCGTCGCTGTAGAGTGATGCGCCTGGGGCGAAGACGACGTCGCCGATGGTGACGGGGACGTCGATCTCGCCGATGCCCCGCTTCGCGCTCTTCATCGGGTTCGAGCCGAGTGCTTTGATGCCGAGGTCGAGCTGGGCCAGCGCGACGACGTCGCGCACGGCGCCATGGATGACCAGACCGGCCCAGCCGTTGGCCAGCGCGAGCCCGGCGATGACGTCGCCGACCAGGGCTCGCCCTAGCGAACCGCCGCCGTCAATCACCAGCACCGCCCCGCGGCCCGGCGTCGAGAGCACCTGCTTCACCAGCGTGTTGTCTTCGAACGTGCGCACCGTCCGGATCGGGCCTCCGAAGGTGCGCCGCCCACCGTACGAGCGGAACTGGAGCGAGCAGCTGTGCAGGCGATCCTCGTGCGCGTCGACGAGGTCGGCGGTCGCAAACGTCATACCGGCACCGTACCGCGCGTCGGGGCGGCCCTCCTCGCCGGGGATCAGCAGCGAGCGCATGCCGGCGCCGCGGACAGGGTATACTCGGGCCATGGAAGCGACTTGGCAACCCCATGAGAAACACGGCCGGCTGACGACGCAGAGCGATCTGCCGGACAGCGTCTACGCGTTCCCCAAGCAACGGAAAGAGCCACTCACCGACGCCGAGCACGTCCGCAACGCCGCCGCGCGCTTCGACCAGGTCGAAGGCGTCTCGGCCGCCGATCGCGAGCTCGCCTTCGCCAACCTCAAGAAGGCGGCCGCGCACTACGGCGTCGAGCTGACTGAAAAGTCCGTCGCCGACTTCGGCGCTCACTCGCGCAAGACGTAACGACAGAGAACTGGAGCGGGCGGCGGGAATCGAACCCGCGACTCTTGCTTGGAAGGCAAGGGCATTACCATTATGCAACGCCCGCGCTCGTCTGCGTTCTTACGAAGAGGCGGCGCGCATCCCTGGTGGGACGCGCGCCGCCATCGTGTGGGCCGGGCAGGATTTGAACCTGCGTATCGCTTTCGCGAGCCGGGTTTACAGCCCGGTGCCATTAACCCCTCGACCACCGACCCACGGTGGGGACCCGCTCAGTTACGCGTAGCGCGCGGCTCGTTCCTACCCTGCCGGCCAGGGCCCGGCACCGCTCGCCGCGGAAAGCTACGCTCGGCGCCGACGTTCCCTAGCGGTCGAAGGGACCGGTTTTGTAAACCGGCTGCGAAAGCACACCGTGGGTTCGAATCCCACCGTCGGCTGATCCTCAGACGACCGTCGCGATCTCGTCGAACGCGAAGCGTGGGTTGCGGCCGAGGACCTTGGTGTCGTCGCCGTAACCGAGGTTGCACAGCCAGAGCGAGACCACGGTGCCGCCGGGGAAGAACTCGGCGTCGACCTTCGCGCGGTCGAAGCCGGCCATCGGACCGACGTCCAGACCCAGCCCGCGTGCCACCAGCATGAAGTATGCACCTTGCAGCGTCGCGTTGAGGCGCGCCGTCGAGCCGGCAAGCTCCGCCTTCTCCGGCCCCTCGAAGACCGCTTTCATCTGCGGTGCGTGCGGGAACATTCGCGGCAGATGCTCGTAGAAGTGCAGGTCGGCGGCGACGATCGCCGTCACCGGTGCGGCCATCGTCTTATCGAGATTTCCGGGCGAGAGCGCGGGACGCACCCGCTCCTTGGCCGCCGCGCTTTCGACGAAGACCAGCCGCATCGGCTGGCTGTTGGCCGAGGTTGGGCCGAGCTTCGCGATGTCGACGATGCGCTCGAGCAGCGCGCGCGGGACCGGTCGCGGCAGGAATCCGTTGGCCGTGCGGGCGTCGTGGAAGAGCGTGCGCAAGGCGCGCTCGTCGATGGCACGGGCCTGCTTGCGGGCCACCAGCTCATCGAGATCGGCGTGAGAGGTCGGGGTGCTCAACGGTCGCTTCTCCGAGTGGGTCTTGGGGGGAGGCTCACGGAACACGGAGCCACTCTTTCCCTAAGAGCCCCTGAGGCGGAGCCAAGGTTCCGCACGGAGACGGTGTGAGCGATCCGATCGAGGTACAGCCGGCGTGGCGCCGGCACGGCGGTTTGGTGCTGGTCTGCGAGAAATGTCTGAACGTCCGCTTTCCCGAGGACTTCCCCGAGCACGCCGGCGACGAGCGCCTGCACCTGCGCGCCTGGCTGAAGGATCGCCTCAAGGCCGACGGTCTGTGGGGCTCGGTGCGCGCGACGGGGACGACGTGCTTGGACGTCTGCGGGGTCGGCCGCGTCACCATCCTGATCGATCCGGTCGGCCGCGGCGGCGAGCAGCAACTGCTGGTCTTCGATCCGCTGACGGACCGCGAGGAGATCTACCGCCGGGTGGTCGCGGCGCTCGCCCCCGAGAACGCAGAGAAGGCCTCGCGCTAAGCGAGGCCTTCCTTCGTCTCCGTCGGGCTCCTCGATGGCGTCGGCTGACGGATCAGCTACGCGCCACTACGTCCTTTCAAGGCAGCTCGATCTCGGCGAGATTCTTTTCGATCTTGCGTTTGACGCGCTGCAGGGCGTTGTCGATCGACTTGACGTGGCGGTTGAGGTCGCGTGCCATCTCCTGGTAGGACTTGCCTTCCAGATACGAGAGCAGCACCTGCGACTCCAGATCCGAGAGATTCTCTTGGATCCGCGCCTTGATGTCCTCGGATACCTCTTGATTGATCACGAGCTCTTCGGGATCGGAGGTCTTCTGCGAGGGCATCACATCGAGCAACGTGCGTTCGCTGTCTTCGTCGTAGATCGGCTTGTTCAGCGAGATGTACTGGTTGAGCGGGATGTGCTTCTGACGGGTCGCCGTCTTGATCGCGGTGATGATCTGACGGGTGATGCAGAGTTCCGCGAACGCACGGAAGCTCGAGAGCTTGTCCGCTTTGAAGTCGCGTACGGCCTTGTACAGGCCGATCATCCCTTCTTGAATGATGTCCTCACGGTCGGCACCGATGAGGAAGTAGCTCTTGGCCTTGATCCGGACGAAGTTCTTGTACTTGTTGAGCAAGAACTCCATTGCGAGGTTATCGCCGGATTTCGCCGCTGATACGAGGTCTTCGTCCGGCCGCTCGTGATACTCGAGGGCCTCGGCGGCGGGCTGGGTGAGCGCCATGAAACCTACCTTGCCGGGAATGCGTCGTGCCCGAAAACGCGGGCCGGAGCCCGTCCGGGCCGAGCACGACCTATCTAGTATAGGAGGGTCCTGCTAGCCGGTCAAGGCGCCGAGTGAACGTTCAAGGACGGCGCTCGGCCGCTTCGCCACGCTGCCGAACCGCCTCGTAGAGGAGAATTCCGGCCGCCACCGAGGCGTTGAGCGACCCGATCCGCCCCAACAGCGGGAGGGCGACCAAGCTGTCGCACTCCCGTTTGACCAGCGGAGCGATCCCTTCCCCCTCAGCCCCGATGACCAAGGCCGTCTCGCCGGCCAGGTCGGCGCTGGTGTAGGGCCGCGCCCCGGGATCGGTCGCCGCCCCGTAGACCCAGACCCCGGCCTTCTTCAGGCTCCGGACCGACTGGGCGACATTGGCGACCCGCACGACCGGAAGGTAGGCCGTCGCGCCGGCCGAGGCTTTGCGGACGGTCGGGTTGACCCCGGCGCTGCGGCGCTCGGGCAAGACGACCGCCGTCGCGCCGGCGCACTCGGCCGAACGCACGATCGCCCCGACGTTGTGCGGATCGGTCACGTGGTCGAGGACGACCAGCAGCAGCGGCGCGCTGCGCGGCCGCGCCAGGACTTCCTCCAGCGACGCGTAGGCGAAGGGTTCACCGAACGCGACCACGCCCTGGTGCGCCTTGTAGGGGAAGCTTGCGAAGTACGCCCGGCTCTCGAAGCGGACCGGGACGTGCGCCGTGCGCGCGCGCTCGAGCAGGTTGCGCAGCGCCGGATCGCGCTTGCGGTCGTCGCCGACGTGGATCGTGCGCAGCGGTTCGCCCGCCGCCAGCGCTTCGTCGACCGCGTGGACGCCGTAGACGACGTCGTCGAGATCGAGGCGCGGCGCACCGCGCGGGGGCTGCGCGCGCGGCGCGCCTACGCGCCGGCGAGGGTCCACGTCGTCCCGTCCTTGGAGTCCTTGAGATCGATGCCTTCGGTGAGCAGCGCCTGGCGCAAGCGATCCGCCTCCTGGAAGTTCTTCGCTTCGCGTGCGGCGGCGCGCGCGGCGATCACCGCGTCGACAGCCGCCTCCGGTCCATCGCCGTGCAGTGAGACGGTGTCGCCCAACTGCTTGGCGAGCCGCGAGGCAAGATCGTCGGGCAACGTCGCCGCGGGCACGTCCCGTCGAGTGCGCAGGCGCAGGCCGCCCAGCCCCAAGACTTCCAACGCCTCGTCGAGCAGCGCGCGGCCGCCGCGTCCGGCGCCGACGACCTCGGAGAACAGCACGCCGACGGCGCCGGCCGTGTTCATGTCGTCGTCGAGTGCGGCGAAGAACCGCTCGCGCGCGCCGGCATCGTCGGCCGTCTCCGGCAGCGCGGCGCGCGCGGCGACGAACCGCTCGAGGGCGACGGTCGCGCCGGCGATCGACTCCTCGGTGAAGTTCATCGGCTTGCGGTAGCCGGTCTGCAAGAACAAGAGGCGAATCGCCAGCGGATCGTGCCGCTCGAGCACCGCGGTCAGCGGCTCGAAGTTCCCCAGCGACTTCGACATCTTGCGCCCGTCGAAGTTCAACAGGCCGGTGTGGACCCAAAACTCGGCCATCGGCGGCGCGGCCATCAACGCCTCGCTCTGCGCGACCTCGTTCTCGTGGTGCGGAAAGATCAGGTCGTAGCCGCCGCCGTGCAAGTCGAACGGTACGCCCAGGATGGTGCGCGACATCGCGCTGCACTCGATGTGCCAGCCGGGCCGTCCCGCGCCCCACGGCGAGTCCCACGCCGGCTCGCCGGGCTTGGCGAATTTCCAAAGCGCGAAGTCGAGCGGGTCGAGCTTGTGTTCGTTCTCGGCGATGCGCGCGCCGACCAACAACTCGTCGAGGTGCTTCCCGCTGAGCTGACCGTAGCGCGGGAAACGGGCGACGGCGTAGTAGACGCCGTCCTCGACGGCGTAGGCGAAGCCGTGCTCGATCAGCTCGGCGATCATCTCGACGATCTGCGGGATGTACTGCGTCGCCCACGGCTCGACGTCGAACTCGCGCATCCCCAGCCGCCGCATCGCGTCCTTGAACGCACCGTAATGACGCTCCACGACGTCCTCGACCGTGGTGTGGTCGCGCTGCGCCGTGGCGATCGAACGATCGTCGATGTCGGTGACGTTCTGGACGTAGGTCACCCGGTACGCGTTGCGCGGGTGCTCGAGATAACGGCGCAGGACGTCGAAGAACAAGAACGAGCGCGCGTGCCCGAGGTGCGCCTCGGCCGACGGCGTCAGCCCGCAGACGTAGATCCGCGCGTGCTCGGGGGTGCGCGTCTGGAACGGCTCGACCGTTCGCGTGCGCGTATTGTACAGCCGCAGGGGCACGGTGCTAGGACTCGCGCGCCGGGTCGCCGGTTGCCGGCGGCCGCGCGCCGTGGATCGTCTCGAACGGCGTCCCGCCCGGTCCGAAGCGGATCGGCTCGAGCCCACGCCCGTGCAGGATGTGCGAGCTGACCGCGCCGATGCGGATCATGATCCGCTCGTGCCCGAGCAGTGGGAAGAGCAACGCCAGCGGTGGCCCCTCCGCGGTGCCGGTCAGCGCCATCCGCACCGCGGCCAGCGCGTCGGCGTGGGCGATCCCGAACTCATCGGCGATCGCCGGCAGGTCGCGTTCGAGGGGCAACGCGCGTAGCTCGGGCTGATCGTCGACGTACTGGGCGACCGCGTCGAGGAAGAACAGCACCTCGCGGTTGCGCAGTCGCTCGAGCTCGAGCGCCGGCAGCGTCACGGCCTCGGCGCGCAGCGCGCCGACCTCCTCGAGCGCGGCGTGCAGCGAGGGGAGGCGGTCGGTGAAGGCGTCCAGGAACGTCTCGATCCAGCGCTCCGCCGCCGCCGGCACCGGCGTCTCCAGCAGGCCGACGCGTTGCATAGCCCCGGCGAGGACCTCGCGGGCGGCGGGGCGTTCGGGCGGCAGACGGCGTTCGAGGTCGGGCGCCGAGGGATCCATGCGGGCCGAGAATCAGCCCGGGCGGAGGGAGGTTCCTCCGTCCGGGCAGTTCGCGTCCCCGCTAATCCTCGTCGTCCTCGTCGTCGTCGTCGGGATCGGGCCGCTCGACTTCCAGCGGGTCGCCGGGCGGCATCGTGCTGGCATAGAAGCGGTCGAGTAAGTCAGCTGGCATAGCAGTCCCTCGCTTCGTCGTGCGGCGATCGATACCATGCTTTGGCGCCGGCGGCAGCGAACGCCTGACTCACGGTGATAACGAGCGGCGCCCTCTGTCGTGAGTTTTTCGGACGTTCCGCGGAGTTCGACCACCTCCTCGATCGCGCGCTGCGATCGCGCGGGTCCCGCGGTGCCGGCGTCGTCGTGCGCGGGAACGCCGGCATCGGCAAGACGCGGCTGGTCGACGAGTTCGCGCTGGCAGCGCGGGCGGCCGGGGCGCAGGTCGGCATCGGGCGCGCCCGCGAGTTCGCCAACGCGCCGTACTTGGCGATCAGCGACGCGCTGCGCGCGCTGGGCATCGCGATCGAGGGCGAAGCGTTCGCCGACGGCGGCAAGAATCGGCACTTCGAGCGGGTCGCCGAGGCCGTCGCCGCAGCCGCGCACGCGGCCGGCCCGCTCGTCGCGATCGTCGAGGATCTGCACTGGGCCGACAGCGGGACGATCGAGCTGCTGCGCTTCCTGGTCGCGCGGGTGGCCGGAACCTCCGCGCTGATCGTCGCGACCTACCGCAGCGAATCGATCGAGACGGACTCGGCCCGCGCGTCGTCGCTCGGCGCGCTCGAGCGTGAGGCCGGCGACGTCGTCGTGCTGGATGCGCTGCCGGACGCGGTCATCGAGCGTATCGTCGCCAGCGCGCTCGGCGATGAGCGGGCGCGCGTCCCGGCCGAGACCGTCTCGCGGATCGTCGAGCTGGCCGATGGCCGACCGCTGTTCGCCGAGGAGCTGCTGCGCGGCGTCCTGGAGCGGCTCGAGCGCGACCGCAGCTCCGAACCGACGGTCCCGACCAGCATCCGAGCCAGCGTGCGCGAGCGCTTCGCCAGCCTGAACGAGACCGACCGCGACCTGTTGCTGCACGCCGCCGTCGTCGGCCGCCGCTTCTCCGCGCGCTTCCTGATCGCGCTGCTGGACTGGCCGCCGGCGACCGTCTTCGCCGCGCTGCGGCGCGCCCGCGACTTGCAACTCGTCGTCGAGGAGAGCGACGAGGACGGCGATCGCTTCGCGTTTCGCCACGCGCTGATCCGCGAGTCGGTGTACGCCGAACTGTTGCGGGCCGAGACGCGCATTCTGCACGGTCGCGTCGCCGAGAAGCTCGCGCTCCTCGAGCCGGTCGACGTCGCCGCCGCCGCCGAGCATTTCTGGCGCGCCGGCGAGCCGTCCGCGGCCGTCTGGAACGAACGGGCCGGCGCTGCGGCGGTCGCCGTGCACGCGTACGCGGACGCGGCGACCTCGTTCGAACGCGCGTTCCGCGTCACCGGCGACGGCGCGGCGCGCGGACCGCTGGCCGAGCACGTCGCCGGAGCGCTCTACGCGCTGGGCGAGACAGAGCGCTCCGCACACTGGTACGCGCTGGCGGCGGAGGCGCATCAGGCGGGTGGAAATCTGCGGCGCGGCTGGCGCCTGCGCTTGCGGCACGCGCGCGTCCTGGTGGAGCTCGGCCGCTACGACGAGGGCGTGCAGGCTGCCGATCGCGTGGCGACCTCGGGCGAGAACGCCGACGTCGAGCTGCGCTTCGAAGCAGAGGTGATGGTGGCCGGGCTGCTGGTGACCGCCTCGCGCGCCGACGAGGCGCTGATGCGGCTCGAGCACGGCGCCCAGCTGGGTGCGCACGCCGACGGTGCGGTCGAGGCTCGCTATAGTGGGACGCTCGCCTTGACCCTGAGCACGCTGGGCCGGCCGCACGAAGCGCGCTCCCACTTTCGCGAGGCGCTCGAGCGCGCGCGGGAGATCGGGGACGACGATCTGGTCGGGCGTACGCTCAACAACTACGGCACGCTCGAGCTGACCTACGGCCGGCTCGACGAAGCGCGCGCGGTCTACCGCGACGGCCTGGCCGCCGCCGAGCAGCGCAAGGACCTGCGTCACGTGGCGGCGTTCGCGCAGAACCTGAGCCTGACGGCGCTCCTGGGCGGCGAGCTGGATGCCGCGCAGCTGCTGCACGACCGCTCGAGCGCGATCGAGCACGGCGCGGCGCGGGTGCGCCGGTGGGCGCGCGCGCTGGCGATCCGCCATGCCGCGGTGTGCGGCAAAGAGGCGCCCGAACAGTCGGCCGCGTTGGTGGCCGACCTCGAGTTGGCGCTGCGCGAGAACGACCTCGAGTCGGCCGCGCCGTTGGCCGGCGCGCTCGCGCTCGCTGCGGCGGTGACCGGCGCCACCGCCGAGGCCAGCGAGATCGCCGGGCGGATCGTCGCGGTCCTCGACCGGGTCGAGCCGCCGTACTGGATCGTCGACGCCGCGACCCGCTTCGGGGAGCCGATCGTGCGCGACCGCGCCCTCGAGCTGATTGCGGCCGCCGCCGCCGCGCCGCAGGCGCTGGCCGCTCGCGGCTGGCTCGCGCTGGTCGAGGCGCGGGCCGCGCTGCGCGGCCGCCGCCGCGAGGAGGCCTTCGGGCACGCCAATCGGGCTGCGGCCATGTTCCGCGAGGCCGGTTGGATCCTCGATGAGGCGTACGCCATCGAGACGGCCGGCCGCAGTGCCGAAGCACTGGCCGCCTTCCAGCGGATCGGCGCGACCGCCGAGGTGCGCCGCCTGAGCGGCGGCGCCGTCGCCGGCCGGCGGCGCGGCGAGGCGACGCTGACCGCGCGCGAGCGCGAGATCGCCTCGCTGCTGGCGGCCGACCGGAGCGCGCGGGCGATCGCCGATCAGTTGGTCATCTCCGAGCGGACCGTCGAGACCCACGTCGCGTCGGTCTATCGGAAGCTCGGGGTGACGAATCGCCGCGAGCTGAGCGCCCTGCTGGCGCGGGTCGAGGCCTCATAAATCTCCGTACGCCCCGGCCCCAAGCTCCGTACCATCCCGGATAGAGGCGGTCGCGCCGTTCGGCTAGCCTTGGGCCATGAACCCGTCGGACCCGCAGCGCATCGTTGGAGCGCTCCGATTCCTGGCCGAGCTCGAAGCGGCGACCGCCGCGGCGATCGCGGCGCGTCCGCCGGCTGACGAACTCGCCCCCCGCCGCTGGCGCCTCGAACGGATCCAGCGCGCGGCCACCAGCCGCCAGGAGCGTCGCGTGAAAGCCCTGTAGGGTTCGGCGGTCCGCCCCGTTCAGTGCGCGAGGGTTTCGGCTAGCACGACCGCGTAGGCCGCGATCCCGGTCCCGTCGCCGGTGTAGCCCATCCCGTCGCTGCTCTTCGCTTTCACGCTGATGCGCTCGACGTCCAGGCCCAGCGCATCGGCCAGCGCATCGCGGATCGCCGAGACGTGCGGACCCAACCGGGGCGCCTGGACGACGACCGTCGCATCGATGTTGGCGATCGTCCAGCCGTGCCGTACCGCGAGCTCGTGGCAGGCCGCCAGCAGCCGCAGCGAATCGGCGCCCTCCCACTGCGGATCGTCCTCGGGGAAGTGCGCACCGAGATCGCCCAGCGCGCAGGCCCCGAGCAGCGCGTCGCTGATCGCGTGCGCCAACACGTCGCCGTCGCTGTGGCCGAGCGGGCCCTTCTCGAACGGGACGCGCACGCCGCCGACCACGAACGGCCGGCCCTCGACCAGTCGATGCGCGTCGAACCCGTGACCGACGCGAAAGCGCGGCGGGTGCGTCAATGCCCACTCGGCGGCGTCACGCCGCGGGTCGCCACGTGCGAGAGGTGGGTGGTGAAGAGCGCCTCTTCGCCGGCCAGCGCGTGCAGCCGCGCGCCGAACCCGCGCAGCGCCGCGCTGGGCGCGTAGGCACGGATCACGACCGCTTCGGGGAGTTCGCGGTCGATCTCGTCCAGTCGCGCCGAGCGGCCTTCGAGCTCGCTCAGCACGCTCTCGACGGTGCGCGGCGCGACGTAGCACTCGACCACCAGAATCTCTTCGTCGCCGCCGAGGTGCGGCGCGCGCTCGCGCAGCAACGCCTCGGCGCGGGCGTGGTCGCCGGGCAGCGTCACCTTGAAGTTGTCCGCCGAACCGGCGACGACCAGCACGTCCAGACCGGCGCGCTCGCACAGCGTCGCGTCGTCGGTCGCCGGCGGCAGTCCGCGGCGCACCGCCTCGGCGTGCACGCGGCGCAGATCGCGCGCGGTCGCGAACTGCGGCGTCTGCGCCGCCCACAACGTCGCGCGGTCGAGCGTGCGCACGACCTGCCCGTCGGGCTCGACCACCTTCACCGTGTCGACGACCGGCGTCGCCAGCAGCGTCGCCGTGCCGGGCCGCACCGGACGCATCCCGGCCCGTACGTCCGCGCTGCGCACCAGCGGCCGCGCACCGTCGTGGACCAGGATCGCGGCCACGTCCTCACCGAGGGCGACGAGCCCGTGCCGAACGCTGTCCTGGCGCTCGGCACCGCCGCCGACGACCCGCACCCGCGCATGCCGAACCAGCGGATGCGCGACCGCTTCGACCCGCTCGATGAACTCCGGCTCGGTGACGATCACCAGCTCCGTGATCTCGGGCATCGCCGCGAAGGTCTCGATCGACCACGCGAGCATCGGCTGTCCGGCCAACTCGATCAACTGCTTGGGCCGCCCGAAGCGTACGCCGTGCCCCGCCGCCACGATCACCGCGCCCCAGTTCACGGGCTCGCCTTTTGCTTGGGGCGCGCGAAGATCATGCGGCCGGCGTTGGTTTGCAGGGCGCTGGTGACGGAGACGGAGACGGTCTCACCGATCAGGCGGCGACCGTTCTCGACCACGATCATCGTGCCGTCGTCGAGGTAGCCGACGCCTTGATGGGTCTCGCGGCCTTCGCGGATCACCGCGACGCGCAGCTCGTCGCCGGGCAGGAGTACCGGCTTGAGCGCGTTGGCCAGCTCGTTGATGTTGAGCACCGCGACGCCCTCGACCAGCGCGACGCGGTTGAGGTTGTAGTCGTTGGTCACCAGCTTCGCGCCGCGCTCCTGCGCCAGGCGCACCAGCTTGGCGTCGACCTCGGGGACGTCCTCGGGGTCGCGCTCGACGATCTCGATCGGCGTCGTCTCCTGCAAGCGCGCCAGCAGCTCGAGGCCGCGCCGGCCACGCACCCGGCGTAGCGGGTCGCTGCTGTCGGCGATCAGTTGCAGCTCGCGCAGGACGAAGCGCGGCAGCAGCAGCGCACCTTCGAGGAAGCCGCTGCGCACGATGTCGAGCACGCGCCCGTCGATGATGACCGAGGTGTCGAGGATCTTCGGTTCGCCGCCCGCGGCGCCGGCGCCGGCCGGCGCGATGCGGGCCAGCGAGACGCGTTGCTTGGCACCGACGCGCGCGCCGAGGAACGCCGCGAACACGCTGAGCACGAGATAGAGCGCGATCGCGATAGCGCCGCCGCTCGGCCCGGCGAAGGCGACGAACTCGAACAGCACGCTTTTGACCAAGAACGCGACGACCAAACCGGTCACCAAGCCGATCGCGCCGCCGACCAGCTCGCCCGGCGCGAGCCGGTCGATCGCGCGCTCGACGACGATCAGCTCGGCCTCGAAGAAGGCCTGCGCCAGCGGGACGATCAGCACGCCGAGCAACGCGCCGACGACCGGCGCCGCGATCAGCAGCGCGAGCTGCCAGAATTGGCCGGCGACGTGTAGCGAGATCGCGTGCACGTACGCCTCGCGCCCGATCAGGAAGCCCGTCGTCCCGAAGATCGCCGCGAAGACGAGCCGGAGCAGCGCGGTCGCTAGACCGCGCCCCGGGTCAGCCGACGAGAAACGCGCCACAGACGTCGTTCGCGACGAAGCGCCCGCGCGGGGTCAGCCGCACGCGTTCGGGCCCCGCGTCGAGGACGCCGGCGGCGACCAGCTCGTCGACCACCTTCGCATATCGTTCCAACACATCGACGCCGTACCGTTCGCGGAACGGGGCGAGCTCGACTCCTTCCGAGGTCCGCAGGGCGAGCATGATCGCCTCGCCGGCGCGCGCCGCCGGCTCGAGCCGCTCGCGTTCGCTGGGAATCGCGCCCCCGCCCAGCGCCGCGGCGCAGTAGATCTCGAAGTCCCGCGTGTGGGTCCCGCGGACGCCGCCCAGGTACGAGGCCGCCCCGACCCCCAGGCCCAGGTAGGGTCCGTTGCGCCAGTAGCCTTGGTTGTGGCGACAGCGAAAGCCCGGCCGCGCCCAGTTCGAGATCTCGTACTGCTCGAAGCCGGCGGCGGCCAGCCGCTCGATCGCCCCCGCGTACAAATCCGCTTCCAGGTCTTCGGCGGCGAACGCGGCCGGATCGCGGGCGAACCAGGTCGCGTACGGCGTCCCCTCTTCGACCGTCAAGCCGTAACACGAGACGTGCTCGACCCCCAGCTCGATCGCCGCCTCGACCGAGGTCGCCCAGCTCGCCTCGGTTTGACCGGGGACGCCGAAGATCAGGTCGAGCGAGACGTTGGTGAAGCCGGCGAAGCGCGCCGCCCGGACCGCCGCGCCGATGTCGGCCGCGGTGTGCCGCCGGCCCAGCACGCGCAGCTCGGCCGCGACGAACGACTGCGCACCGATCGAGAGCCGGTTCACCCCCGCGGCGCGCAGGCCGAGCAGGCGGTCGCGCAGCGCCGGGTCGGGATTCGCCTCGACGCTGACCTCGGCGTCGGCCGGCAAGCCGAAGCGGGCCCGGATCGCGACGATCAGCGCCCCGATCACCTCGGGCGGATACGCGGTCGGCGTCCCGCCACCGAAGAACAGCGTCCCCGCCTCGACCCGCGGTGCCTCCAGCAACTCGGCCCGCAGCGCGGCCAAATAGCGCTCGGCGCGCGCGTCGTCCCAGGCCCACTTCGCGAAATCGCAATACGGGCAGAGATACGGGCAGAACGGGAGGTGGACGTAGACGCCGGCGGGCGTGCTGGTAATCGGCTGGCTCCTCGCTCGAACGGTCCCGACCGTAGGCTAGGCCTAGAACCTGTGCCCGGGCCCAGAGGCTGCGCCGCTCAGCCGGGGATGACGAAGATCCCGACGGCACCCTGGCCGGCGTGGGTCCCGATCACCGGGCCCGCTTCGAGCAGTTCGAGTTCCTCGAGGCGCGTCAGGATCCGCTCGCGCAGCCGGACGACGATCCGCTGCGCCTGGTCGGCGGACTGCGAGTGGACGACGCACACGCGCGCGCCGTCGGCCCGGTTCGCCTCGGCGACGACCGCGTCGATCATCGTCTCGACCGCGCGGCCGAACGTGCGCACGCGGGCGTGTTCGGCGATCGCACCCGAGTCGATGCGCAGGACCGGCACGATTCTGACCAGCGAGCCGATGAAGGCTTGCGCGCGCGAGACGCGCCCGGTCCGCACAGCGTGCGAGAGGTCGGGGACGGTCGCGTAGCCGCGCAGCACTTGCACGTCGTGCGCGAGCGCGGCGACGATCGCGCCGGCGCTCGCGCCCGCGCGCGCCAGCGCGCTCGCGTGCTCGACCTCGAGCGCCAGGCCGCCGGTCACGCTGCCGCTGTCGACGAGGTGGATCTCGGCGGCGGGGAAGGTCCGTGCGGCGGCGGTCGCAGCGTTGATCGTCCCCGAGAGGCTGGCCATGATCGTCACGCAGACGATCGCCTGACCCGCCTCGACGTGCGGCCGGAAGGCGTCCTCGAACATCGCCGGCGTCGGCTGCGCGGTCGTCGGCAGCACCTTCTCGGCGGCCAGCTTCCGATAGAATTCGTCGAGCGAGAGATCGACGCGATCGCGGTAGCGAACGTCACCGAAGTTGACGAACAGCGGCACGACGTCGATACCCAGCGCGCGAGCGCGTTCGCCGTCGAGGTCGGAGGTCGAGTCGGTGACGATCGCGACCATCAGGCCGCCAGCACGGCACCGATCGAGCCGACCAAGTCGGCGGCCGACACCGCCGCCGCCTGCCGGATCGCATTGCGGATCGCGACCCGGTCCGAGCGGCCGTGCGCGACGACGCAGTTGCCGCGTAGGCCGAGCAGCGGCGCACCACCGTAGGTCGAGTAGTCGAGCCGTTCGCGCATCGCCGCGAAGACGCTGCGGCTGAGCAGGCCGCCCAGTCGCCCCGGCAATCCCGCCCCCTCGTACGCTTCGCGCAGCACCTCGCGGATGTACGTCGCGCTGCCCTCGGCGGTCTTGAGGATGACGTTCCCGACGAAGCCGTCGGCGACGATGACGTCGGCGACGTTGATCAGCACGTCCTTGCCCTCGACGTTCCCGACGAACCGCACCGGCGCGCGCTCGAGCAGCGCGGCAGCCTCGATCGTCTGCGCGTTGCCCTTGCTGCGCTCCTCGCCGACCGAGATGATCCCAACCCGCGGCTCGGCGATCCCCAGCGCGGCGCGCGCGTAGGCGCTCCCCATCAGCCCGAACTGCATCAGCCACTCGGGCTTGCAGTCGACGTTCGCGCCGGCGTCGCACAGCACGACCGGACCGCGCCGGCCCGGGAGCACCGCGCCGATCGCGGGCCGCGCGATCCCGCGAATCGTGCGCAGCCGAACCAACCCGATCGCCAGGAAGGCCCCGCTGTTCCCGGCCGAGACGGCCGCGTCGGCGCGGCCGCTGCGCACGAGCTCGATCGTCTCGCCGAGCGAGGTTCCGGCGCTGCTGCGCGCGGCGCTGGCGGCCGGTGCGTCCATCGCGACCTCGCCCGCGGCGTCCACGATCTCGATCTCGCGGGTCTCGCCGAGCAACGGGCCGATCCGCGCGCGGTCACCGACCAAGATGATCCGCCCCAAGCCGTCGCGATGCGCGAGCAGCGCGCCGGCGACGATCTCAGCCGGAGCGTTGTCTCCACCCATCGCGTCGACCGCGATGACCGGCGGCGGCGAGCCCATCACGCCTCGACCGAGAGCCAGTACTCGACCGCCGGCTGGCCGCCGAAGTAATACTCGACCGCGATGCCGGCGAAATGCTCGCCCAGCAACGCCGCGTAGCGTTGCGCGTCGCGTTCCTTCTGGTTCCCGCCGTAGTACAACGTCACCAATCCCCCTTCGTCGGCACCCAGCGCCGCAGCCGCGTCGACCAGCAGTTCGGCGAAGGTCGGCGCGGTCAGCAAACGCCCCCCGATCGCCGCCGTCGGCGCACCCTTGTGCACCGCGACGCCGTCGATCTTCGCATCCTTCCCGGCGGCGAACACCGACGCGGCGCGCACGCCGGCGAGCGCCGCTGCCAGCTCGTCGGGCGGCAGCGGCGTCTCGCGGCCACCCAGGCGCAGCAGCGCCGCCAAGCCGGCGATCGGATCCGTGGTCGGCACGACGATCACCGTCTTCTCGGTCAAGGCCGCGACTTCGCGCGCCGCCAGCGCGACGTTGGGATCGTTGGGCAGCAGGTAGACCAGCGGCGCCAGCGAGGCGTTGACGCCGATCAGCAACGCTTGCACCGACGGGTTGGCGCCCGGCGCGACCGGGATCGTGACGTCGGCGCCAAGCTCGCGCGCGATGCGTTCGAAGCCGTCGCCGGGGACGACGCTGGCGATCCCGATCGCGCGCGGCGGCGCGTCGACGACCAGCAGATGGTGTTGCTGCGCCATGTCCTCGACCTTGACCCGGGTGACGGTTCCGTGCCGCGCGGCCAGTGCTTTGACCGCCTCCGGATCGGCCGTGTGCAGGTGAACTTTGAGCGTCGGCGCGCCGCCGATCACCAGCAGCGAATCGCCGTGCTTGCCGAGCAGGTCGCGCAGCGGATGCGCTTCGATCGTCGCCGCATCGAGGATGAACTCGGTGCAGTACCGGTACTCGCCGACGACCTGCTGCCGATTGAAGACCGCCGAACGGACCGGCCGCCGCGGGAAGGCCGTCGTGCGGACCGTCTGCTCGGGCCCAAACCGCAGTGCCCCCTCGAGGAAGTAGCAGAACCCGGCCCCGCCCGCGTCGACGACGCCGGCCGCCTTGAGCACCGGGAGCTGCTCGGGCGTGCGCTCGAGCGCGTCGTTGGCCGCGCGCAGCGCGGCGTTGGCGAGCCGGTAGAAGTCCGGCTCGCGGACGGCCTGCCGGTAGGCCTCGTCGGCGGCCGCCCCGGCGACCGAGAGAATCGTCCCCTCGACCGGTCGGGTCAGAGCGGCCCGGGCGGCCCCGACCGCCTCGCGCATCGCCAGCGAGAGCTGGAACGTGTCGATCGATTCGCGGTGGCGGACGCTGTGGGCGAAGCCGCGCAGCATCTGGGAGAGGATGACCCCACTGTTCCCCCGGGCCCCCAGCAACGAGCCGCTGGCCGCCGCGGCGGCGACGGTCGAGAGGGGTTCGAAGCGCACCCGATGCGCCTCGTGCAGCGCGGCTTGGGCGGTCAAGAACATGTTCGATCCGGTATCCCCATCGGGGACCGGGAACACGTTGAGGTCGTTCAGTACGCCCCGGTACTTCCGTAAGAAGTAGGTACCGGCCGCGACGAACTTCTCGAAGGCACGACCGTCGAGCTGGGTGACTGCCATAGAGCGCACCTCGCGTTCCGGGGCAGGCGACCTGCGCCCTGCGCCTGCCTTGTCGGCGAACCGGCTTTCTGGTACACTCCCGCTGTTATGGCCAAGCGATGCGACGTGTGCGGCAAGGGACCGATGGCGGGAAACAACGTCAGCCACGCAATGAACAAGACCAAGCGGCGGTGGCTCCCGAACCTGCAGGCCGTCCGAATCGACGACCGCGGCACCCACAAGACGGCCCGCGTCTGCACCAACTGCCTGCGCAGCAAGCGCGTCAAGCGGATCGGCGTCGCGTAACCTCCCCTAGCGGGATTTGGGCGGCGCGAACTTGAGTCGCGCGCCTTCGCCGTCTTTGGCTGGGATCGGCGTCGAGACGACCCCGAACCGTTCGGCATAGGCGCCGCAGGCGTCGTCGCCCAGGTAGGGGAGCGGACGCAGCAGATCCAGCGCCGCGACCGGGTCGACCGATGCGCCGCCGTAGCCGGTCGTTCGCTCGACGGCTAGCGAGGCGAGCGCGGTTGCCAACACCGTCGCCGCCCAGGGGCTGGCCCCGGCGGTGAGCATCGATGCAACCCCGCCGGCGAGGACGTCGCCCGCGCCGTAGCCTGGGAAGGCCGAGTGGAACGGCGAGATGATCCGCTCGTAGACGTAGCCGTTCGAGAACGCGGTTACGAGCTGTCGCTTCTCAGCGTCGCGGACGAACGACGTCACGATCGCCGTCGACGGGCCGCGCTCGGCGAAGCCGTCGAGGAAGACGCGCTCGTTGGCGTCGCGCATCCGGGTCAGGTCGAGCAACACTTCCGCCTCGAAGCGGTTCGGCGTGACGACCTGCGCTTTGGGGAGCAGCAGATCGCGGATCCGGCGCGCGGTCTCGACCGGGACGAACAGCCCCTTCTCGTAGCTGCCCAGCACCGGATCGAGGACGACCAAGCCGTGAAAGCGATCGAGCGCCTCGGCGACGATGTCGACTTGCTCGGGGCGCGCGAGGTAGCCGATCACCAACACCGTCGGATCGCGCGCGATCAGGAAGTCGACGCCGCGCCGGAACTCGCGCGCGTCGACGACCAGCGACATGCGCCCTTCGACGCCGCCGCGGGCGCTGGCGTACGACGTCGGCGTGGTGACGGTGCGGACGCGCAACCGGTTCGCGATGGCGACCACCGCCTCGTTGCCCAGAAAGCCGAAGCCGACGCTGTTCTGGATCGAACCCAACAGCGGATAGGCCTTCTGTCGTTCGTCGTCGCTACTCATCGCAGGTGATCCCAGCCGGCCGGCAGGATGGGCTCCCCGTTGGCGAGGCGCAGGCCCGCTCCTCCGGTGATGCGGCCGACGGCGAGCAGCTCGCGCCCGAACTGCGAGGCAAAGCGTGCGGCGAGATGGCGGAACGCACGGCGCTCGATCGCGACCAGCAACTCGAAGTCCTCGCCGCCGTCGAGCGCCCAGCGTTCGGGATCGGCGCCGGCCTGCGCGGCGAGGGCGCGCGCGGCCGCGGCGACCGGGATGGTCTCGACCGTCGCGCCGACGCCTGAGGCGGCGCACAATCGCGCGAGGTCGGTCGACAGCCCGTCAGAGGTGTCGATCATCGCGCGGACGTGCCGCGACGCGCCGAGCCAGCGGCCCTCGCGCAGCCGCGGCTCGGGGGTCCGGTAGGCCGCCAACGCGCCGGCGCCGGCCGGCTCGCCGGCCAGGTCGGGGCGCTCGAGCGCCACGAACAGTCCGGCCCGGCTGGCGCCGAGTGGGCCGGTCAGCGCGACGACGTCGCCCGGCCGGGCGCTCTCGCGGCGCTTGAGATTTGAGGCCCGCACCTCGCCGATCACGGTCAGCGCGAGCACGACGGCCGGCGCGCGGGTGAGGTCGCCGCCGGCGATCGCGCACCGGCTGCGGCGCGCCAGCGCGGCGAGACCGTCGTAGAGGGCCAGGACCCAGTCCGGCTCGCAGCCCGGCGGGAGGCCCAGCGCGACGGTTGCCAGCACCGGCCGCGCACCCATCGCCGCGACGTCGGAGAGGCTCGCGGCCAGCGCCCGGTGGCCGACCTCGCCCGCGCTCATCGCGGTCCGAGTGAAGTGCACCCCTTCGACCAGCGCGTCGGTGGTGATCACGCTGCGCTGGTTGCGGCGCGGCTGCCACACCGCGGCGTCGTCGCCGATCCCGATCAACAACCGCTCCGCGGCTACGTCTTCGAGACGCGCGCGGATCTGGGCGATCAGGTCGTCCTCGGTCACTGCGGCTGGCTTCCGGGTCGGCGCCGCGACCTCTTCCCCGGCCGCGATCGATACCAAGTGATCGAGCGCTCAGTTTTTCGCCCGTTCGTGACGATCACGATAGGTAATCGTCTCTCCCTAGGTGCCGATGGAGAGTAACTTTATGTCCCTCGTCAAGGGAACCGCACGGAGAGTTCTTTCATGAGGGTTCGCTTCCGGACCGCGGTGACCGCACTGCTGGCCGCAGCCGTCGCCAGCGTCGCGGCGGTCACCACCGTCGGCCTCGTCCAGGGCGCCGCGGAGTCCGGCACGCGCGCCGAGACGGCTCGCATCAGTCAGCTGCGCGAGCTGGTTTCGCGCGTGCGCACGGGGCTGGCCGTGGAGGCCCGCGACGCGGATGCCTACGCCCTCGAAGGCGATCCGACGCAGCGCGAGCAGCTCCGCGCGACGCGTGACGAGCTGGCCCGCTTCCTGGCGGCCGACGCGGCGCCCGACCAGCCGGCGCAGCTCCGCGCGATCGAGCAGCTCTCGACCGCCTACGTCGAGGAGTACCAGCAGTGGATCGACCAGCGGGTCGCGCAGGGCGCCCATCCCGCCGCCGGGACGACCCAGCACGGCGATGCGATCTACGACTCACTGGCCGGCTTCCTCGATGGCGTCGACAGCGACGTCGCGGCGCGGATAGCCGCCGACGAGAGCCGCGCCGCCTCCACCCGGCGGATCTCGCAGATCAGCCTGTTGGGGCTGGCGAGCGTGGCCCTCGTGCTGTTGCTGATCGGCGCGCCGCTCTTCGTGCGCAGCTTGGTGCGCCGGCTCGATGCGGTCGTGTCCGGGATGCGCGAGGCCGTGCGCGTCGATCTGGCCCGCTTCACCGCGGCGCTCGAGGCGCTGGCCGACGGCGATCTGACCGTCTCGTTCTCGGCCGAAGCGCCGCACTTGGACGGTGAGGGCAACGACGAGATCGCCTCGCTCTCGCGCACCTACAACGTCCTGGCGCGCTCGCTGGCCGAGCTCGGAGAATCGTTCTCGCGCACGACGGCCCGGCTGCGCGACGTGCTCGAGGGGATCGCGACCGACGCGAGCGCATTGGCCAGCGACGCGACCCGCGTCGCGGAGAGCGCCGGCGACGTCCATCGCTCGGTCGCCGAGACCTCGCGCGCGACCGACGTGCTGGCGCGCAACGCGGACCTGCACTCCGACGTCGCCCGTGCGAACGAGATCGCCGTCGCCGAGCTCTCCCGCTCGTCGGGGCAGATCGCCACCGGTGCGACCGAGCAGACGACCCGCATCGCCTCGATCGCCGTGACGGCGCGCCACCTCGGCGCGCAGATCGACTCGTTCGGCGAAGTCGGCGCGCGGCTGACCGGCGCCGCACGCGCCGCCTCGGCGGCCGTCGTCGACGGCACGCACGCCGTCCGCGAGGCCGGTCAGACGATGGGCGCGATCCGCACGCACGGTGCCGAGAGCGCGCGCGTGATCGGCGCGCTGGCGAGCAGCTCCGAGCGGATCGGCGAGATCTTGGCGGCGATCGAGACCGTCGCCGACCAGACGAACCTGCTGGCGCTCAACGCCGCGATCGAAGCGGCCCGCGCCGGCGAGCACGGCCGCGGCTTCGCCGTCGTCGCCGACGAGATTCGCAAGCTCGCCGAGAGCTCGGCGGTCAGCACGCGCGAGATCGGCACGATTTTGCGCGACCTGCGCGGCGGGACCGACCACGTCGTCGCCGCCGTCGACGCGACCAACGCCGCGGTCGCGCGCGGCGAAGAGGCCGCGGCCCGCACCGACGCCGCGCTGGTCGCGATCGAACGCGCCGTCGCCGACGCGCGCGACATCGCCGAAGCGGTCAGCGAGCACGCCGCCAAGACCCACGAGGCGGTGCGCCTGCTGAGCGCCGACGTCGACGGCGTCGCCGCGGTCGTCGAGCAGAACGCGGCCGCGGCCGACGAGCTGCGCACGGTGACCACCGCGGTCGCCGGCCGGGTCGGCGAGTCGCGTGACGCGAGCGAGTCGCAAGCCGCGGCGAGTACGGCGATCGCGACCGCGGCGCGGACGCTGGCCGGCCACGGCGACCGGCTCGAGCACACCGCCGCCGAGGTCCGCACCCGCTCGGCACGGCTGGCCGAGATCGTCGCCCGCTTCCGCATCTCGCGCGCCGGTGCGCTCGCCAGCGCCCTGGCCGTCGCGCTGGGCGGTTGCGCCGCACCGGCCCAAGTCGGGCCGCGCATCGGGATGGTGCTCGACGTCGGCGGTCTGGGCGACCGCTCGTTCAACGACGCCGCGTACGCCGGACTGGGCCGCTGCGTCGTCCTCGACGACGCCCAACCGCGCGCGCTGCAGGCGCATCGCGGTGGCGACTACGGCCCCGACCTGCGCGCGCTGGCCGGCTCCGGCGAACGGCTCGTCATCGGCATCGGCTTCTTGATGAGCGACGCGCTGGCCGCGGTCGCGCGCGAAGTGCCCGGCACGCATTTCGCGCTGATCGACGGCGTCGTCGACTCCCCCAACGTCGACTCGATCACGTTTCGCGAGCAAGAAGGCTCGTATCTCGCCGGCGCCGTCGCCGCCGCGACCAGCCACACCCATCACATCGGCTTCATCGGCGGGATGGACGTCCCGGTCATCGAGCGGTTCGAAGCCGGCTACTACGCCGGCGCGCGGCGCGTCGATCCGCAGGTGCAGATCGATAAGAACTACGTCGGCTCGTTCGACGACATCCCGGCCGGCGCGCGCAGCGGCGCCGCGCTCTATGCGCGCGGTGACGACGTCGTCTTCGCCGCGGCCGGGAGCGCAAACATCGGCTTGATCGCCGAGGCCAAGCGGCGCGGCCGGTGGGCGATCGGCGTCGACTCCGATCAGGACGCGCTGGCGCCGGGGACCGTCCTCACCAGCGTGCGCAAACGGGTCGACGTCGCGGTAGAGCGTCTCTGTCACGCCGCCCAAGCCGGCGGCGGGCACCAGACGCTGGGCCTGGCCGACGACGCCGTCGGCTTGACCGACTTCCGCTTCACGCGGGCGATCGTCGGCGCCAAGACGTTGGCGCTGGTCGATACGCTGCGCACCGAGATCATCAGCGGCAAGATCGTCGTCCCGACGACCCGCGCCGAGCTGGCTCGCCTGCGCTAAGCGCGGACGGCGTCGACGCGCGCGCGCATCGCGCGCAGCGTGGCGGGCGGATCGGCGGCGCCGAAGACCGAGTGACCGGCGACCAGCACGTTGGCACCGGCTTGCACCGCGCGCTCGAGGTTCTCCAGGCCGATCCCGCCGTCGACTTCGATCTCGGCGGCGGGATTGCTCTCGTCGAGCAGCGCGCGCACCTCGGCGACCTTCGCCAGCGCGTGCTCGATGAACGACTGCCCGCCGAAGCCCGGGTTGACGCTCATCACCAGCACCCGGTCGACCTCACCGAGCAGATCGACCAACATCGCGACCGGCGTGCCGGGGTTGATCGCGATCCCGGCCTTGGCACCGATCGAGCGCAGGTGGCGCAGCAGCCGGTGCTGGTGCACCGTCGCCTCGTAATGGAACGTGATGATGTCGGCGCCGGCCTCGCGAAACGCATCGACGTAGCGCTCGGGCTCGACGATCATCAAGTGGCAGTCGAACGGCAATGCGGTCAGCCGCCGCAGGTCCTTGACGATCTTCATCCCCCAGGTCAGGTTGGGGACGAAGCGCCCGTCCATCGAGTCCAGGTGCAGTTCGTCCGCGCCGGCCCCTTCGACCATCTGAATCTGCTCGGCGATCGCGGCGAAGTCGGCCGCGAGCAGCGACGGCGCGAGCTTGACCGGCAGCGTGCTCACCGGCCGTGGACCGGTGTCGGTTTGGGTGACGGACTCGGCGCCTCGGCGCCGATCTGTGTCGTATTGAGCAACTCGCCGTCGACGTAAGTGTCGACCTCGGCCGTGCCGATCGCGGTGACGTTGAAGTCGAGCTTCTGCCCACCCTGCGCGTAGCCGTCGTAGACGTTCCAGCTCCCGGTCTCGTCCCGGACCGCGATGCGCACGTTCGCCGTGTCGTCGCGCGGCGGGACGGTCGCGGAGAGATGGACTTGGCGCACCAAGTATCCGTACTCGCCCGGCCCCGCACTGACCTGGAGCGAGACGCCGTCGAACGGATCGATCTCCTCGCCGGAGGCCGGCTTCTGGCGCACGACGACGCCGCGCGGCGGACCACCGGCGCCGAACGGCGTCCAGACCACTTGGCCCAGATGGATCCCCGACTGCGCGGCGAGCGCGCGCGCGTCGTCGACCGAACGTCCGGTGAAGTCGGGGACCCGCACGCCGCTAGGCGGTCCTTTGCTCAGCGTCAGCGTGACCTTCGTCCCCTCGCGCACGCTGCTCAGCGGCATCGGGTCCTGCGCGACGACGTGGTTGGCCGGGACGTCGTCATCGGCGATCGTCGTCGTCTTGCTCAGCTGCAGCCGCAGCCGATTCAGGTCGAGCCCGGCGTTGCGCAACGACTCGAAGCGCAGATCCGGCATCGAGATGATCGTCACGCCGGTGCTCACCACCAACGAGACGACGCGGCCGGCGCGCACGTGCGAGCCCGAGGGCGGGGCCTGGCTCATCACGACGTCTTTCGGAAAGCGATCGCTGGGCTGCGAGGCGATCACGTTGCAACGCAGTCCGAGCTGCGTGCACTCGCTCGTCGCGTCGTCCTGCGTCTGACCGACCATCGCCGGAACGAGGACGCTTTGCGCGCTGGGTACGAAGAAATCTTGGACCGAGCGGCCGAACCACACCACGACGCCGACGGCGAACGCGAGCGCCAGCGCGAACGTCCAATCGCGGTCGAGCAGCCACGGCCGCCAATTGCGCCAGCCGCGCCGCGAGACCGGCGCGCCGGTGCCACCCAGCGCCATCAGGCCAGCGCCTCCAGCTGAGCCTCATCGAAGTCGGCGTTGCTGTACACCCGCTGCACGTCTTCGTGCTCCTCGAGCGCGTCGAGGAACGTCAGCACCTTCTCGACCTGGTCGCCGTCGGGCCGCGTCGTCTGCGTCGGCTCCATCGCGAGCTCTGCGGCGCGCACGTGCAGCCCGGTCGCCTCGAGCGCGTCCTTGACCGCCATGAGCGCCTGCGGTTCGGTAACGATCTCGGCCGGCTCGCCGGCTCCTCCGTAGCGCACGTCGATGACGCCGTCGACCAGCGCGCGTTCGGTCAGCGCGTCCTCGTCGAGCCGGCCCGGATCGACCTCGACGATCCCGCGCGCGGCGAACATCCAGCCGACGCTCCCCGTCTCACCCAGGCTCCCATCGCTGCGGCTGAACAAGAAGCGCAACTCCGAAGCAGTCCGATTGCGGTTGTCGGTTGCGGCGTCGACGATCACCGCGACACCGGCCGGGCCGTAGCCCTCGTAGCGGATCTCCTCGATCTCCTTCTCACCCGCGCCGCCGCTCGCGCGCGCGATCGCGCGCTTGATGTTGTCCTGCGGCACGTTATTGGCGCGCGCTTTGTCGACCGCCATCTTGAGCCGGTAGTTGGACTCCGGGTCCCCCGAGCCGTTCTTGGCGGCCAGGATGATCTCTTTGCTGAGCTTGGTGAAGAGCGCGCCGCGCTGCGCGTCGGCCTTCCCCTTGCGAAGCTTGATGTTGTGCCATTTCGAGTGACCGGACATCGCGTCGACCTACCCTACGCGCGCCGAATCGATCGTCGCCGTCACGCCTCGAGACGCGCCGTCTCGCGCACGAGCGCGCGCACGCGGCCACTGCGGTCGATGCCGGCCCGTTCGGCCAGCGCGTCGCGGGACGCCTCGGACGGGGCGGCGCCGAGCGCCGCGTAGGCGCCGGCGCGCTCGGGCGGCGCTGCGGCGGCGAGCGCACCCAGCCGGCACGCCACCGCGCGCAGCGCGGTCGGCAGCGCGCCGAGCAGGTCCAGCCGGTCGCGCGCGATCGCGCGCGCGCGTCCGTCACTGGCGGCGAGATAGGCGTCGTGGAGCGCGCGCATCATCGCCAGCGTCCGCTCCGGCGGACCCGCCGGGTCGTCGGCGAGCGCGAGACAGGCGACCGCGCCGAGCGCGTCGCCGGCGTTGATCCCGTGCGCGATGCCGAAGCGCGCCCAGACCGTCGGCCGGCCCGCTCGTTCGGCGACCTCGGTCGCGAGATCGGCGTGGACCCGCGCCGCGGCGGCGACGATCGTCACCGCACTCGCCGCGTCGAGGACGAGCGCGGCGGTGCCGCCCTCTTCTTGCGCGACGGCGACGACCAGCTCGCCGCAGGCACGTTCACCGCATGGCCGCTCGCCGAAGGCGAAGTGCTGGCGAATCTGTTCGCTCGTCGCCGAGGCATCGCCAAGCCGCGTGATGGCGCGCTCGAGCGCCGCGTCGAGCGTCTCAGCTGCCGTCGGCGAGGACATCCATGCGGTCCGCGACCTGCTCGACCAGCCAGCCGGGCGTCGAGGCGCCGGACATCAGCCCGGCGGTCGTGACGCCGGCGAACCAGTCGGCCTGGAGCTCGTCCGGACCCTCGATGTGGAACGCGCGCGCGCCGTTCATCGCGGCCAGCTCGGCCAAGTGTTTGGTGTTGGCCGAGGTCTTGCCGCCGACGACGACCATCACCTCGACCTCGCGCGCGAGGTCGGCGACTTCGCTCTGCCGGTTCTTGGTGTCGGTGCAGATCGTGTTGACCGCGCGCACTTCGTAGTATTTCTCGCTGAGCTTGCGCACGATCTCCGAGAAGCCCGGTCCGTTCCAGGTCGATTGCACGACGACGCCGACTCGGCTGGCGCGCGGCAGTGCATCGATCTCCTCGACGCTGCGAATGCACCACGCGCCGGGGACGTGCGAGAGCGTCCCCTTGACTTCGGGGTGGCTCGCATCGCCGATGACGATGATCTTGTAGCCCTCGGCGCGGAGCTTCTCGGCCTGGACGTGAATCTTGGTGACCATCGGGCAGGTCGCGTCGATGATCGTCAGCCCCTTGGCGGCGGCTTTCTCGAACGTCTCGACCGGCAGCCCGTGCGCGCGCACGAACATCGTCCCGCCCTCGATCTCGTCGACCGAGTGGGCGTTCTTGAGCCCCTGGGCCTCGAGTTGCGCGACCATCTGGGGATTGTGCACGACGTGGCCCAGCGTTGTGACGTCAGCCCCCGTACGGGCGACCGCCTCCTCCGCCTTTTTGACCGTGATGGCGACCCCGAAACAGAAGCCTTGGGTCTTGGCCCGCTTGATGATCACCCTACGCTCTCCTCGAGGTCGTGGATCCGCTGCATGATCTCTGCCGCACCCTTCTCCAAATCGTCCCCGTCCGACTGCCGGTTCCGCTCGATCCGCAGCGGCCGGCCGAAAACGACCGTTACTTGGTGGAATGGCCGCAGCCGCCGGGTCCCGAGGATCGCCGCCGGGACGACCGGGGCGCCCGAGGCCGCCGCCAGGAAGGCCGCGCCGGCCTTGACCTCCTTCTCACCCGCCGGGTTGCGACCGCCCTCGGGGAAGACCCCGACGCACTTGCCCTGCTTGATCAGGCGCAGCGAGGCCCGCAGGGCCGCCGTCCCGCCGGCCTGACGGTCGACCGGGAAGGCGTTGAGGTGCGCGATCAGCCAGCCCAAGCCGGGGATCGCGAAGAGCTCCTTCTTCGCCATGTACCAGACCGGCCGCGGCAGCGAGACCCCGAGGATCGGCGGGTCGAAGTTCGAGACGTGGTTGCAGGCGACGACCAGACCGCCGTCCAGCGGGACGTTCTCGCTGCCGACGACCCGCAGTCGCCAGACCACCCGGGCGATCGCACCGACGACGACGTAGGCCAGCCCAAACAGCGTCACGCGCGCGCCGCCGCCATGCGGGCCCGCATCTGGGCGACGACGTCGAGCGCCTGCAGGTCGGTCGAGTCGATCGTGATCGCGTCGGCCGCGGCCCGCAGCGGCGCGGTGGCGCGCGTCGTGTCGAGCCGGTCGCGGTCGACGATCTGATCGCGCACCTCCGCAAAGGGCACGTCCAGGCCGCGCTCGTGAAACTCGCTCTGCCGCCGCCGGGCGCGCTCGTCGACCGACGCCGTCAAGAAGAACTTATAGCGCGCGTCGGGGAGCACGACCGTCCCGATGTCGCGGCCGGCCATCACGACCGGACCGGCGGCCGCGATCGCCCGCTGCCGTTGGACCAGCTCGGAGCGCACGCCCGGCCGCGCGGCCACCGTCGAGACGGCCGATGCGACGTCGGGGTCGAACAGCCGGTCATTGCTGTCGCGGCCGTCGAGCAGGACGCGGTAGCCGGCCGTCCGGTCGGGATCCGGCACGATCGCGATCGTGTGGTGGGCGAGCATCGCGAGCAGCCCGTGCTCGTTGTCGAGGTCGACGCCGTTGGTCAGCGCCAGGTAGGCGACGGCGCGGTACATCGCGCCGGTGTCGAGATAGAGATGCCCGGTCTGCGCCGCCAGCAGCTGGGAGACCGTGGTCTTCCCGCTCGCGACGGGTCCGTCGATCGCGACGTGGTCGTTGGCCATGCCGGACCGGCACGTTCGCCTCGCAGCGGCGCGCCTCCGGCACGCCGTTGACGCGCGCGCCTCACACCCTCTATGCTCGCGCGAGCGAACACGCGCACCCGGAGGGTTGGATGGCGGATTATTGGAGCGATCGGACGGTCTTCGGCAAAGTCGGTGGTCTCGAGCTGGCCTCGATCACCTATGAGGTGACGGCCGACTTCACGCAGCCGCTGGCGCGCGCGTTCGCGCTGGCGGTCACCACGCGGGTGCTGGGCGTCGACGTCGGCCACACGGCGGTCGCGCCGCTGGCGAACGGTCCGGTCTCCCTGACGCTGGCCGTGCCAGGTCCGGGAACGGCGCTGGGGACGCTGCAGGGGCAGATCGACGACTGCCGGCTGCTCGACGGGAAGGGGGCCGTCCTCTCCGCTGCCGCTCCGGACGCACAGGCGGCCGCGTACGCCTTCACGCTGGTCGGGCTGGCCTCGATCACGATCCCGGTCGCGCCGATCGTGGCGCTGGTCCCGCATCTGGGTTGGCTGGTCGCGGCAGCACTCGCCGCGCTGGGCGGGAAGATCACGCTCCACCTGGGGCACGACCCGGTCACCCTGCCGATCCACCGCGACCCGGCGGGGAGACCGCTGCCCGGCCCGGTCTAAGCACCGCACCCGCCGCACCGGGTGCCAGGCACCTGTCACCGGCCGGCGCGAAGATCGGCGGATGGCGAAGGCGCGTTCGGTCTTCTTCTGCACCGGTTGCGGCTTCGAGTCGGCTCGGTGGCTGGGGCGCTGTCCCTCGTGCGAGGCCTGGAACACGTTCGCCGACGCGCCGGTCGTCAAGCCGGCGAAGGCGGCCGCCGGCCGTGCGGCCGTGCTCCCGCCACGCGTCAGCGTCCCGGTCCCGCTGAGCGCGATCGAGGACCTGCGCACCGGCCGCCGCCGCACCGGGATGACCGAGTTCGACGCGTTGCTCGGCGGCGGGATCGTCCCGGGCAGCCTGGTCCTGCTCGGCGGCCCACCCGGCGCCGGCAAGTCGACGCTGCTGCTGCAACTGGCGACCACGCTCGCCGGGGCGGGCGCGCGCGCGGTCTATGTCTGCGGCGAGGAATCGGCGGCGCAGACCAAGCTGCGCGCACAGCGCGTCGGCGCGGCGCCGGGATTGTTGGTCTTCCCGGAGACGAACTTGCGCGTCGTCCTCGACGCGCTCGAGCGCGAGCTGCCCGAGGTGCTGGTCGTCGATTCGATTCAAACGACGTGGCTGCCCGACACCGAGTCGTTCGCCGGCAGCGTCGGGCAGATCCGCGACTGCACGCAGGTGCTGATGGAGTTCGCCAAGCGCACCGGCTGCGCGACCTTCTTGGTCGGCCACGTCACCAAGGACGGTGCGATCGCCGGGCCGCGACTGCTCGAGCATTTGGTAGACACCGTGCTCTACTTCGAAGGCGACGCGTCGGGCGAATACCGCATCGTGCGCGCCTACAAGAACCGCTTCGGCGGGATCGACGAGATCTGCGTCTTCGCGATGGACGACCGTGGGTTGCACGAGGTCGCCGACCCTTCGGCGTTGTTCTTGCACGGCCGCGGCCCGCGGCCGAGCGGCTCGTGCGTCGTCCCGACGCTGGTCGGCCAGCGCCCGGTGCTGGTCGAGATCCAAGCGCTGGTCGGCGAGGCCGCCTACGGCACGCCGCGCCGGCTCGCCGCCAACGTCGACGCCGCGCGCTTGGCGATGATCATCGCGATCCTCGAGCGCCGCGCCGGGCTGCGGCTGGGCGGTCACGACGTCTACTGCTCGGTCGCCGGCGGCTTGCGCGTCGCCGAGACCGCCGCGGACCTCGGCATCGCGCTGGCGATCGCCTCGGCTTTCCGCGACGTCGCGCTGGCCGAGGGGACCGTCGCCTTCGGCGAGTTGGGCCTCTCGGGCGAGGTGCGCGCCGTCGCGCAGCCGCTGCGGCGCACTGCTGAAGCGACGAAGCTCGGCTTTACCCGACCGATCGCCCCCGAGAACGCCCGCGACCTGGCCGCCGCGCTGCGCTTGGCCTTCGACTGACGGGCCGGTGGCGGAGTTCGAGATCGTCCCCAACGTCAGCGAGGGGCGCGATCCGGCGGTGATCGAGGCCTGCGTCGCGGCGCTGGAAGACGCGGGGGCGCGGGTCGTGCACCGCACCAGCGACGCGGTCCATCACCGCAGCGTCATCACGGCGATCGGATCCGGCTCGCAGGTCGTCGCGGCGGCCGTCGCGCTGGCCGGCGTCGCGAGCGAGCGGATCGACCTGCGCGCGCACCGCGGCGCCCACCCGCGGATCGGCGCGCTCGACGTCTTGCCGTTCGTTCCGCTCGCCGACGCGACGCTGGCCGATGCGGTCGTGCTCGCGCACCGCGCCGCGGCGCGGATCTGGCGCGAGTTGGGCATCCCCACCTACCTCTACGGCGCGGCGGCCAGCGCGCCGCACCGCGCGCAGCTCGCCGACGTGCGGCGCGGCGAGTTCGAAGGGCTCGCCGCGCGCGCGGGCGATCCCGCCTGGCGCTTCGACTACGGCGATCTTCCGCATCCCGGCGCCGGCGCGATCGCGATCGGCGCGCGCGGGTTCCTGATCGCCTTCAACGTCGAGTTGGCGAGCGACGACCTCGCGCTCGCGCGCGCGATCGCGCGCAGGCTGCGCGAGCGCGGCGGCGGACTGCGCACGCTGCGCTGCTTGGGGCTACGGCTCGCGCCGGGTCGCGTGCAAGTCTCGTGCAACCTGACCGACGTCGACGCCGTCCCGCTCTACCGGGTGACCGAGCTGGTGCGCCGCGCCGCCGCGCGCGCCGGCGTCACCGTCGCCCGCAGCGAGTTGATCGGCCTCGCGCCCCAGCGCGCCTTCGACCGAACGGCCCGCGCCTATCGCGCCGCGGAAGCTTGACCTCGCGATTGTCGTCGCTTTATCTGTTTCTGGTGCGTCCCGAAAACGTAGTCCCAGAACGAGGTGGTCACACCGAAATTGCTTTGGTCGAGGCGATGATGCACGCTATGGAACGCCCATCTCTTCTTCAGCCATCGGAATGGAATATGGTTGATCCGGGTCGTATGCTCCACATGGTGAAGTGTGTCGAAGTAGAAGTAACCGACCGATAATCCCATCAGGAAATACGACGCCTGCGCAAAATGCAGCCCCCACGTCAACAGACACCAAACCGGCATAAGCAGCAAGAAGCTGGTGGGGAAGAGGAAGGCAGAGGTCTTTTCGGGATTGTTGTGATGCGCGTCGTGCAGGTAGAAAAGAGCGCTTCTCAGATCGTGAAGGAGCCAGCGATGGACCGCGTATTCGATCAGGCTGAAGAAAAACAGGCCAAACAACGCACTGACAACGATCGCTGGCCAGCTCGATGCGTGCTGCATTCCAAGATAGGCAAAGATCCACGGGCAACTGAAATCGGTCGCGTAAGCCGCCCAGTAGTTGATACGGCTCTCGCAGATGGCTCCAACCATGGAGCGCGTAGCGTTCCCAACTTGCCCGACTCTCTCGACCATGCTGGACAAAGATGCCTTAGCGGAGCGCGGCGATGCGCCGCAACCCTTCGGTGACGTCGTCGATCGGCGCGACCCAACTCAAGCGCAGCCAGCCCTCGAGCGTGGGGCCGAAGATGCGACCGGGGATCGCGGCGACGCCGCGGCGTTCGACCAACTCGAAGGCGGCGGCGAGCGAGTCGCCGCCGCTGGGCAGCCGCACGCATGCGTAGAACGCGCCGTCGACCGGCGCGAATTGCAGCCCGCTCGCGTCGAGCGCGTCCAGTACCAACTCGCGCTGGACACGGTACCAGGCCGACTGCTCGGTCAGCGCGCCCGGCTCGCCGAAGATCTCGTAAGCCACCCGTTGGCCGAAGGCACTGGCCGTCGAGGTGACCCAGGTGTGCATCTTCACCAGCGCATCGATCGCGGCATCGGGCGCGATCAGCCAGCCGATGCGCATCCCGGTCAGCGCGTTCGACTTGGAGAGCGAGTTCGCGACGATCGTGTAGGGGTAGTACTGGGCGAGATAGCCCGCATCGCCGACGTAGGTGAGCTCGCGGTAGATCTCGTCGTGCAGCACCCAGACCGGCTCGCCGCCGCGCGCTAGCAGCGCCGCCGCGAGCCGGCGTGCGCCGGCGTCGCGCAGCACGCGCCCGGTCGGGTTCGCCGGCGAGCCGATCACGATCATGCGGGTGCGCGGGCGGAGCGCCGCCAGGATCGCTTCGACGTCATAGGCGTAGTCGTCGGCCTCGCGCAGGCCAACCGCGCTGTGCGCGATCCCTTCGAGCTGCGCGATCTTCGCGTAGGCGGGGAAGGCCGGTTCGACGATGAGCAACTCGTCGCGGGCGGGATCGAGCAGCGCCTTGATCGCGACGTAGACTCCCTCTTGTGATCCGGTCGTTATGCACACGTTGCGCGCCGCGCCCATCCCGGGATAGGCGTAGTGCGTCGCGATCCGCTCGCGCAGCGCCGGATCGCCGGCGTTGACGGTGTATTTCACGCCGTGTTCCGCGGCCCAACGCGCCGCCGCCTCGATGAACCGCTGCTGCGGCAAGAGCTGCGGCTCGCCCAGACCCAGGTCGATCGTCCCCGGCTGTTTCTTGGCGGCGATCGCGCGGATGACCGACGGCTCGATCGCCAAGACGGCCGGATTGAGCCGCACTGCCGGCACGGAGGCGTGCCTCACACCGCGACCTCGAACTCGCGCAGCGCGGCGTTGAGCGAGGTCTTGCGGTCGGTCGCGGCGGTGCGCTCGCCGATGATCAGCGCGCACGGCGTGCCGAACTCGCCGGCCGGGAAGTGCTTGGGGAGCGTCCCGGGGATGACGACCGCGCGTGGCGGGATGACGCCCTTGGTCACCACCGCCGCCGCGCCGCACACGTCGACGATCGGTGTCGAGGCGGTCAGCACGACGCCCGCACCGAGTACGGCCTCGGCGCCGATGCGCACGCCCTCGACGACGATGCAGCGCGAGCCGATGAACGCACCGTCCTCGACGATCACCGGCAGCGCCTGCGGCGGCTCGAGGACGCCGCCGATGCCGACCCCGCCGCTCAGGTGGACTCCTTTGCCGATCTGGGCACACGAGCCGACGGTCGCCCAGGTGTCGACCATCGTCCCGTCATCGACGTACGCGCCGATGTTCACGAAGCCCGGCATGAGGATCGCCCCGCGTCCCAGGTACGAGCCGTAGCGCGCGACGCCCGGCGGGACGCAGCGCGCGCCGAGCTGCTTCCAGTTCCGCTTGGTGGGCAGCTTGTCGTAATACGAGGGGAGCGCGCCGCGCGCGGCGAGCGGGTTGTCGAGCGCACTGCCGCGCAGCGCGACGTCCCGAATCGACTCGTTCTCGAAGCGCGCGAACGACAGGAGGATCGCTCGCTTCACCCAGGCGTGGACGACCCACTCCCCCTCGAGCGGCTCGCAGACCCGCAGCCGCCCCTCGTCGAGGGCGGCCAGGACCTCCTCGACCACCCGGCCCGGCTTCTTGCGGATCGCGTCCGGCTCGCTGGGCAGCCGTTCCTCCAGCGCGACGATCCGTTCTTCCAACGTCGGTTCCATCGAGAGGGCCCTTTCGCGCCGCATACGCCGCTTCCGGCTCCGGGTATGTGAAGGTGGAGGCCGAGCGGTGCCCTAACGCGCCTTCCCCCGGCTTGGAGCGACTTGGAGAGACGATGAACACGACGGCTGACGAGCTTCGCATCAACGCAATCCGGTTTCTCGCGGTCGACGCGGTGCAGAAGGCGAATTCCGGCCACCCGGGCTTGCCGCTCGGCGCCGCCGCCGCCGCCTACACGCTGTGGACGCGCCACCTGCGGTTCGACCCCGCCGATCCGCACTGGTTCGATCGCGACCGCTTCGTGCTCAGCGCCGGCCACGGCTCGGCGCTGCTCTACGCGCTCCTCTACCTGACCGGCTACGACCTCACGCTCGACGACCTGCGGGCGTTCCGCCAGCTCGGGAGCCGGACGCCGGGTCATCCGGAGTACCACCACACGGCCGGCGTCGAGGTCACCACCGGCCCGCTCGGGCAGGGGTTCGCGAACGGCGTCGGCCTGGCGATCGCCGAGGCACACCTCGGCGCGACCTACAACACTCACACGCAAGGCATCATCGATCACCATACCTACGTGCTGGCCGGCGACGGCGACCTGATGGAGGGCGTCGCCTCCGAGGCGGCCTCGCTGGCCGGCCACCTCGCGCTGGGCAAGCTGATCGTCCTGTACGACGACAACAAGGTCTCGCTGGCCGGCTCGACGTCGCTCACCTTCACCGAGGACGTGCGCGAACGGTTCGAGGCCTACGGCTGGCAGACGATCGAGGTCGGCCCCGAAGAGGCGAACGACGTCGAGACGATCGACCGCGCGATTGCGCTGGCGAAGTCGGAGACCTCGCAACCCACGCTGATCGCGATCCGCTCGACGATCGGCTACGGCTCGCCCGAGGCCGGGACGTACAAGACGCACGGCGAGCCGCTGGGCAAGAATATGGAAGCGACGCGCGAGGCGCTGCACTGGACCGAACCGCCGTTCATCGTCCCAACCGAAACGTTGACCTTCTTCCGCGAGCTCGGCGGGCGGGGCGGCGCGCTCGCCCGCGACTGGCAAGGGCGCTACGCGCAGTGGAAGGCGGCGAACGGCGCGCTGGCCGCGCAGTTCGAGCGCGCCCGCGACGGGAAACTCCCCGCCGATCTGCCCTGGCCGACCTTCACCGCCGAGAACGGCAACGTCGCCACGCGCGACGCCGGCGGAGCGGTGATGAACGCGATCGCCGTCGCGCTGCCGGAGCTGGTCGGCGGCTCGGCCGACCTCGATCCGTCGACCAAGACCTATCTCAAGGATCAAGGCGACTTCCAGCCGGCGACGCCGGCCGGGCGCAACATCCACTTCGGCGTGCGCGAGCACGCGATGGTCGCCGCCTGCAACGGGCTCGCGCTGCACGGCGGCCTGCTGCCGTTCGGCGCGACGTTCTTCAACTTTCTCGACTACTGCAAGCCTGCCGTGCGGCTGGCGGCGCTCAGCCGAATCCGCGAAGTCTTCGTCTTCACGCACGACTCGGTCTTCCTGGGTGAGGACGGTCCGACGCATCAGCCGATCGAGCAGCTCTCGATGGTGCGCGCGACGCCGAACTTGATCGACCTGCGCCCGGCCGACGCGCTCGAGACGCTCGAAGCCTGGAAGTACGCGATCCAACCCGGTGCCGGCCCAAGCGTGCTGGTGCTGACCCGCCAAAAGGTCCCGTTCCTGGGCCAGCGTCGCGCCGATGTCTGGCGCGGGGCGTACGTCCTCCAGGAGCCCGACGGCCATATCGACCTGATCCTGATCGCGACCGGTTCCGAAGTCTCGCTCGCGGTCGAAGCCGCCGCGCTGCTCGCGCAACGCGGGACGCACGCCCGGGTCGTTTCGATGCCGTCGTGGAAGCTCTTCGACGCGCAAGACGAAGCCTACCGCGCCAGCGTCCTGCCGCCCGAGCTGAAGGCAAGATTGTCGATCGAAGCCGGCGCGACGATCGGTTGGGCCAAGTACGTCGGCGACCGCGGGCTCGCTTTCGGCATCGACCATTTCGGCGCGTCGGCCCCGGCCGCCGCGATCGCCAAGGAGTACGGCTTCACGCCCGAACACGTCGCCGAGCTCGCGGCCGGCCTGTTAGCCAACGTGTAGACCACCGACCAGCACGACGTCACGAAGCGCACGCTAGAGAGTAAGGACGAACATGGGCAACCAGCTCCGAGAGCTCGCCGCGGTCGGGCAGAGCATTTGGCTCGACAACATCCGCCGCGCGATGTTCGCGTCGGGCGACTTGCAGAAGCTCATCGATCAGGGCCTGCGCGGGATGACCTCCAACCCGACGATCTTCGAGAAGGCGATCGGGTCGGGGACCGACTACGACGAGCAGCTGCGCATGCTGCTCGACGAGCACGATCCGGTTGCGGTCTTCGAGGCGCTCGCGATTCGCGACATCCGCAGCGCGTGCGACGCCTTCCGGCCGGTCTGGGACGAGACTCAGGGGCTCGATGGCTACGTCTCGCTCGAGGTCTCGCCGACGCTCGCGCACGACACGCAAGGGACGATCAGCGCAGCGCGACGCCTGTGGCGCACGGTCGAACGGCCGAACCTGATGATCAAGATCCCCGGCACCGCCGAAGGCGTTCCGGCGATCCGTGCGACGATCGCCGCCGGGATCAACGTCAACGTGACGCTGCTCTTCTCGGTCGATCGCTACGAGGACGCCGCCGACGCGTACATCTCGGGTCTGGAGGACCGGGTCGCGCGCGGCGAACCGATCGACCGTCTCGCCTCGGTCGCCTCGTTCTTCGTCTCGCGGATCGACACCGCGATCGACAAGCGCCTCCAAGCGAAGATCGACCGCGGCGAGAACCTCGAGTTTCTGCTCGGCCAAGCGGCGGTCGCGAACACCAAGCTGGCCTACCAGCGTTTCATCAAGCTGTTCGGCGGCGAGCGTTTCGCGCCGCTGCGCGCGGCCGGAGCGCACGTCCAGCGCCCGCTGTGGGCCTCCACCTCGACCAAGAACCCGGCCTATCCGGACCTGCTCTACGTCGAGCCGCTGATCGGCAAGGACACCGTCAACACCGTCCCACCGGCGACGCTCGACGGAATCCTCGATCACGGCCACGTCCGACCCGACACCGTCCTCGAGGACGTCGACCGCGCGCGGGCGACGATCGAGGCGCTGGCGCTGGCGCAGATCTCGCTCTACGACGTGACCGAAGAGTTGGTCGCCGAGGGTGTGAAGTCGTTCGCCGACTCGTTCACCACGATGCTCGCCGCGATCCAGACCAAACAGCAACAGCTGCGCGGCGGCGCGCCGCCGAAGGTCCAGCTGGCGCTCGGTACGGGCCAGCAGGACGCCGAGGCCGAGCTCGACCGGCTAGCCGCGCTCAACTTCCTGCGCGCGCTCTGGACGCTCGACCCGACGCCCTGGTCGACCGCGCCCGAGCACGTGACGATCATCGAGCACGCGCTGGGCTGGGTGACGATCCCGCAGCAAACGCATGCGCAGAGCGGCGACCTGCGCGACTTCGCGCAGGCCTGCGCCAAGCGCTTCGACCACGTCGTCGTGCTCGGGATGGGCGGCAGCTCGCTCGCGCCGGACATCCTGCGCGCGACCTTCGGGCGAACGCCCGGCTACCCGCAGATGCACGTGCTCGACTCGACCGACACGCAGCAGATCCGCGCGCTCGACGAGCGCCTCGACATCGCCAAGAGCTTGTTCATCGTCGCCTCGAAGTCCGGCACGACGACCGAGCCCGACGCGTTCTTCCGCTACTTCTTCGGGCGAGTGCAGCAAACCGTCGGTGGGAGCAACGCGGCCGACCATTTCATCGCGATCACCGATCCCGGCACGCCGCTCGAGAAGGAAGCCCAGGCGACGGGCTTCCTGCGGGTCTTCATCAACGATCCCAACATCGGCGGCCGCTACTCGGCGCTGTCGTACTTCGGGATGGTTCCGGCGGCGCTGGCCGGCTACGACGTCGCGGCGATCCTCGACCGCGCGATCAACGCGATGCACGCCAACGATCAGAGCGTCATCGTGCAGGATGCTCCGGGCGTGCGCTTCGGCGCCGCCATCGGGGCACTGGCGAAGCGCGGACGCGACAAGCTGACGATCCTGACCCATCCGTCGGTCAGCGCGTTCGGCGCCTGGGCCGAGCAGCTGATCGCCGAGTCGACCGGCAAAATGGGGACCGGGATCATCCCGATCGCCGGCGAGCCGCTGGGCGACCTACGGGCCTATGGCGAGGACCGGGTCTTCGTCTACGTCGGCGCCGGCCTGCCCGGCGATGAGGCGACGGCCACGCGCCTCGACGAGCTCGAGTCGGCCGGTCACCCGGTGATTCGCCTGGTCATGCACGACGAGCTCGACGTCGGCGAGCAGTTCTACCTGTGGGAGGTCGCGACCGCGGCGGCCGGCGCGGTGCTCGGCATCGACGCCTTCGACCAGCCCAACGTCCAAGAGTCGAAGGACAACACGAAGCGGTTGCTGGCCGAGTACGCCGAGAAGGCCGCCTTCGCCGAGCCGGAGCCGCGCGTGCGCACGCCCGCGGCGCTGGTGATCCCATTGGCCGGCTCGCACGCCGCCGCGCTGGGCAACGATCTGCCGAGCGCCGTCGCGGCGATCGCCGAGCAGATCGTGCGCGGCGACTACGTCGCCTTCAACGCCTACGTTCCGATGGACGCGGCGAACGAGGCGACCCTGACGCGCATCCGCACGACCGTGCGCGACGCGCTGCGGGTCGCGACGACCGTCGGCTTCGGGCCGCGCTTCCTGCACTCGACCGGGCAGCTCCACAAGGGCGGCCCGAACTCGGGCGTCTTCTTCCAGATCACCTACGACCCGCCGTTCGATCTGGCGATCCCCGGGATGGTCGGCTTCCGCACCTTGCAACGGGCCCAGGCGCTGGGCGACTTCGAGTCGCTCGACAAACGCAACCGCCGCGGCGCCCGCTTCCACTTCCCCGGCGACGTCCGCGCCGGACTCGAAGCCCTCGCGTCGGCGCTCGAAGCAGCCGTCAGCGCGAAGGCGTAGGGAGATCATGGTGATGGAGCGAGCGCAGAACCATAGCGCCACGGCACTCTGCTCGTTGCGAGCTCGGGCTGGGGGCCCCACGCAACGCGTGGGGGGCCCGCAGCCTGGGGCGGAGCGCCGTTAAAATGCAACTCGGGATGATTGGCTTGGGGCGGATGGGCGCCAACATGACGTCGCGGCTGGTGAAGGGCGGCCATCAGGTCGTCGGGTACGACCGCGATCCGGCTTGCGTGCAGAGCTGCGTCGACGACGGCGCCGGCGGCGCGAGCTCGCTGGCGGAGCTGGTGCAGAAGCTGCAGCCGCCGCGGGCGGTGTGGATCATGGTCCCCTCGGGGAAGCCGACCGACGACACGATCACGCAGTTGCTGGGCCTGCTGCAGCCGGGCGACATCATCGTCGACGGCGGCAACTCGAAGTGGACCGACTCCAAGCAACGCGCGCTGCGCTGCAAGGACAAGGGCGTCGCCTTCGTCGACGCCGGGACCTCGGGAGGCGTGTGGGGATTGGCTAACGGCTACTGCCTGATGGTCGGCGGCGACGACGCGGCCGTGAAGCGGGTCGAGCCGCTCTTCCTGACGCTCGCGCCGAAGAACGGCTACGCGCACGTCGGGCCCAGCGGCGCGGGCCACTTCGCGAAGATGGTCCACAACGGGATCGAGTACGGGATGCTCGCCGCCTACGGCGAGGGTTTCGAGATCCTCGAGAAGTCCGAGTACGACTACGACCTGCACCAGCTCGCTTCGATCTGGCGTTACGGCTCGGTCGTGCGCTCGTGGCTGCTCGAGCTGCTCGAGCTCGCCCTCAAAGAGGACCCCGACCTGACGAAGATTCGCGGCTGGGTCGACGACTCGGGCGAAGGGCGCTGGACGGTGCAGGCGGCGATCGACGAGAACGTCCCGGCGCCGGTCATCACCCTCTCGCTGCTCTCGCGCTTCGTCTCGCGCCAAGAGGAGTCGTTCAGCGCGAAGGTGATCGCGGCGCTGCGCAATCAGTTCGGCGGCCACGCGGTCAAGGACGAGAACGGCGTCGCGCCGGCGGCGAAGACCGGAGCCTGAGGGGTGACGACCCAGGCGACGGCGCCGCGCGACGGCGCGGCGGCGAACCCCCTGCGGGCCGGCCTGGCGGTCGACCGCATCACCGACCCCTGCAACATCGTCTTCTTCGGCGCCAGCGGCGACCTGATGAAGCGGATGCTGCTGCCGGCGATGTGGAACCTGCGCCTGGAAGACATCCTGCCGGCTTCGTTCGGGATCATCGGCTTCTCGCGCTCGAAGTTCAGCGACGAAGAGTTCCGCGAGGACATGCGCAAGGCCGTCGACGAGTTCTCGCGCAGCGGCCCGACCAAGGAGCCGCTGTGGGGCGACTTCGCCAGTCACATCTCGTACGTCACCGGGGCGTTCGACGACCTCGGCGCCTTCAAGCGCCTCAAGAAGCAGCTCGACGAGAACGATCACAAGCTCGGCACTTCCGCGAACCGGATCTTCTACCTGAGCACGCCGCCGTCGGTCTTCGCCCAGATCGTCGAGCAGCTCGACGCGGCAGGGCTCGGCCAGCGGGCGAACACCAAGGGCTGGACGCGCATCCTGATCGAGAAACCCTTCGGCACCGACATCGACTCGGCGCGCGCGCTGCAAACCGAAGTCGAGAAGGTCTTCGATGAGAAGCAGGTCTACCGCATCGACCACTACCTGGGCAAGGAGCCGGTCCAGGACATCATCGCGCTGCGCTTCGCCAACGTCATCTTCGAGCCGATCTGGAACCGCCGCTACATCGACGCGATTCAGATCACCGCCGCCGAGACGGTCGGGGTCGAAGCGCGCGGCGGGTATTACGACAACGCGGGCGCGCTGCGCGACATGATCCAGAACCACGTCATGAACCTGATGGCGCTCGTCGCGATGGAGCCGCCGATCTCGTCGAAAGCCGAGGCGATCCGCGACGAGAAGTTCAAGGCGCTGGCCGCCGTGCGGCCGATCGAACCCAATCGCGCCTTCCTCGACGCAGCGCGCGGGCAGTACGACGCCGGCGCGATCGCCGGCAAACCCGTCCCGGCCTATCGCGACGAGCCGGACGTGCGGCCCGACTCGAACACCGAGACGTACGCGGCGCTCAAGCTGTGGATCGACAACTGGCGCTGGGCCGACGTCCCGTTCTACCTGCGCTCGGGGAAGCGGCTGGCGCACAAGAACTCGGAGATCGCGATCCGCTTCAAGTCGATCCCGCACCGGCTGTTCGGTGAACTGGGCGACTCGATCGACAACAACGTGCTGGTCATGAAGATCCAGCCGGAGGAAGGCATCTCGCTGCGCTTCAGCGCCAAGGTACCCGGTCCGAAGATGCACATCCGGTCGGTTTCGATGGACTTCAACTACGGCACCGGCTTCGGCGTCGTCTCGGCGCCGGCGTACGAGCGCCTCATCGGTGACGCGATGCGCGGGGATGCGACGCTGTTCACCCGCTGGGACGCCGTCGAGACGGCCTGGAACGTCGTAATGCCCGTGCTCGACCGCTGGACCGAGACGATCGACGAGACCTTCCCGAACTATTCGGCTGGGAGCCAAGGGCCGCCGTCCGCCGAGCGTCTGCTCATCGCCGACGGCCGCGAGTGGAGGAAGATATGAAGGTGAAGGTTCGCTCGAACGTCGCCGCCTCGATCGAAGCCGTCCGCGGCGAGCTCGCCGGCACGAAACTCTCGACCTCGACGATGAACCTGGTCGTCTGGCTCGACGATCCCGAGCGGCGCAGCTGGGTCCTGCAGCGCGCCGACTTGCTGGGCGAGAAGCACCCCTCATTCACCCTGATCCTCGACCGCACCGGCACCACGCCAGGCGCGACCGTCACGACGGCCGACCGGAGCGACGACGTGCACCTGAGCGTCCAGGGCGAGCACGTGCTGGTCGACGTCGTCGGCCTCTCGCCGGCCCAGATCGCCGAATACGTCACGACGCTCTGCCCGCGCGGTGTCCCGACCGAGCTGTGGTGGAGCAGCTCCACCTCGTCCGCCCGGCCGGTCTTCGACGCGCTCCTGCCGCACATCGACGCGATCGTGGTCGACTCGTCGGGCGCCTTGCCCGACGCGCGTACGCTGCTCGACCTGGCCCACTTCCACGCCGCCAATCCGTCCCTCGCCCTGCGCGACCTGGCCTGGTTGCGACTGCGGCCGTGGCAGGAGATGATCGCGCACTTCTTCGACGATCCGAACCTGCTGGGCGAGCTGTACGCGCTACGCTCGCTGACGATCGCCAGCGGCTCCGACGCGGAGGCGTTCTATCTGGGCGGCTGGCTGGCCAGCCGGCTCGGCTGGCTCGCGCGGGGGCGCGACGCCTTCGCCGACCGCGAGGGGAAAGAAATCGCCTTCAAGCGCGAACGCACGGGCGAGATCCGCCGCGTGCGCAGCGTCGAGCTCGCCAGCGGGACCTCAGCCTACCACGGCGAGGTGACCGACGATCCGCAGGTCGTACGCGTCTGGGTCTCGGGCGAGCACGCGCGCGACGCGCGGCTGTTCACCCTCCAGGCGATCGATAACGCCTCGCTGCTCGAAGTGGCGATCCTCCAGCGCGGCACCGACGAGCTGTTCGCGACCGCACTCTCCAACGCCGCCACGCTGTTGGGCGACGAGCCGGCGTGACGCACGCGCGCAACGTCGTCGTGCTGCCCGACGCCGTGGCGCTGGCCACGGCCGCCGCCGATCACGTCGTCGAGGTGCTGCAGGGCGTCCTCGCGCAACGCGAGCGGGCCCACCTCGTGCTGGCCGGCGGCTCGACCCCGCGCGCGATGAACGCCTTGCTCTCGATCCCGCCGCGGCGCGATCGGGTCGCCTGGGAGCGGGTCGTCTTCTGGTTCGGCGACGAGCGGTGCGTCTCACCCGACGACCCCGAGTCAAACTATCGGATGAACCGCGAGACGCTGCTAGACCGGTTGCAGGTCCCGGCCGATCGCGTCCATCGTATGCGCGGCGAGGACGACGACCCAGGCGCCGCTGCCGCGGATTACGCGGTGATCCTCGCGCGCGAGCTGGGCGACCGACCGCGGCTCGATCTGATCTTGCTCGGCATGGGTCCCGATGGCCACACCGCCTCGCTCTTCCCCGGCACGCTCGCCGGGATCCAAGCGAACCGCCTGGTCGTCGCGCACTACGTCGCCAAGCTCGACCGCTGGCGGATCACGCTGACGCCGACGACGATCAATCTGGCCCGCCACGTCGCGATCACCGCCGGCGGCGCCGAGAAGGCCGACGCCCTCCACGCCGTGCTCGACGGCCCGCGCGACGTCGACGTCTACCCCTCGCAGGTCGTCCAGCCGCGCGAAGGCGAGCTACGCTGGTTCGTCGACGCCGCCGCCGCCTCGCGGCTCGCAGCGACGAGCCCCTAAGCTTCGTTTCGTCCAGCGCGCTCGAGTGCTACATGATGGATGCGATTGAAGGCTATCATCTCATAACGCCTGAGGACCTCCAGTGGCGGCCTTCGAACATCATGCGCATCCCGAATGCGGATTTTCTCGAGCGTACGGGTAGCCGGCTCCTCGGCGCACGACTCTGGCGGCTCCCGCCGCAGAGTGCGAACACCCTTCACAAGCACGTCCGCGCAGAGGAGTTCTACTTCGTGGTCGAGGGTGTCGGCCGCATGCGCGTTGGCGAAGCGACGCTGACCGTGCCGCGTCTCGGCGGCGTGTTGGTCGGGCCGCGAGAGCTGCGCCAAGTGTTCAACGATACCGATGCCGACGTTCTCTGGCTCATGGTTGGCGCGCCGGAGGCGGAACTGGAACCGCACGAACGCGGTGACGCGAGCCTGTTCTACCCAGTCGATCCGAAGCAGCTACCGCCGCAGCTCCGCGGCGCAGCCTGGCCACCCGACCAGCCCTTGCGATAGATACTAAGCTTCGCTACGTCCCGTCGAAGTTGACCAAAGGATTCACGATGAGGTCAACCTTGCGGACGCTCTCCCAGATGTTGGCTCCGTCTTGATTGGCTCGACTTTGGCAGGCAGCTTGCGATGCATTTTCGTCTTCGTAGGTGAATGCGTGGGCCGTTGTCCCCAGGTAATTGGCTACGCAAAAGAAATCGATGCCATTCGCGGTCCACGCAAGTTTCGGAGATGCGTTCAGCGGCGTAAACCCGTACCAGAACATATAGCGGGCGCTAAAGGGATTGTCGAAGCTGTGACAAGCGCCGGCTGCAATTCCCCACCACCCAATCGACACAAACGGGCCGGTAAGGACGTTTGAGTTCGGCGTGTCGTTGGGGCCTGAGGAATGATAGCCTACCGCAATGTTCACGGGGGCCGACGAACGATTACAAAATTGCATGGGGGTTCCCGATGCCGACGCGATTGCTTGCGGTGCGCTGACGTACAACAGCACCGTGACGAGTGCAAAGAGCAGCCATCTCATGCGAGCGATCTCCTAACCAGGGCGAGTCTTCGTCGCGTGGTTCGAGGGGATACCTGGCATCCCCTCGGCGGTCTTACTGGTGCGGTAAGCCGCGGACCGGGGGCGCCGTCGCTTCGGGCGCGGGCGGCAACACGCTGGTCGACCCGGCGGCGTCGAGGGTTCGGCTGCCGACCGCATCGACGTCGATCCCGTTTTGCGCGAAGATCCCGCCGCTGACGCGGTTCAGCTCGACGATCGCCTTGTCGAGGTCGGTCTGCGCCGTCAACTCGAGCCCCTCGTCCTGCGCCAGAGCGAGTTGGCGCTGCAGGACCAAGAACGTCGTCGAGGTGCCTGACTCGAAGCGGCGCTGCTCGCCCAGCAAGACGCGCTGGGCCGCTTCGCGCGCGGCGCGCGCCGCGATCACGCGGTACTGCGCCTCGCGCAACCCTTGAATCGCGTTGACCGCCTCGCCGCGCAGGCGCTGCAAGAGGGCCGTCTCGTTGATCTGGACCTGCCGCTGCTGCTCCTGCGCGATCGCGTAGTTGGCCTTGGCGGTGTGCTCACCGATCGGGATCGAGATCGTCAGCTGTCCGGCGTAGACTGGGAAGCGGTTGTCGAGCGCATTGCGCAGCGAGGTGCCGATGTTGCCGCTCTGGTACCCGGGCGGCGCGGGGAACTCGGCCAGCTCCGCCGGTGGGACCAGCGAACCGAGCAACGCGAAGAGCGGGTTCGACAGCGGGTTGAGCGGGTTGCCGGCAAAGCCGTTCGAGGTGTAGCCCAGGCCCAGGTCGACCTGCGGTTTGAGCTGGTCGCGCGCGTAGTCGACATAAAGGTTGGATTCGGAGCGCTGCGCGCGCAGCTGCGCGATCTCGGGCCGGTTCTGGATCGCCGAGGTCACCAGCGCGTCGAGCGAAGGCTCCGGCGGCACCTGCGCGACCGACGTCGTCGGCACCAGGTTCGCGAACCAGAGCGGATCGCTCGGGTTCGCCAGCAGCAGCGTCTTCAGCGAGATCTGGGCGCGCTGGACGTTCTGGATCGCCGCGAAGACGTTGTCCTGGAAGACGTTGACCTGCGTGTTCGCCTCGACGATGTCGGTCGGCGCGACGACGCCGTGCTGCGCCAGGCGCGTGTTGGAGGCCGCCTGGGCGCTCGCCTCGCGCAGCCCTTCTTCTTGGATGGCAACGTTCTGCCAGGCCGAGACGAGGTCGTAGTAGGCGTTCGAGACCTGCACGACGGTGTTCGACGCGCCGAGGAGTGCGCTGCTCGCCACGATTTGGTCGTTCAGCTTCGCGAGCCGCACCTGCATACGCGGCTGATCGATGGCCAAGCCCCGCGCCAGCGGCTGGGTGACCGAGAACTGCAGCGCCGTTTGGTAGTACGGATCGTAGCTGTTGTAGAGATTGTCGTTGGTGATCCGCTCGCCGGAGATACCGGCGCTGTACTGGGCACCGGTCGTCGTCAGGCCTTTGAAGCCGGTCGTGACGCCGAGCGTGTCCTGCGTGACCGGTGCACCGCCCGCGGCCACGTTGAACGGGCTGGTCACCGGTTCGACGGTGTGCGAGTACGCCGGCACGACTTGGAAGTTCACGTCGTAGGCGCCCTTGGCCGCGACGATCTGGTAGGCGGCGATCCGGCGGTTCGACTGATCGAGCGCCAGTTGCGTGTTGCGTTCCAGGGCCATCCCCAGCGCATCGTGCAGGGCGAGCCCGACGAAGGGCTGGTTCTGCACGCCGACCAGGTCGCCGTTGGGAACGGCGCTCACGGGCACGCTGTAGCCCGGGATCGGCGGGACGGCCGGCAGGACGGCGGGGATCGGCGGCGGCGGCAATTCGGCCCCCGGGAAACTGGCGCCGGTCGCGGCCGGCGCGGGCTGCGCGCTCGACGCCGGCATGGGCTGCGCGCTCGCCGTCGGGACGGGCTGGGCGATCGCCCAGGACGGCGCGGCGAAGAGGGCCGCGCTCAACACGAGCGCGAGAGAACGGGAACCGCGCACGTCGCTACTTGACCTTGATCGACGTCTCGACCGACATCCCGACCCGCAGCGGCTCGTCCTTGGGGGCGTCGACGACGCAGATGCGCACCGGAATCCGTTGGGTCACCTTGACGAAGTTCCCGGTCGCGTTCTGTGCGGGCACCAAGCTGAACGTATTCTGCGACGCCGGCGCGATCGCGCAGACGCGGCCCTGGAACGTCACGCCCTTGTAGGCGTCGACGCTGATGTCGACCGGCTGGCCGACGCGCACTTTGCCGAGCTGCGTCTCCTTGTAATTGGCGGTGATGTACTGACCGGCCGACGGAACGAGGTCGAGCAGCGATTGACCGGGCGCGACCGAGGTACCGACCTCGACGTTCTTCTCGCCGACGATACCGTCGATCGGCGAGCGGATCACCGTGTAGCCGTAGCGGTCCTGGGCGGTCCGCAGTTGCGCCTGCAGCGAGCCGGCCTGCGCCACCGCCGCGTCGGCCTGCGCCTGGGTGGCGGGGATGCGGAACGGGTTGTCGCTCTCGGAGAGCCGCCCTTGTGCGGTCTGCAGCTGTCCCTGCTGCGCGCCGATACCGGCCGAGGCCGCCGTCGCCGCGGCGATCGCCGCGACGTAGCGCGCCTGCGCCTGCGTCACCGCCGTCTCGGCGCCGGTGACGTTGTCGAGCGCGCTCTGGTACTGCGATTGGGCCTGCGCCTGCGCAGCGCGCTGCGCGTCGAGCTGCTGGACGGCGATGTCGCCGGTGCGAACCAGCGCCGCGTAGCGGGCCAGATCGGCGTTCGCGCGCGCAAGCCCCTCCCGGGTCGCCGGTACCTGCGACTGCGCGACCCGCAACTGCGCCGAGGCCTGCGCGATCGCGGCGCGCGCGGCGTTGGCCTGCTGCATCGCGGCCTGAGCCTGCGCCTGCGCGTCCTGGACCGAGCTTTGCGCGGAGCTGACGCCGCCGTTGCCCTGCACGCTCTGCGCGGCGACTTCGGCGCGTGTGAGCGAGACGTTCTCCTGCGCGGCGCGGGCCTGCGCATCCTGTGCTTGCAGCGCCGCCTGCGCCTGGAGCACCGTGTTGTGCTCGTCGGTGTCGTCGAGCCGGATCAGGATCTGACCGCGATGGACCGGTTGGTTCGTATCGACCAGGATCTGGTCGACGCGCTCCTGGATCTTGCTCGTCACGGTCACCGTGTCGGCGTCGACCCGGGCGTCGTCGGTCGTCTGGTGCGAGAGCGCGTAGGCGAGGAAGCGCGCGCCCCAGATCAGGATCGCGATCACGACGATCGCGCCGAGCACCAAAACCCAGAGCGGCGGACGTCCCCGCTTGGCGCGTGGCGCCTCGTCGGTCCCGTCCGGCGGGGGTACTCCGCGGCCTTCAGCGGCCGGCACGCGCCGAGCCGGCGCTTCGGTACTCGTTTCCACTGCTAGCCTGAGGCTCCGTTCAAAAAGAGGTCGACGATCTGGCCGAGGGTCGCCGAATCGGGGGCGGGATCGGACCACAACTTGCGGGCGATCACGTACGAGAACAAGCTACCCATAAAGTATCGCGCCAGCAGATCGGGGTCCCCCCGCAGCCGCCCCCGGTCGACCTGCATCGTGAAATAGGCGGTGAAATCGGCCAAGAGCTGCGTGGGAGCCCGCCACTCCGGCACGTCGTCGGTGCGGGCGGCACCCTCGGCGAGCGAGACGCACATCATCGCTCGGCGGGCCAGCATGTTGTCGACCGAGTGAGCGGCGACGGTCCGCAGGTCGGCGGCCACGTCGCTGCCCGGCAGGCTGGCCAGCACCGAGCGGAAGCGGTCGAACTCGCAGGCGGACTCGCGCATCGCCTCGAGCAACGCATGCTTCGAGCCGAAGTGCCGGAAGAGCGTCGCCTCGTTGACGCCGGCGCGCTCGGCGACCTCGCGGGTCGTCGTCCCGCGAGTGCCGTGCAACTCGAAGAGCTCGCGCGCCGCGGTCAGAATCCGTGTGCGGGTCTCTTCGACACCCGGGTGTGAGCGGCTGGTCGAGAGCATCAGCGTCTCTTGGTGAAGACCGAATCGTCGAGCGCGACGTTGGTCCGGTAGTCGGTGTAGACCCCGTGGGCGACGGCCCGGGCAAACGGGATCGCGATCTCGGCATCCTGCTCGGCCAGCATCGAATAACCCCCGACGACGCGGAAGGTCTGCGTCATCGTGATGTGCCCGCCATTGTAGTAATCGTAACGGATCGAGTCGATCGCCCAGGCGCTGGGGTCGATCAACACGGTCTCATGGTCGATCATTCCCCGCACGCGTTGGACCATCCGCAGCGCCAGGTCGGTGTGGCCCCGGAATGCCTGCTCACCCGCGTAGGTGATCGCGAAGCGGCGCTCCCAGCCGGCCGGGTCGCCGACGTCGGCGAACATCTTGTCGAAGCCCTTCGCCAGGGCCGGCACGCGGTCGAACACGACCTCGTAGTTGGCCGGGCGCTTGTAGTAGGTGGTCGCATCCAAATGCGTGCGGAGAAAGGGAAACGAGGCCAGCCGGATCTCGACGTGCAGCCGGCCTTCGTAGGACGACAGGCTCGGATTGCGCGCCTCGACGTTGGCCAGAATCGCCGTCGGGTCAGCCGTGTGCTCGTCCCTGGCACCGGCCGGAATGGCCGCGAAGATGATGGCCAGCACGGCGAGGATCGGCGCCGCGACGCGGGTCGCAAAGCCGAAGTGGCGCCGGCGCGGCGCGTCGTCGGGGTCGAGTGGGAAGGCGAAGACGTGCTCGAGGCCGGTCAGCGCGAGCGCGTCGCGCACGGCCGTCGAGTCGGGACGGACCTCGATCGCGCCGCCGACCTCGCGCAGGCGGCGCAGCCCGCTGACCAGGCCGGCGATGGTTTCCGCGGGGAGCGCCTGCCCGCCGAGCAGGAAGCGCAACCGCGGATGGTCCGGGTTGGCGGCGAGGAGGGCGTCGACCAGCGCGGCGACCCGCTGGGGGGCGTCGGCGGCGTCGGCGTCCAACCGGTAGGGCTCGTTTGGCTGCTGTTGCTTCATCGATTTCGTGCGTGTAGGTGCTTGCACGGACATGGTAACGCACCTTTTGGAGTCATGCAAGTACTTACCTGCATATCGTTGAGGCACGTCCGGTGAGGCCCGATCTGGGCGAGCTGGCGACGGGGGCTGGGCTGGAGGGTGCCGCCGTGCACGTCCGCGGGGTCGGCCCCGGCGCGCCGGCCTGGCGACACGACGACGGTCGCTGGATCTACCCGGCCTCGATGATCAAGGTTCCAGTCGCCGTAGCCGCCGCGGCGGCGGTCGCCGAGGGCCGGATCGCCTGGACGACCCCGGTCCGGGTCGACCCGGCGAACCTGACGGCGAACGACGCCCCCTCGCCGGTCATCCCGGGGGCCGTGCTCAGCGTCGAGGAGCTGGTGACCGCGATGCTCCAGCGTTCGGACAACGTGGCGACCAACGTGCTGATCGATCTGGTCGACCGCGAGCGCGCAACCGCGGCCCTCCACGGGCTGGGCTTCCCCGGGATCGCGGTGCGCCGCAAGCTCTCCGGAGCGCTGCCGTTGATCGCCGACCCGGCGGCGACCGGGCGCAACAGCTTCCCCGCCGCCGAGGCCGCGGCGCTGTTCGCGGCGCTCGCCGCCGACCGCGTCCCGCACGCGGCGGCGCTGCGCCGGATCCTGGCCAGCTCGTGCTGGGACGTGCGGCTCTCGAGGGGCCTGGAACCCGGCGACGCCTTCGCGCACAAGACCGGTGATACCGACGCGGTCTCGCACGACGGCGGGATCGTCACGTTTTCGACCGGCCGGCGCTGGGTGGTCGTCGTCTACACGGAACTGACCGCCGCCGAGGAGAACGACGTGCGCTTCGGGGCGTTCATGCGCGCGCTCCGGCCCTATCTGCTCGCTCACCCCTGAGGGACGATTGACCCAGACGCCCCAGCTCGCGTCGTTCGCCCGCACCGTCGCGACCTCGGCGGATGCGGTGCGCAAGGCGTCGGAGTCGGTCGCGGCCGCCGCGCAGGACCAGACGGCACTGATGGGCGCGCTGGCCGACGCGGCCGGCTCGCTGGCCGAGGAGGCGCGCGCGACCGCGGCGCGCCTGGAGACGACGCGCGAGACCGCGCGCCGCGCCGGCACCGACCTAGCCGCCTCGCTGCGCATCGTCGAGGACCTGCTGCACTCGGTGCTGGCGCTGGCTGACCTCTCGGAGGGGACGGCCGCCGCGATGGACGACTTCGGCCGGCTGATGGGCGAGATCGGTGCGATGACCGAGTTCGTCGAGGAAGTCTCCGACGAGACGCAGCTCCTGGCACTGAACGCCGCGATCGAGGCGGCCCGCGCCGGCCAGCACGGTCTGGGGTTCGCGGTCGTCGCCGGCGAGGTCGGCCGCTTGGCGAAGACCACCGGCGAGTCGACGACCGCGATTCGCGATCTGGTCGCGCGGATTCGCACCGAGGCCGAGACGACGATCGCGACCGTCCGTGAAGCGGCCCAGCGCAGCGCGCGCTCGGCGCCGTCGGCGCGTCTGGCCGCCGAGATTCTGGGTGCCGTCGCCGCGCTCGCGCGCGACGTCGCGGCGGCGCTCGACGTCGCCGCCGAAGAAGGCCGCACGCACGCCTCGCACGCCGCCGAGGTCGGGCGCGAGATGGCGCGGCTCGCCACCGCGTCGGCCGATCAGGGGCGGCGCGCGCTCGAGGCCGCCTTCTCGACCCAGCGGCTGGCCTACTACGGTTCCGAGATGCTCTACGCGTCGCGCCAGGGCCGCGCGACGCACAACGAGACGCGCACGTTGCGCTGCGCGACGCTGCTGCCGCCGGGCTATCCGCCGACGCGCGCCTGGGAGCGGTTCGCCGAGCTGGTGGCGCAGCGCAGCGGTGGTTCGCTGAAGGTCGAGCTGGAGATACCGTTCAACGGCACCGAGCTCGAAGCGCTGATGCGCGTGCGTGCCGGCGAACTCGACTTCGTCAGCGTGACCTGCTACGTCGCCTCCTCGCTGCTCCCGCTGGCGCAGGTTTTCGACCTGCCCTTCCTGTTCGCCGACGCGCCCTCGGCGCACCGCGTCCTCGACGGCAACCTCGGCCGCTACGTGCTGCAAGCCTTCGAGCCGTTCGGGCTGCGCGGGATGGGCTACTTCGAGAACGGCATTCGGCACTTCACCAACAACCTGCGCCCGGTCTCGCGGCCCGAGGACGTGCGCGGGATGCGCGTGCGGATCCAGGACTCCGTCGTCTACTTGGCATTGATGCACGTGCTGCACGCCTCGCCGAAGGTGATCCCGTTCGACCAGCTCCGCGCGGCGCTCGAGCGCGGCGACGTCGACGCGCAGGAGAACCCGCTGCCGAACATCTTGGGGACGAAGATCTACGAGGTGCAGCGCTACCTCACCCTGACCGCGCACACCTACAACACACAGATCGTGCTGGCCAACTGCGGCACGCTCGACCGCCTCGCGCCCGACGAGCGCGAGATGGTCGAGTCGGCGCTGCGCGAAGTGATCCCGTGGCACCGCACGATCTCCGCCGAGGACGACCAGCGCGCGCTGGCCGAGTTGCGCGGCTTGATGGAGGTGCGCGAGCTCGACCACCAGGAGCGCGCCGCCTTCGTCGGTTCGGCGACGTTCGTGTGGGAGCGGATCGGGCGCATCTTTCCCGACGCCGTCACCGATCTGCTGTTGGGCGGCGATCTGTCCGACTTCGCACCGCCGGCGGCCGGCCAAGGCGCGCATGGGCACCACCTCTTCCAGATGCAGGACATCGTCGATGCGATCGACGATGCCGTCGGCGCACTGCGCAGCTCGGCCGGCGAGGGCGCGGGCCAAGCGCGCGAGCAGGCGCCGACGCTGCGCCACCTGGCCGAAACCGCGCGTATGATGAGCGAGGAGAGCGGCACGCTGGCCGAACGGTTCACCGGACTGCTGACCCGCTTCGCGACCGCGCAGGACGACGTCGAGCGCACGCGCGAGACCGTCCGCGAGCTCGCGACGGCCGTCCGCGAGTTGGCCGACACCGCGCAGGAAAGCCGGGCCGCACTCGAGCGGTTCGCCGGGCTGATGGAGCGCATCGGCGAGATCGTCGCGCTGGTTCGCCAGGTCTCCGACCGCACGAATCTGCTCGCCCTCAACGCGGCGATCGAAGCGGCGCGGGCCGGCGAGCACGGCAAGGGGTTCGACGTCGTCGCCAGCGAGGTGCGCCGCCTGGCCGAGCGTACCCGCGCCTCGACCCAGCAGATGCGCAGCGTCCTGGGCGACCTCGGCGCGCGCGGCGGGAGCGCCTCGCAGGCGATCTCGGCCGGCGTCGTCCAAGCCGAGCGCAGCGCGCGCCAGGCGGCCGCCGCCGAGGAGGCGCTCGCACGGATCGACGAGTTCACCGGCGGCGTGATCGAGACGCTGGCCGAGGCGCAGCGCGAGGCGACGACCGAGTCGCAGCGCGCCTTCGCGATGCGGGGCGACTTCGACGAGATGGCCGCCTTGACGGAATACCACAGCGAGCAGAGCCTGCGTTCGGTCGAATCGACGCAGGCGCTCGAACGCGAGCGACGCGCGCTCTTCGCCGAAGGAGCACCCGCCGCACCTGCGAACGGCGCCCTCCAACCCCACCTGTCCCCAGGAGAGAATCGATGAATCGAACCACGGTGCCGGCGCTCGCGCTGTTGGCGATCGCCGGGCTCGTCGCGCCCGTCGCCGCTGCGAAGGGCCCCGCGGCCGGCAAGACGGTCCACGTCGGCGTCATCGCCGACGTCACCGGCGCGGCCGCCGTCTACGGAACGCCGCAGAAGAACGCCTACGAGCTGGCCAACGACGACATCCGCGCCGGCCGGATCGACGCCGGCGGTGCCGATCTGAGCTTCGACGTGCAAGACGCCGCGACCGACGGCGCGCAAGTCGTCAACCTGATGCAGAAATTCACCACCGACGGGCAGACGGCACTCGTCCTCGGGCCGACGCTCTCGGGCGAGGCCTTCAAGGCGTTCCCGCTGGCCGCGCGGGCGAACTTCCCGGCGATCGGGACGTCGACGACCGCCGAGGGCGTCACCGCGCTCGGTCCGACCATCTTCCGGGTCTCGCTGGCCGAATCGCAGGTGATCCCGACGACCGTCAAGCGGACCGTCGCAAAGTGGCACTTCAAGACGGCGGCCGTCATCTACGGCGACGACAACGCGTTCACCAAGACCGACGGCGACATCTTCACCCGCGAGCTGAAAGCCGCCGGCGTCGACGTCGTCGACACCGAGACGTTCCACATCAAGGACGCCGATTTTCAGCCGGCGCTGACCCGCATCGAATCCAAGCACCCCGACGTGATCGCGATCGGCGCGCTCTTCCCCGAGGCGACCAAGATCATCCAGCAGGCCGGCAAGCTCGGGATCAAGGCGCACCTCATCGGCGGCAACGGGCTGAACTCGCCCGACATGGAATCGGTCGCCGGACCCGCCGCGCTGGGCACCGTCGTCGGCGCCGCCTGGTACGTCAACGCCAAGTACCCCTCGAACCTCGCCTTCGTCAAAGAGTACACCGCGAAGTACGGCAAGCCACCCGACCAGTTCGCCGCGCAGGCCTACGCCGGCGCGCAAGTGGTCGCCGATCTGGTCGCCCACGGCGCGACGACCAAAGACCAGCTCTTAGCCGCCCTCAAGAGCGTGCGCGTGATCCAAACCGTCCTCGGCCCCATCGGCTTCGATCCCAACCGCGACGTAAAGTCCTCCCCCGTGATCCTCGAGATCGTCAACAACGGCTTCACGTACTTTCACTAGCACGGCGCTCCGCCCCAGGCTGCGCGCCCCCCACGGCGCGCAGCGCCGCGGGGCCCCCGAACACGAGCTCGCAATGAGCATATCGAAGAGGCTTGATGGTCCTGCGCTCGCTCCATCACCGTGATCGTGTCCGCTAGCCCGTGATCTGGCAGCAGTTGCTCAACGGGCTGTTCTTGGGCGCGGTCTACGCGTTGTTTGCGGTCGGGTACACGCTGGTGTTCGGGGTGCTCGACATCCTGAATCTGGCGCATGCGGCGATCTTCACCGCGGCGGCGTTCGCCGCGCTCTCGCTAGCGGCACACGGCGTGCCCTTACCGCTGGCGTTCCTGTTGGCGGCGGCGATGGGCGGGATCATCGGCATCCTGCTGGACCGCGTCGCGTTCGCGCCGCTGCGACGGCGCAACGCCGGCACGCTCGTCCCGCTGATCTCGTCGATCGGCGTGGCGATCGTCATCGGGGCGGTGCTGCGCGGCATCTATGGCGTCGACGAGCAGCACTTCGCCAACACCGGGCTCGAGGGCGCGCCGGCGATCCGACTCGGCCCGGTGACGTTCACGACCGTCGAGCTGACGATCTTCGCGTCGGCGATCGTGCTGATGATCGTGCTGAGCTGGATGTTGCGCGCGACCGCGCTCGGGCGCAGCATCCGGGCCGTGGCGGCCGATCGCGTCGCGGCGGCGCTGCTCGGCGTCCACCTCGAACGGACGATCGCGGCGACGTTCTTCATCGCCTCGGCCCTCGGCGGAGCCGCCGGCGTCCTGGTCGGGCTCGAGTACAACAGCGTCACGCTCGACATGGGCAGCCCGATCGAACTCAAAGGGCTGGCCGTCATCGTCTTGGGCGGGATGGGCAGCATCTCGGGCGCCGTCGCCGGCGGCTTCATCATCGGTGCCGTCGAGACGCTGGCGATCGCCTTCGGCCTCTCGGAGTGGCGCGACGCGATCACCTTCGGCGTCATGTTCCTGATCCTCGTCGCGCGTCCGACCGGCTTGTTCGGCCGCCGCTCGCTACGCCAGGCGTAAGCGCGAGCTCAGGTGAGCGTTCTCGCCGACTTTTACGCGCAGCACTCGCAGCTGATCGACCAGATCGGCGTCAACGCGACCCTCGCGCTCTCGCTCTCGGTCTCGCTCCAAGCGGGTCAGCTCGCGCTCGCCCAGGCGGCCTTCATGGGGATCGCCGCCTATGTCTCGGCGATCCTGGCCATGAACGCGCACTGGCCGCTGCTCGCGGCGATCGTCACCGCCGTGCTCGCCTCGACGCTGGTCGCCGCGCTGCTCGCCTATCCGATCCGCCGGCTGCGCGGCATCTTCCTCGCGATCGCGACGATCGGCTTCGGTGAGATCGTCCGCGTCTTCGCCAACAACCTGAACGTGACGGGCGGGGCCGAAGGCCTCAGCAGCATCCCCAGCGACGCGACGACCGGCGTCATCTACGCATCGCTCGCGGTCGTCGCACTCGGACTCCTGCTGCTCTCGCGCACGAAGTTCGCGCTCGCTGTCGCGCTGGTCCGCGAAGACGAGTACGCCGCACGCGGCGTCGGCATCGACGTCGGCGCAATTCGCACCCTCTCGCTCGCGCTCGGCGGTGCGATCGCCGGCCTGGGCGGCGCGCTCTACGCGCACTCCTCCTTCTTCATCACGCCCAACGACTTCGGCTTCGCGCGCATGGAGGAGATCCTGGTCTGGTGCGTGATCGGCGGCGTCACCAGCCCGCTGGGTGCGGTGCTCGGCGCGGCGCTGCTCTCGATCCTGCCCGAAGTGATCCGCTTCTTGCGCGACTACCGCGAGGTCACCAACGGCATCATCCTGTTGGCCGTGATCCTGTTCGCACCCGGCGGCCTCGCCTCGCTCTGGCGCGCGCGCCGCCGGCGCGCCGCGCGGACGCGTGCCTGATGCTCGTCCTCGACCGCGTCGCGGTCCGCTACGGCGGCGTACAAGCATTGGACGCCGTCTCCCTGACCGTCATCCCCGGCAGCGTACTCGGCTTGATCGGCCCCAACGGCGCCGGCAAGACGACGCTGGTCAACGCGACGACCGGCTTGACCCCGCTCGCCGGCGGGACGATCGTGCTCGACGGCCGCCGCATCGACGGACTGACGCCGCATCGGGTGGCGCGCGCCGGGATCGCGCGCACCTATCAAAACATCCGCCTCTTCGGCGCCCTCGACGTGCGCGCGAACCTGGCCGCCGGCGCGTACACCCGCACCCAGCGCCTCGACGCCGCCGCGATGCAGGCGCTGCTCGCGCGCGCCGGCGCCGGCGAACTCGACCTCGACGCGCCCGCCAACGCGTTGCCCTACGGGGACCAACGGCGTCTCGAGATCGCCCGCGCGCTGGCCGCCGAGCCGCGCGTCCTCATGCTCGACGAGCCCGCGGCCGGGATGAACCCGGCCGAGACCGGCCGACTGGTCGACACGATCCGCGCGATCGCCGCGAGCGGAATCGGCGTCCTCCTGATCGAGCACGACATGCGCCTCGTCCGCGCAGCCTGCGACGCCGTCGTCGTCCTGAACTTCGGCGAGGTCATCGCGCGCGGAACCCCAGCCCACATCGGCCGCGATCCAGTCGTCATCGAAGCGTACCTCGGCACCGGTGCGGAGAGCCTGGCGTGAGCACCCTGCTCTCGGTGACAGATCTGCGAGCCGGCTACGGCAACGTCGAGGTCCTCCACGACGTAACGATCGAACTCGAGGAGGGGACGCTCTGCGCCATCGTCGGCGCCAACGGCGCCGGCAAGACGACGCTGCTAATGGGGCTCGCCGGCCTGGTCCCCAAGCGCGCCGGCCGGGTCGTCTTCGACGGCACCGACGTCACTCGGCTCCCCTCGCACGAACTCGTCCGCCGCGGCCTCGTCCTGGTCCCCGAAGGCCGCCGGATGCTACCCCAGATGAGCGTCGAGGAGAACCTCCAAGTCGCCGCCGCAGCCGCCGGCGCCGCCGGCTTCGCCCGCATCCCCGCCCTGCTCGACCGCTTCCCGATCCTGCGCACCCGCCGCGCCCTGCCGGCCGGCTCGCTCTCAGGCGGCGAACAGCAACTGCTGGCCATCGCGCGCGCCCTGGCCATCGCGCCGCGCGCGCTCCTCCTCGACGAACCCTCGATGGGCCTCGCCCCCAAGCTGGTCGACGAGATCTTCGCCATCGTCGCCGCCGAGCGTGCCCGCGGCACCTCGATCCTCCTGGTCGAGCAGAACGCCCGCCGCGCCTTAGCCCTGGCCGATCGCGCCTACGTCCTCGAGCGCGGTCGCGTCGTCCTCAGCGGCACCGGCGCCGAGCTATCGACGAACCGGGAGGTCGTCGCAGCCTACCTCGGCGCCTGAGAATGACTCGCGAGAGCGGTGGAATCCGGCGAATCACCGTGGACAACGCAAGTTTCTTGTGGACAAGCGCCCGCCGCAGTCATTTCCCCCTTGCATCGCGTGCCGAGGGCTCGTATGATGCGTCCACGCCGTCGGCAACGACGACGGGCGAGCGACGAGAAGCTCGCCGATGACGAACGAACGACGCGCGACGCAAGTCCTGTGACGTGAGAGCGACATCGACCCGAAGTTCGACGCCGTTCTGGCTCAGCTCACGCTGGGCGAGGGCGAACGCAGATCGATTCTCGTCCCTCGAGCCCACGCAGCCTTCTGCGCGGGCTCGTTGCGTTGTACGACGACCGCGCCCGGGCGAGCGGCGAACGCGGGGCGCGGGGTGCTCGCGGAGCGGCGTGAGCCCGGAGGGCGGTAGCCGCGGAGCGCGCAGCACCGTGCGCGCACGACGCGCGCACGGTGCGTGCCCCGCGCCCCGCGTTCGCCGCTCGCCCAACCACCATCATGATGCTGCCGAGGCACCGTCGTGGCCATGTGGAAAACGGGTATTGCGGTGGATTCCCGTGGACAACTGAAGTTTCTTGTGGACAACGTTTGATTTCGCGGATTTGGGTATTGCGCGCCGAGCGTGTGTCTGTTTATGATAGGCGCACGTCGTCGATCTCGATGACGTGCGAGGAGCGAGAGGCTCGCTGCGGGGATAACGGTCGGATGCGCGGCGAAAGTCGCGTGGCGCACGAAGAACCGCGATACGAAGTACGACGCCGTAATGGCCGACGGAAACGCCGGCGAGGACGCGCGCAGATCGACTCTCGTGCTGACCGAGGCCGTGCGGGTTTCCCGCGCGGCTTCGTCGCATTCTAGGGCCTATGCCCTTCGTGCAGATCCACACCTCGCGCGCCGTCTCACCCGAGATGCGGCGCGCGCTGGGCGGTACGCTGGCCCGTGCGTACGCCGAGCACATGCAGACGAGCTCGCGCATCGTGAATGTCGGCTTCGTGCACTACGCCGAGGGCGAGCCCGCCCGATACGATGGGACGGACGAGGCTCCGCGCGAGATGGTGATCGTGAGCGCCGACGTGCGGGCCGGTCGCGAGCCGGCGCATCTCGCGGCGCTCGGTCGCGCGTTCACGGCGGTCTGCGCGCAGGCCTTGGGCGTCGGGGAGGAGCGGGTTGCGGTCTATCTGACGGAGCACGCGAGCCATCAGATCTACCGCGACGGCGGGACGGCGCCGGCGTGGACGCCGGCGGAGGGCGCGACGCCCTAATTCCCGTTCCAGGCGGTGAACGGCGCCGGTTTCGCGTACGGCGGCCCGACCTCGATCGTGACGTCGAGGTGTTGCGTCAGCGCGATCGCGCGTGGGTCGCCGGTGTAACGGTTGCCGTCGACCCAGACGACGACCCGCTCGCCCGGGCGCGGTCGCGCACCGGCGACGTCGGTGCGCGTGAGTGGCTGACCCCAGACGGCGAAGAATTTGTCGAGCGTGAACGTATTGAAGTTCGGCGACTCGATGTGGATGATGCCGTCGGGCGTATGCGTGTGCAGCCAGTAGAAGCACCCGGCGATCAGCGGGCGCCCGACGTCGGAGGGTATCGAGACCGGCTTGCCGTGATCGAAGATCGCCAGGTGCTGGTGGATGTGCAGCACGGAGCCTTCCATCGCATCGCAGTGGATACCATCGACGGTCTGGCCCGTCGGAACGTCGGCCTGCGCCGGGACCGCCGGCACGCAGAGTGCGACCGCAGCGACAAAGGTCGAGAGGGCAGCTCCAACACGCATCATCATCGTTGGTTCTCGTAACGGCCGTGAGAGGCTGGGCGTTCCTTCGTACCGAAACGCGGCCCCCACCTGCGTGGTTCAAGGACCCCGGCGATGCGTATTGTCGACGTACGAGAACGCTCCGTTGCGATCTCCCGCTATGAGGACCCGGCGCTTGCGTCGGGCGGCCTGACCACCAGCGTCGTCGCGTTGATCACCGACGTGATCCGCGACGGGAAGCCGGTCGTCGGCTACGGCTTCGCCTCGATCGGCCGCTTCGCGCAAGGTGGGCTGATTCGCGAGCGCTTCGCGCCGCGGCTGCTCGCCGCCGGCGAGGCGCGGCTCGTCGATCGCGCCGGGACGAACCTCGACCCGTTCCGCGCGTGGACGGTGATGATGGCCGGCGAAAAGCCGGGCGGCCACGGCGAACGGTGCGTCGCCGTCGGGACGCTCGACATGGCGCTCTGGGACGCCGCCGCGAAGATCGCCGGCGTCCCACTGTGTCGGTTCTTGGCCGATCGCACCGGCCGGCAAGAGGTGGAGCGCCCGCGCGTTCGCGTCTATGCCGGCGGCGGATACTACTATCCCGCCGATGACATCGGTCGCCTGTCCGAGGAGATCCGCCGCCTGCGCGAGGCCGGCTATCGGAACGTCAAGATCAAAATCGGCGGTGGCCCGCTCGATCAGGATCGCAAACGCATCGAGGCCGCGGCGCAGCTGTTGGGCGGGGCAGAGCATCTCGCCGTCGACGCGATGAACTCGTACACGTCGACCAGCAGTCTCGACGCCGCGGCGGTGTTGGCACCCTACGGACTGCGGTGGTTCGAGGACATCTGCGATCCGCTGGATTTCGAGACGCAGGCTGCCGTTGCGTCGCGCTACGCGGGGCCGATCGCCTCCGGCGAGGCGCTGTTCTCGACCGTCGAAGCGAAACTCCTCGACCAGCATGGTGGCGTGCGGCGGGACCGGGACGTCCTCGTCTTCGACCCAGTCCATTGTTACGGCTTGCCCGGTTATCTGCAGATCGTCGAGCTGCTCGCGTCGCGCGGCTGGCCGCGCTCGGCGTTCTGGCCGCACGGCGGCCACCTCTTTTGCTTGCACGTCGTGGCGGCGCTGGGTCTGGGCGGCGCCGAGGTCAATCCGCTCTGCTTCCAGCCCTTCGGCGGATACGGCGACGAGGTGACGATCGCCGATGGAACCGTCCAACCGCCGGACGTGCCCGGCATCGGGTTCGAACGCAAGCCGAGCCTGCACGCCGTCTTCGCGGCGCTGCTCGACGCTTAGTTCGCGCGGTAGCGCTCGGCGAGGCGCGTGGCGATCTCGGCGGCCGCGCGGCGCGCCTCGTCGGGGGCGATCACCTCGGCCTCCGTCCCCCAGTGCAGCGACCAGCGGACGATCTCGAGCGGATCGACGACGCGATAGGTGATGTCGGCTCCGCCGTCCGGACGGCGTGCGACGGTCCGCTGCCGCGCGACCGTCGCCGCGGCCGCCGCCTTCGCGACGACCGGCGAGAAACGCACCGTGACTTCGGCCGTCGTCGTCGCGTGCACGACGCCGCTGAGCGAGTTCGCGCCGTAGGCGTCCAGGTTGAAGTCGGCCGGCCGCTCGAAGGTGCGTGGCGTGACGTCGACCGCGGTCACGTTGTCGACGGCGAAGACGCGCATGTCGCTGCGCGTGTGATCGTAGCCGACCAGATAGATGCGGCCCGACGAGACGATGAAGCCGTACGGGTCGACCCGGCGCTGCGTCTGCGCACCGGTCTTGTCGGTGTAGCCGAAGTGGACGCGGCGGCGCTCGCGCTGCGCGGCCTGGAGTTGCTCGAAGACGCGCTCGACCTCCGGCTCGAGCGTGACCTCGCCGAAGCGGATCGCCAGCGAGGTCGTCTCGACCGACACCTCGGTGCGGCGGTCGCTCGAGCGCAGCAGCTTCTGGGTCGTCTCCTCGATCGCGCTGGCGAACGTCCCGCCCAGCGACGAGCCCAGCCGTTTGAGGGTGACCAACCCCAGCAGCTCGCGATGCGAGAGGTTGAAGCGGCGCAGGCTGTAGCCCTCGGCGAACCGGTACGTCCCGCCGGCCCGGTCGAAATACCACGGGAAGCCTGCGTCGGCGAGGACGCTCAGGTAACGCCGTAGCGTGCGCGTGCTCGGCGGCTTCTCGTCGGCGATCTGGTCCTTGAGTTGCTCGAAGCTGAAGCGCCCTTCGTCGATCGCGCTCAAGAGCCGCACCAGCAGGACGACCTTCGGTTCGGCGCGCTCCTCGGCCACGTCCGGGCTGTTCGGCGTCCGTGCCCGGGGTCCGTTCGGGGCGCTGCGTAGGGCACGCCGACGCGGCGAAGAAAGCTCGTCCCAAACGCACTCATCTCCGCTAAGGAGCACCATGGACGATCATCATTTGGACGCCGCCGTCGATCGCAAAGAGTTCCTCCGCCGCACCGGTGCCCTCGGGCTGGCCGGTGCGGCGACCCTCGGGTTCCCCCTGCTCGAGACCCGTGCCGCCGGCGCGGCCCCACTCGCCCCGGCCCGCGACGTGATCGCCGCCGGTGGCAGCGTGACGGTGAAGATCGGCCACGTCGACAGCTTCTCCGGCGTCTACGCGAACGCCGGCGCCTCGCAACAGCTCGGCCTGCAATTGGCCATCGATCAAGCCAACAAGAAGAACAGCCGGATCCAATATGTGATCATCCAGGGCGACGATCAGACGAAGCCGGCGATCGGCGAGACCGAATCCAAGCGCCTGATCCAACAGGAGAAGGTCGACGTGCTCTGCGGCGGTCTGAGCTCGGCCGTCGGCCTCGCGGACTCGGCACTCGCCGAGGAGCAGGGGATCCTGTTCGTGGCGATCGGGACCCACGACACGAACATCACCGGCGCGAAGGCGCACCGCGCGACCTTCCGGCAGACCTGTTCGAACGCGATGCTCGCGAACGCGGTCGGCCCCGAGCTGCTCAAGCACGGCAAGAAGTGGTATTTCCTGGTAGCCGACTATGCGTTCGGAACCGACGCCCACGCCCGGTTCCAGCGCATCCTGCTCGCCCACGGTGGCCAGGAAGTGGGCGCCGACCTGCACCCGCTCGGTGCAACCGACTACTCCTCGTATCTGACCAAGGCGCGCAACACGGACGCGGATACCCTGGTCTTCTGCAACTACGGTCCGGACTGCATCAATGCCACCAAGGCCGCGGTCGCACTCGGCCTCAACAAGCGGATGCTCTTCGGGGGGATCCTGTGCGGCAACGACGTCGCGGTCGGCATGCCGGTCGACGACCTGATCGGCTCGCTGTGGGGCTACGTCTGGGGGCCCGAGGCCGGTGGCGACGCCGACAAGTACTATGCCGCCCTCAAGACCCGCACGCCCAATGTCGACTGGCGCCAATACCTGGGCTTGATGACCGGTCAGAACCTGATCAACCGGATCGAGCACGCCGGAACGACCGACGCCGAGAAGCTGGTCGAGGCCTTCGAGGACTACCACTACGACGGCGGTAAGGCCGGCCCGACCTACTTCCGCAAGTGCGATCACCAGGCGATCCAGGGGACGTACGCCGGCATCATCGTGCCGAAGGACAAGCGCCGCGCGCCCAACGAGTACTTCACCATCGCCGACCGGGTCGGCGGCGAGTTCGCGGCCGAGAATTGCGCGAACAAGGACAACGCAGCCGCGGCGGCCGTCATCAGCTCGGAGAAGCTGCCGGCCCGCGAGGGCTACACCCCCATCAAGGTCTAGCGACCGGCGGGACGTCCCTCTCCCGAGGCGGGCGCGGCGACGCGCCCGCCTTCCGTTTAGAGGGCTCCGCAAGGCTTGCTTGCGTCGCTTCTTGGATCGTGTATCTTAAAACATTAGTTGACAGACCGGGCGACGCATGATAGCGTCGTTGCATGCCGCGCAAGAAGTCGCCGACCCTCACGGAAGCCGAATACCGACTGATGCAGGTCCTGTGGGACCGCGCCGAGGCGACAGTCGCCGACGTCGTTGACGCGATCGGCGATCCGCCGCTCGCCTACAACACCGTCCTGACCACGCTGCGCATCCTCGAGCAGAAGGGCTACGTCCGGCACAAGGCCGTCGGGCGCGCGTTCCTGTACCGCCCGATCGTCGCGCGCGACGAGGCGCAGCGCAGCGTCGTGCAGCACGTCCTCTCGCGCTTCTTCGACGGGTCACCGCGCGAGCTGGTGCTGAACCTGCTGGAGACTGAAGCCGTCGACGACAGCGAGATCGAACGCCTGCGCGAGCTGCTCAACCGCGCTAAGGAGAAGTAGCCGTGCTCGAGGCGATCGTCGGCGTCGCGCTCTACGCGGTCGTCGCGAGCATCGTGCTCGGCGCGATCCTGGCCGGCTGCGTATTCGTCGCGACCCGCACGCTGGCGCTCACCGCCGCGACGCGGCATCTGCTCTGGACGATCGCGCTGATCGCAACCGGCCTGATGCCGTTCCTCGCGATCGGAACGTCGCTGCTCCACGCGACCGCCGCGACGCCGATGACGGCGGCGCCGCGCGTCGTCGCCCCGTCGACGGGCGCCGCACGTGATGTGAAGGCGGCACCAGCGCAGCCCCATCTCGCCGTCGCCCCGCCGACCCATGCCGCGCTCGTGCCGGCGAATGCCCTGCCGGCGCCGGCCGAGGCGTTCGCAACGTTCCGCGACGCCGTCGCCGCGAGCACGCCGATGCTCTCCCGCAATGTCGCGTTGGGGCTGATCGCCGTCTGGCTGCTCGGCGCCGCGATCGGCCTGATCAGCCTGGTGGGCAGCCTGCAGCGCGTGCGCGGCCTGCGCCGGCGCTCGAGCCCGCTCGACAGCCCGTTGGCCGACGAGCTGCCGTGGCTGACCGAGATCGGTCCGGGCCGTGAGATCTACCTGCGGCTCTCCTACGAGATCGAGACGCCGGTCGCGATCGGCTTCCGCCGCCCCGTCATTTTGATCCCGACCGAGCTCGCGACCAGCGACGGGCTGGCCGCGATCGAGCAACTCGTCCTGCACGAGTACGCGCATCTGCGCCGCTACGATGACTGGACGAATCTCTTCCAGCGCACGATCGAGCGACTGCTCTGGTTCAACCCGATCGTGTGGCTGGTCGGACGGCGGATCGCCCTCGAACGGGAGATCGCCTCCGACGACGCGGTCGTCGAGCGGACCGGCGCCCCGCACCGCTACGCAACCTCGCTCTGGAAGCTGGCACGCGAGATGCGGATGCCCGAACACGCCGTCGTCGCGCCCGGCGCGTTGCTGACCCGCAAGCAGATCAGCGTGCGGATCGAGCGGCTGCTCGACCAGAATCGCGCTCGGCTGCACCGTTCGCCGGCCGCCGCGCTGGCCATCACCTTGGCCGGCTGCGCCGCCGTCGCACTGGTCGCGACCGCTGCCCCGGCCGTCGAGCTCCCGGCCGCCCCCGCCATCGCCGCTACGGCCGCCCCGCGGGTCGCGGTTCACGCGGCGAAGGCCGCCACGCACGTCGAGCACGTACTCGCGGTGCGGCAGGCCAAGCCGGCCGCGCACGCCGCCGCGGAGCGGCTCGCCGAGGCGCCGGCCCATCTCTCTGCGCTCCCCGCCACGCCTGCGATCCCCGTCACGCCCGAGCCGCTGCCGAGCGTCGCGCACGTCGTCGTTCACGTGCCGCCCGCCGTCGTCCGCGTCCCGGCCTCGCTGGCGTCGCCGCGCGGGCCGGCGTCGTCGGACTCCGTGGGAGCCTGGGCGACGCAGCTCGCGGAAGACGTCCAGACGTCGATCCAGCAGAACCTACCGCGCCGGATTGCCGACGATGATTCAGGCAACGAGCATCGGCGCCTAGACGGTATGCGCCTCACCCGCGAGCTGATCGGCGCCTGCGTCGGCTGCTCGATGCGCGGCGCCGACCTGCACGGTCTCGACCTGCACGACCTCACCCTCAACGGTGACGATCTGCGCGGCGCCGATCTGCACGGGGCGAACCTCGCCGGTGCGAAACTGACCGGTGTCTCGTTGCGCAACGCAAACCTCAGCGGCGCGAACCTGGACGGCGCGGTCCTCAACGGGGTCGAGCTGAGCGGTGCGACGTTCGATGGCGCACAGCTCGACGGTGTACGCTTGATCGGGGTCGAGCTGCGTGACGTCAGCCTGCGCGGGACGGCGCTGCGCAGCGTCGTCGGCAGCTGCGTCGGCTGCGACTTGCACGGCCTCGACTTGCACGGCCAAGACCTGCACGGGATCAGCCTCAGCGGCGCCGACCTGCGCGGCGCGAACCTGAGCGGTGCGAACCTCCACGGCGTGCGCTTCAGTGGCGTCGATCTGGCGCACGCGAATCTCGCCGGGGCCGACCTGACCTTCGCACGCCTCGACGGCTGCGATCTGAGCGGCGCCAACCTCAACGGCGCGCAGACCGCCGGCCTTCGGCTGAGCGGGACGGATATCGGCCTCTAGGCCCGCTCTCTTTTTTTGTAACTCTGTCTTATTTCCATAGTTTGTCGTGAGGAGACCTCGATGATGCTTCGTTCGCTCACCTGCGCGCTGGGAGCGCTGCTGTTGGCTGTGCCGGCAGCGGCCGGAGCGCAAACCGACGTCGTCCGGCAGGTGGTCGGCGCGTGCGTCGGCTGCCGGCTGCCCAAGGACCTGCGCGGTCTGGATCTGCACGGGGTCAACCTCGTCGGCGACAACCTGCGCGACGTCGACTTCTCGCACGCGAACCTGCGCGAGGCGACGTTCACCGGCGACGACCTCGACGGGACGCGCTTCGACGGCGCGGATCTGCGCCAAGCGCGCTTCGTCGGCGTCCAGCTGCGCAACGTCTCGTTCGCCGGCGCGCAGACCGACGGCATCCGCTTCGTCGGCATCTCGCTCGATCGGTCGGCCGGCGCCGAGACGCAGCGGGTCGTCGTGCGCGACTGCACCGGCTGCTCGCTCGGCGAACTCGACCTACGCGGGGCGGACCTGCGCGGGATCCGCATCGTCGGCGCGAACCTGAAGCAGGCGAATCTCCACGGCGCGGTGCTGCGCGACGCCTATCTGGTCGGCACGAACGCGCGGGAGGCCGACCTCACGTCGGCCGATCTGCAAGGCGCGGACCTGGTCGGCGCGAATCTGCGCGACGCGCGCCTGGGCGGGGCGACGATCGGCGATGCGATCCTGTGCAGCCAGAGCTGGGAGAACGACGCACCGCGCACGAGCTGCGCGAACCTGCAGGGCGTCGACCTGCACGGGATCGATCTGCGCGCGGCCCGCTGGTGCGGTGGTCACCGCGACGACCGGATCCCCCGCGACTGCCGCCCGGTGACGCACGCCGAGCTGGTCGAGGCCGCACACGCCGACCTCAGCGGGGCGCTCGCCCCGTAGCCTACTCGCGCGGCTGACCGGCGAACTCGCTGTCGGGGTACGTCGCGTCGAGCCAGTCGAGCATGTCGTCGCGGCGGGTGCGCGCGTCGTCGAGATCGAGCTTGGCGTAGAGCTGCGCCAGCGAGAAGGTGAACTTGGGGATCCAAGGATCGCGCGGAAATTTCGCTTGCCAGTCGCGCAGCGCGTCCTCGACCAGGACCGCTTTGTCGAAAATGTGGTCGGCGTCGGTCGGGAATGCGTCGGCGCGCGCCGAGAGGTCCTTGATCGAGTTGCGGATGCCCAGGATGCTCATCTTCAGGCGTCCGAAGTAGCGATCGGCGGGAGCCAAGTCGTTGGACGTCGTGGCGAAGACCGGCGCCGCGAACGAGAGGGCCAGGACCAGCGCCAACAGGATCCGCTTCATGGGGAACGTCCTTGTGGGATGCGGCGAGGGCGGTTCGTCAAAGAGACGAATCGCGTATCTCAGTCATCGGCACCGCCACCCGGCGAGCGCAGCCGCCGCGATCACACAATCGTACGCCGGCGGAGGGCGGTGTGACGCGCGTCGCTGGCGCAGCGCGCGCCGCGCAATCCGTTAGTCCGGATCGCTGAACAAGAAGGCGAGATCGTCGCGGGTGAGCGTCTTGGCCACCGCGCTGTCGGCCTTCACGACCGCCTTCGAGAGGGTCGACTTGCGCTCGGCCAGGGCGCGGATCTTCTCCTCGACGGAGCCTGCGGTCACCATCCGGTAGGCGGTGACGGGACGCGTCTGCCCGATCCGGTGCGTACGGTCGATCGCCTGACGTTCGACGGCCGGGTTCCACCACGGATCGTAGAGGATCACGTAGTCGGCCGCGGTCAGGGTGAGGCCGACGCCGCCGGCCTTCAGCGAGCACAGGAACACCGGCGGCCCGTCCTCGGCCATGAACCGGTCGACCTCGGCTTGGCGGTCGCGGTCCTTGGTCGACCCGTCGAGGTAGCCGTAGGCGATCTCACGCTTGTCGAGGGCGCGGCGCATGATCTTGAGCATCGAGGCGAACGCGCTGAAGACCAGCACGCGGTGTCCGCCGTCGAGGATCTCGTCGACGGTCTCCAGGAACGCCTCGAACTTCCCGCTCGCCTCGGGATCGTCGAGCGCTTCGGGCATCAAGAGGCCCGGATGCGCGCAGACCTGGCGCAGCCGGGTCAGTGCCTCGAGGACGTGCAGCGTCGTCGCCTCGCCGCCTTCGCGGTCGAGCTTGGCCAAGACGTCGCGCCGCGCCGCCTCGACGATCCCGCGGTAGAGCCGGCGCTGCAGCGGCGAGAGCTCGCACTCGATGATCGCTTCGGTCCGTTCGGGCAGCTCGCGCGCGACGTCTTCCTTGGTGCGCCGCAGGACGAACGGTTCCAGTCGCGAGCGCAGCACGAGCGCCGCGCGCTCGTCGCCGTCGGCGATCGGGAGTTCGAAGCGGCGGCGGAACGAGGCCTCCGAGCCGAGCAGCCCCGGCTCGACGAAACCGAAGATCGCCCACAGGTCGCGCAGCGAGTTCTCGACCGGCGTCCCGGTCAAGGCGAGGCGATGGTCGGCCTGCAGGCCGCGCACGACCCGCGCGATCTGCGAGGCGGGATTCTTCGTGTTCTGCGCTTCGTCGAGGACCAGCGTGCGGAAGCGGAAGCGCTCGAGCTGGTGCGCGTCGAGCCGGGCCAGCGCGTACGAGGTGATCACCACGTCGTAATCGTGGATCGTCTCGTACTTGGCGGCGCGATCGCTCCCGGACTGCAACCGCAGCGACGTCACCGAGGGCGCGAACTTCTTCAGCTCGTTCTCCCAGGTGTGGGTGACCGAGGTCGGTGCAATGACCAGCACCGGGACCTCGCCCTCGGTCTCCTTGCGCCGCAGGAGATGGGCGATGACCTGGACGGTGTTGTGGGTCACGATGAAATCGTCGAGCAGGAACAGCCGGTCGGGCGCGTCGACCGCGATGCACATCATCTCGCAGTCCTGCTCGTACTGCACGTCGACGATCGCCCGGGTCGGCAGATACTTGGTCCGCGGCGTGTACCGCGCCATCTTCCGCGCCAACCGAAACGGCGCATACTCCGGCGGCAACGAGATCCCCACCCGATACGCCGGCTTCCCAATCCGCTGCTCGCCCTTGTAGGTGTACTTCGGCTGCGCCTTGTACTGCATCCGCGCCACGCCGCCCAGCGATTGCACGAGCCACGCAACGTCCTGTGCGAGCTGGTCGGAGATCGTGGTGAACTCGACGTTCCCATTCTGCGGCTGCGCCGTCCCGTCGGTGTCCAGGAGACCTTGCAACATCGCCAGGCGATCCGTCAACGATGCGGTCTTGTACGCCGACGGGACAAACTTCATCCCCGACCCAAAACCGTGCAATCCGAGTTCTTCGAGCGCGCTCCACAACGCGTGCTCGCCCGGAATCGTCGTTTTAATCCTGTAGTCGTATCGTTGTTTGTAGACGAACTCGGTCCCGGTCGGTAGGAGCTCGCGGCACTCCTCCAGGATCGTTTCGTCGGCCGTCGTCAACTGCAAACCTTGCTTACGCGTGAACGAGCCGTCTCCGAGAAGGCACCCGAGCAAATACGGATCGAGCGGCAAGTCCGGATTTTGCCCGAAATGCATCGGGTCAGCAATCGGAATGTAATGACGAGCATTCCCGGCAGCGTCGAAAAGGCGTTCGCGGATCTCACGCGTCGTCAAGACACGATATGGAAGACCGCGCTTCTTGCGCACCGCCGAGTTCACCGCCCATAGGTGATCGTCGGACACCTGCGTCGACGAACCGTCGCTGAACGTGACGCGATACGCCGGTAGCGTTCCTTGCGGATACACGCCAACGACCTGGTGCGGCAATCCATCGCGTCCCATGACCTCATCACCAACTTGCAAGTCACCGAAACGCCGCAGTCCAGTCGGCGTTATAACTCGCCTGTGTACCCCGGCAGACTTACCGACCCCCATATCGTCTGCCAAAATCCCACCGAAACGGAACGATGACAAGTACGAAAGGAAATCTAAACCACGCCGCTGGTAATCGCGCAGCGTACCGACCAGCGCGTTCGGAACCGGCACTTCTTCCACGCCTTCGAAGTTGCGTAACCGCTCGCGGATGCGCTCGACTTCTTCGGGCAGCACGACGTCGCCGAAGGCCTCATGCAGTTCGTCACGCATCGCGACCAGCGTCGCCAAGCCGGTGCGGCGCCGGTCCGTCAACTCGGAGAGCAAGTGCTGGCGCGACCGCAGATCGGCGACGTCGACCAGCTTGCCGCGCACTTCGGCGTAACGCCCCTTGGCGCCGAGCAGCGCGCGCAGCTCCTCGCGCGTGAGCGGCTGGCCGTCGCCGACGAACACCGAGACGTCGAGATCGAACCAATCGCCGCCGCCCTCGACGGCCGCGGCGCTGATCGCGACGTCGATCACCCCACCACCGAGCAACGAGGCCAGCGACTCGTCGAGCCGGATCTCGACGTCGTCCCACGACGGCCAGGTCGTGCGGACGACCTCGGCCGCCCGGTCGGCGTCGTGCAACGCGAACACATCGGCGCCGCGCGGCACGAACCCGTTCTCGAGGAAGCGCTGCGCGAAGTCGCGCGCGACGTCGGGCGGCCAGCGCACGAAGCGTCCGTCGCTCGACGTCACCGCGCCGTGGGCGTTGAACGGCGCGAACGCGCCCGTGACGCGGTCGGCGAAGGTCAGTCGAGCCACCAGCGCCGAGTCGCGCCAGCCGGCGCGCACGACCAGCGCCGGCCGCGCCGCGTCGTCGACGCCCAGCGCGGTGCGCTCGCCGTCGGTCAGGAACGGCGCGACGCGCGCAACGGCGCGCGTCGTGGGTGCTCGCTCCAGCTCGACCGGCGCTTCGGCGGCGGCCCGGGCAGCCGCGATGACCTTGCGCGCGTCGAACGCCCCGTCGAGCAGGTACGCGGTGCGTTCCGCGATCAGCCAGGCCGGCGGGCCGTCGAGGACCAGCGCCTCGCCGAGGGCGACCGCGGCGCCGTCCGCGTTCTCGACGACCGGGATGAACGACGCGCCGGCGCGGACCGCACGCAGCCGCATCCCGCGCGCCTCGACGGCGAAGAGCGGCAACTCCGAGGGATGCCGGTTCGCCCCGGGCTCGTCCTCGAAGCGCAGCCGCGGATGGCGCGCCAGCCGGAAGAGCGCCCGGGCCAGCGCTTTGGGTGAGGAGCGCGCACCGAAGGCTTCGTTGACCGCGTCGTCGCGCAGCAGCGCCCGATCGAGCTCGTCCCAGTCGTCGGTCGGGGTCTGGTCCATCATCGCCAGGATCGCGTCCGCGTCGCGAATGACGCCGCGCAGGCGCGGCGTGTCGAGGTAGAGCGAACCGCCGAGCGTTCCGCCGTTCGAAACCGCCAGGACCGGCCAGACCGAGCGTGCGCGCGGGCGGCCGTTCTCGGTGTCGGTATCCGGGATCCACGAGAGGTCGACCTCAGGACCCTCGCCGGCCAGCACGGGTACGGCCGCGTCCTCGGCGGCGCGCACGACCTCGAGCGTCGCGACGACGTGCTGGCAAACCCCGGTCGCGCCGCAGGTGCAGACGGCTCGCAGCGCCTGCGGCCCGGTCCCGGTCGCCCACTCGACCGTCGTCTGCACCGTGGCGCGGTCGCGCACCGTCGCCTCGATCCGGTTGGGCTCGACCGAACGCAACGCGACGCGCGTCCCCTCGACGAGGCCGAGCGCATCGCGGGTCAGGTCACGAGCGAACCAGGTGCCGATCTGCGCCGGGAGGCGCGATCGCCAGAGGCCATAGGGCGTCAACCTGAGGTGGTTCGGCTAAGCCGACTGGACCTCCGGCTGCGGGGGCGTAGGCGGTTCGAGTTTCGGGATCTTCGAGAACCGCAGCTTCTCAGGATTGTCGGCGTTGACTTCGGCGAGGATGCGGTCGCCGCTCCCGAAGGTGCCGCGAATCATCTCCTCGGCCAACTCGTCCTCGACTTCGCGCTGGATCGCGCGGCGCAGCGGACGCGCGCCGAACTGCGGGTCCCAGCCCTTCTTGGCCAGCAGTTGCTTCGCGTCTTCGGTGACCTCGAGATACATCTCCTGAGCTCGCACCTCGCGGATGACTTTCTCAAGCTCGAGCCCGACGATCTCGGCGATCTCTTCGCGGCTGAGCTGGTGGAAGACCACGATCTCGTCGACGCGGTTGAGGAACTCGGGCCGGAAGGCGTGCTTCACTTCTTCCAGCACCTTGTTCTTCATGCGTTCGTAAGCCTGAGCATCGGTGGCCCCGGTGTCCTTCTGCGGCCGGAAGCCGATGTCGCTGGTCGTCGTCATCCCGGTCGCACCGACGTTCGAGGTCATGATGATGACCGTGTTCTTGAAGTCGACCACGCGGCCCTGAGAATCGGTCAGCCGACCATCCTCCAACACTTGCAGGAGCAGGTTGAAGACGTCGGGATGCGCCTTCTCGATCTCGTCGAGGAGCACGACCGAATACGGCCGGCGGCGCACCGCTTCGGTGAGCTGGCCGCCCTCTTCGTAGCCGACGTAGCCGGGCGGCGCGCCGACCAGTCGCGAGACGGAGTACTTCTCCATGTACTCCGACATGTCGATGCGGATCATCGACTCGGCGTCGTCGAACATGAACTCGGCCAGCGAGCGCGCGACTTCGGTCTTGCCGACCCCGGTCGGACCGAGGAAGATGAACGAACCGATCGGGCGCTTGGGGTTCTTGAGCCCGGCGCGCGAGCGGCGGATCGCCCGAGTGACCGTCCCGATCGCCTGGTTCTGCCCGATGACGCGCTTGTGGAGCTGATCCTCCATCCCCAACAGCTTGGCCGTCTCTTGTTCGGCCAGCTTCGAGACGGGGATCTTGGTCCACGACGAGACGATGTGTGCGACGTCCGCTTCGGTCACCTTGAGCGTCTTGTCGGCCGCTGCGCGCCGATCGGCCCACTCCGCTTCGAGCCGCTGCTTCTCTAGACGCAGCTTCTCCTCGCGGTCGCGGATCGCGGCGGCCTTCTCGAACTCTTGCGACTTGACGACCGACTCTTTCTCGAGTTTGACCTGGCGGATCTGGTTCTCGATCTCGCGCACTTCCGGCGGCGGCAGCGTCGCCTGCAAGCGCACCCGCGAGGCCGCCTCGTCGATCAAGTCGACGGCCTTGTCCGGCAAGAAGCGATCGCTGATGTAGCGGTCGCCGAGCTTCGCCGCGGCGATCAACGCCTCGTCGGTGATGGTGACCTTGTGGTGCGCTTCGTAGCGGTCGCGCAAGCCCTTGAGAATCTCGACCGTCTCATCGACCGTCGGCTCGCCGACCATGACCGGCTGGAAGCGCCGCTCGAGCGCCGAGTCCTTCTCGATGTGCTTGCGGAACTCGTTGAGCGTCGTCGCACCGATGCACTGCAACTCGCCGCGCGCGAGCGCGGGCTTGATGATGTTCGAGGCGTCGATCGCACCTTCGGCGGCGCCGGCGCCGACCAGCGTGTGCAGCTCGTCGATGAACAGGATGATCTCGCCGGCGGCGCCGCGGATCTCGTCCATGACGCGCTTCATGCGCTCCTCGAACTCGCCGCGGTACTTGGTCCCGGCGACCAGGCCGGCCAGGTCGAGCGTGATGACGCGCTTGTCGCGCAGCGGCTCGGGGACTTCGTTCTTGATGACGCGCTGAGCCAGCCCCTCGGCGATCGCCGTCTTGCCGACGCCGGGCTCGCCGATCAGGGCCGGGTTGTTCTTGGTCCGGCGGCTGAGGATCTGGATGACCCGCTCGATCTCGGTCGCCCGGCCGATCACCGGGTCGAGCTTGTTCTCGCGCGCCAGCGTGGTCAGGTCGCGGCCGTACGCATCCAGCGTCGGGGTCTTCGACTTGCCCTTGGGGGCCGGCGGCTGTCCCTCGGCGCCGAGCAGTGAGGTCGTCTGCACCCGGACCTTCGCGGGGTCGACCCCGAGGTTGGTCAGGACGCGCGCGGCGACACCCTCCCCCTCCCGGATCAGACCCAGCAGCAGGTGCTCGGTCCCGATGTAGTTGTGGTTCAGTTGCCGGGCTTCTTCGAACGCCAGCTCGATCACGCGCTTGGCGCGCGGCGTGAAGACCATCTCCTGCTGGACGGTCTGTCCGCCCCGCCCGACGATCGCCTCGACCTCTTGGCGGACCTTGGCCAGGTTGACGCCCAGGGTCTCGAGGACTTTCGCCGCGAGGCTCTCCCCCTCGGAGATGATCCCGAGCAGGATGTGCTCGGTCCCGATGTAGTTGTTCCCGAGACGCTGCGCCTCTTCCTGAGCGAGCACGATACTGCGCCGCGCTCTCTCGGTGAACGGTTCCCACATTGACATGACGGTTCGAAACTCCCCGAGCGGCCCGGCCGCTCCCTGCCTCCATGCGGGTTGGACTCCCTGGAAGTCGGTGCGGCCTAGGTGCTGGTTAAACCTTCGACGGGTTCGTTCAGTTTCAAACCCTTGGCCGAAGGTAGCATGGAAGCAGGCACCGCGAGGGCGAACGGTGAGTCCGACTTTTCTGCCGCCCACGAGGACGCCGCAATTTACCTCCTAGGACTGCTCTCCGTGCCGGAGCTGGCCGACCAGCTCATCAACGGCATCACCCTCGGCATGCTGTACATCCTGGTCGCCCTGGGCCTGAACATCATCCTGGGGCTGATGGGGGTCATCAACTTCTCCCACGGCGCGTTCTTCATGCTCGGCGCCTACGTGATGTACGCGCTGGTACCGCGGCTGGGGTTCTGGCCCGCGATCCCGGCGGCCGCACTCCTGGTCGGTCTGCTGGGCATGGCCTTCGAGTCGACCTTGGTCCGGCCGCTCTACCGCCGGCTGCCCGAGTTCACGTTGCTGCTGACGTTCGGGACGGCGTTGATCTTCACCGAGGTGGTGCGCCGGGTCTGGGGCGACGACGCGGTCCGGGTCAGCACCCCGGCCTACATGCCCGACTCGATCGCGCTGGGCAACTTGCAGTTCCCGTTCTACAAAGACTTCCTGTTGGTGCTCATCACGATCGCCATCCTGGCGTTCGTCTGGCTGCTGCTCAACAAGACGAACATCGGGATCATCATCCGGGCCGGCACGCGCGACGCCGAGATGGTCAAGATCCTCGGCATCAACATGCCGCTGATGTTCACGCTGGTGTTCGGCATCGGCTCGTTCATGGCCGGGCTGGCCGGCGCGCTGGCGGCGCCGATCTACGCGGTCCAGCCGCAGTTGGCCTCGGAGTGGATCGTGTTGACCTTCGTCATCGTGATCGTCGGCGGGATCGGCTCGTTCTGGGGCGCCATCGTCGGCGGCTTGCTGATCGGCATCGTGACCAGCCTGATGGCGCTGGTCTGGCCGCCGGCGATCGAGCTGAGCGGCTACATCATCATGGGGATCATCCTGCTGATCCGCCCGCGGGGCCTGTTCGGCGTCGAAGGCCTGTTCGAGTGAGAAAACGCTCGCCACTGGCAGCCGCGCTGTTGCACCCGCTGCTCTGGACGGGGCTGCTCTTCATCGTGCTGCCCTTCGTCGCCGGCGCCAACCCGTTCGCCGGCCAGTGGACCGGTTTCGTCGGCATCGCGACGACGATGGTGATCTTCGCACTGTTCGCCGGCGGCTTCAACTTGCTCTTCGGCCACGTCGGCGAGCTCTCGTTCGGGCACGCGATGTTCTTCACGATCGGCGCCTACGCGACGGCGCTGTACGCCAACGGGTTCACCATCCACGTTTTCGGCGCGACGATCGTGCACGCGCCGACCGACAACCTCCTCGTCGCGCTGCTCCTCTCGCTGCTGTTCGCGGTGCTGTGGGCCTGGCTGCTGGCGCGCCTGATCGTCCCGCGCTCGAGCGGGATCTACTTCTCGATGATTACCCTCGCGTTCGCCCAGGTCGTGTTCTTCGTCACGTACGAATGGAGCGACCTGACCGGCGGCGAGGATGGCCTGCAAGGCATCGCGCGGCCGACCCTGTTCGGCTCGCACCTGCTCAGCGAGTCGTACCATTTCTACTGGTTCAGCGCGATCGTCGTCTTCGTGGCGCTCTGCGCGCTCTACTGGATCATCGCCTCGCCCTTCGGCACCGTGCTGCACGCGATCCGCGAGAACAAGCAACGCGCGCGGTTCCTCGGCTACGACGTCAACAAGTTTCGCGTCAACGCGTTCGTGCTCTCGGCCGCCTTCCCGGCGATCGCCGGCTGGCTGTGGACCTGCTACCAGCAGGCGATCAACCCTGACGCCGGCTCGGTCGAATACTCCGGCAACGTCGTCATGATGTCGATGCTCGGCGGCATGCAGACCTTCCTCGGCCCGACGCTGGGCGCGTCGATCTACTGGGAGCTCCAGAACAACATCTCGCAATTGCACAACCCGTCCTGGCTCGAGTCGTATCTGCTGATGGGCAAGTACTGGGAAACCTGGATCGGGATCGTGTTCGTGGTGTTCGTCCTGATCGGGCCACGCGGCATCATGGGTCTGGTCGACGACATCCGCCAGTACGGCTTCGCCGGGACGGTGCGCCGGGCGTTCTCGCGCCGGGCGCGGGTCGAGATCGAGCTGCACGAAGAACTGCCGCCGGTCGAGGGGGCCGCGGCCGTCACCCGGTCGGTGCAATAGGGTGGACTACGTCTTCAAGACCGAGGGGCTGACGCGCCGCTTCTCGGGCTTCACCGCAGTGAACGAGGTCTCGCTCGAGATCCCCGCCGGCGGCGTGCGCACCATCATCGGGCCCAACGGCGCCGGCAAGACGACCTTCTTCAACCTGCTCAGCGGGATGCTGCCGCCCAGCGCCGGCCGGATCTGGTTCAAGGGCCAGGAGATCACCTCGCTGCATGCCTATCAGCGCGCGCGCCTGGGGATCGCGCGCTCGTTCCAGATCACCAACATCTTCGGTCATCTGAGCGTCTACGAGAACGTCCGGCTCGCGGTGCAGGCCGTCCTCGACGGCAAGGCCCGCTTTCTGTTTCCGGGACGGCGCTTCGCCGATCTGCCGACCAAGACCGAATCGGTCCTGCACGACGTCGGCCTGTGGGACGCGCGGGATGCGCGCGCCGAGAACCTCTCGCACGGTGACCAGCGGCGGCTCGAGATCGGTCTGGTGCTGGCCAGCGATCCACCGGTGCTCCTCTTGGACGAACCGCTGGCCGGGATGTCACCGACCGAGACGCACGCGACGGTCGAGCTGATCAATCGCATCGCCCCCGGCCGCACGATCCTGCTCGTCGAGCACGACATCGACGTCGTGATGTCGATCTCGACCACGATCACGGTCTTCCAGACCGGCTCGGTGCTGGCGATCGGCACACCGGCCGAGATCCGCGCCAACGAAGCCGTCCAGCGCGCTTACCTGGGAGAGTTCGTCTAATGCTCCTCGAGCTCGACCGGGTGAACGCGTATTACGAGAAGAGCCACGTGCTCCAGGACGTCTCGCTGGAGGTGGGTGCGGGCGAAGTCGTCGCGCTGCTCGGGCGCAACGGCTCGGGACGCTCGACGACCTGCAAGGCCGTCATGGGTCTGGTCGCGGTGAAGAGCGGTACGATCCGCTTCCACGGCAAGCCGGTTACGAACCGTACGCCGTTCGCGATCGCGCAGGCCGGCATCGCATTCGTCCCCGAGGACCGGCGGATCTTTCCGAACCTGACCGTCGGCGAGAACTTGCGGCTGGCCGCGCTGGCCGGTCGCAAGGGTGTCTGGACCGAGAAGCGCGTCTACGAGTTCTTCGAAGTGCTGGGCGAGCGCAAGGACAAGCCGGCGAAGCTCTCGGGCGGCGAGCAGCAGATGCTCGCCATCGCCCGCGCGCTGGTCGCGAATGCCGACATCATCCTGCTCGACGAGCCGATGGAGGGCTTGGCGCCGCTGATCGCGCGCAACGTCGAGGAGGTCGTGCGCACGATCCGCAGCGAGGGCAACACGATTCTGCTCGTCGAGCAGAACGTGCACGTCGCGATGAGCCTCTCCGACCGCGGCTACGTCCTCTCCAACGGCCGGATCGTCGGCTCGGGGACGATCGCCGAGCTGCGCGCCGACGAGGCGATGATGCAGCGCTACCTGGCCGTCTGAGGGGCTCGCCCGCTTGCGGCTATGGAACTTCTGCGCCGCCCGGCGTATCGTAGAGGCCGTATGGTGACTCCCGAAACGGTGCGCGAAGCGCTCAAAGAGGTCGAAGACCCCGAGCTGAACATGGGGATCCTGGACCTGGGTCTGGTCTACGACGTGGCCTGCGAAGGCCCCGAGGGGCAGGAGGTCACCGTCGTCATGACGCTGACCTCGCCGATGTGCCCGGTCGGTCCGATGTTCCGCCAGGCCGTGCTGAGTAAGGTCGAGAGCGTCGAGGGCGTCAAATCCGCCAACGTCGAGATCACCTTCACGCCCCCGTGGGACCCGAAAACGATGGCGAGCGAGGACGTCAAGCTGGCACTCGGCATCTGGTGAGCGTCGGCCCCTGGGCCAAGCAGTGGCACGCCCGTACGGCGGCCCTGCGCCGGGTCGAGAAACAGCTCGCTCGGAGCCCCGACGACGTCGGGCTACGGCTCGAGCGGGCCCAGTTGCTGGAGGATCTCGGCCTGCGCGAAGAGGCCGCGGCCGCCTACGTTCAGGTGCTCGTCGTGCATCCGTGGCACTACGATGCGATGATGCGCCTGGGTGCGCTGTTCGCGGTCGGCGGGAAACAGGACGCGGCGCGCGCCGTCTTCCTCGAAGCCGCGATGCGCCACGCCGACCGAGCGGCGCCGCATGCGTGCCTAGGCAACGTCCTGCTCGACGTCGGCGACACGCCGGCGGCCCAGGCGGCCTTCGAGGCCGCGTTGCGCGCCGACCCCGACCATCGCGAAGCTCACCGGGGTCTGGCGATCATCTTCGAGCGCGCCGGCGACGTCGCGGCGGCCGACCGCGCATGGCGTGCCGGCTTCCCCGACGGCTCGATCGCGATCTCACCCTACCGCGGCCCCAAGGAACCGATCCGCGTCCTGCTGGTCACCTCGGCGATCGGCGGCAACATCCCGTTGCAGCACGTGTTGGACGACCGCGTCTTTCAATGGGCGACGCTGATCGCGGAGTCCTATACGCCCTCGATGACGATGCCGCCGCACAGCGTGCTCTTCAACGCGATCGGCGATGCCGACAAGTGCGCGCGCGCGCTCGACCACGCCGAGCTGCTGCTCGAACGCGTCGATGCGCAGATCATCAACCCCCCGGACCGCGTTCGCGGCTCGGGGCGGGCCGCCAACGCCGACCGGCTCGGCGCGCTCCCCGGCGTCGCCGTTCCGCGCATCGTCGCCTTTCCGCGCGCCGCGCTGCTGGCCGAGGATGCGGCCGCGACGCTCGCCGAGCACGGCTTCGACTGGCCGCTGTTGGTGCGCAGCCCCGGTTTCCACACCGGGAACCACTTCGTGAGCATCGCCGGACCGGCCGAGCTGGCCGAGTCGGTCGCGCCGCTCCCCGGCGACGAGCTGCTGGCGATCGCGTACCTCGACACGCGCCGCGCCGATGGGACCTGGGCGAAGTACCGGGCGATGTTCGTCGACGGCGAGCTGTTCCCGCTGCACCTGGCGATCTCGCGCGAGTGGAAAGTCCACTACTTCACCTCGGCGATGGACGAGGACGTCGCGTTCCGCGAGGCCGAGCGCGCCTTCCTCGAAGACATGCCGGGGACGATCGGCGCGCCGGCGGTCGCGGCGCTGCACGCGATCGGCGCGGAGCTCGGGCTGGATTACGGCGGCATCGACTTCGCCTTCGACGCGCAGGGCCGGCTGGCGGTCTTCGAGGCCAACGCGACGATGGTGATCCTCCCGCCGAAGGACGACCCGATGTACGCCTATCGCAAGGCGCCGATCCAGCGCGTCCTCGACGCCGTCCGGGCGATGATTATGCGGCGGGCCAACGCCGGCGCCGCCCGAGCGCAGTTCTCCTGAGCCGCCGGGCGGGTAGAAGGCTGGCGTGAAGATCACCGCTTTGCACCTCGCCTTCGCCGCCGCCGTCGGGTTCGTCGCGTTCACCGCGGCAGACGGCCCGGCCGCCGCGGCGCACGTCCCCGACCCGCCGACGGCCAACATGGCTAGCCCCATCCCGGCGCCGACCCCGTTCTACGACTTGTCCGCGCCGCCGATCTCCGTCATCCTGGCATCGGCCGCCGACGCGTGCGCCGACGACGTCTTCCTCTCCTACCGCTCGATCGACACGCCGGTCCACTACCCGGTGACGGTCTGCGGGAGCATCCTGGCCGCCCCGGCCAGCGGCACGACGCATGCCGGCAGCTTCTCGCTCGACGTCGACGGCACCGAGCCGATCGCCGTCGTCTTCGACGGCGCCGGCGCGCCCGCGTTCCAGGCCGGCCAGCAGGTCGTCGTACGCGGCGTCTACCACCGGACCGGCTCGAGCGCCGAGTGGATCGACCAGACGCGCGTGTCGGCCGACCTGCCCGGTTACATCCTGGTCGGCAGCTCGACCTTCCACTAACGCCCCGCTCGACCGCCGGGAGCGGTCGGGCCGCGCCGCGCCGAAGGGCCGAGCGATGTCCACCATCGACTCGGCCCACGACCGCGCGGCGGCGCGCCTGGCGCAGATGCGGGCGGCGTCGCTCGCTCCCGCCGGCGAGGACGCGAACGCCAAGCAGCATGCGCGCGGGAAACGCACCGCGCGCGAGCGGGTCGAGGCGCTGGTCGATCCCGGGTCGTTCGTCGAACTCGACCGCTTCGCGGTCCACCGGACCAACGAATTCGGCCTGGGCGAGCGCGAATTTCTCGGCGACGGCGTGGTGACCGGGCACGCGCGGATCGACGGCCGGACGGTCTTCCTCTTCTCGCAGGACTTCACCGTGCTGGGCGGCTCGCTGGGCGAAGTGATGGCCGAGAAGATCTGCAAGGTGATGGACCTGGCCGTGCGCACCGGCGCGCCGGTGATCGGGATCAACGACTCCGGCGGCGCGCGCATCCAAGAGGGCGTCGTCAGCCTCGGTGGCTATGCCGAGATCTTCTGGCGCAACGTGCAGGCCTCGGGCGTCGTCCCGCAGATCAGCCTGATCGCCGGGCCATGTGCCGGCGGCGCGGTCTACTCGCCGGCGATTACCGACTTCACGGTGATGGTCGAGGGGATCTCGCAGATGTTCATCACCGGCCCGGAGATCATCAAGGCGGTGACCGGCGAGGACGTCAGCTTCGAGGAGCTGGGCGGCGCGCTCACGCATGCGAGCAAGAGCGGCGTCGCGCACCTGACCGCCGTCGACGAGGACGAGATGAACGAGCACTGCCGGCGGCTGCTCTCGTTCATCCCGTCGAACAACCTCGACGACCCGCCGCTGGTCCCGACGGACGACGATCCGCTGCGGCTGGCGCCCGAGCTCGACACGCTCGTCCCCGACGCGCCGAACAAGCCCTATGACATCCTCGAAGCGCTCGTCCCGGTGCTCGACGACGGCGACTTCTTCGAGATCCAACCGCTCTGGGCGCAGAACGTCGTCATCGGGTTCGGGCGCGTCGGCGGACGGAGCGTCGGCATCGTCGCCAACCAGCCGAAGGCCCTCGCCGGGGTGCTCGACATCAACGCATCGATCAAGGCCGCGCGCTTCGTGCGCACCTGCGACGCGTTCAACATCCCGCTGCTGACCTTCGTCGACGTGCCGGGGTTCCTGCCGGGGACGAGCCAGGAGTGGGGCGGGATCATCAAGCACGGCGCCAAGCTGCTCTACGCCTTCGCCGAGGCGACCGTCCCGAAGATCACCGTCATCACCCGCAAGGCCTACGGCGGCGCCTACGACGTCATGGCCTCCAAGCACATCCGGGCCGACTTCAATTTCGCTTGGCCGACGGCCGAGATCGCCGTCATGGGTGCGTCGGGCGCCGTGCGCATCCTCAACCGCCGCGAGATCGCCGAGGCCGCCGACAAGGACGCCGCCGCCGCGCAACTGGCCGCCGAATATACCGACCACTTCGCCAACCCGTTCATCGCCGCATCTCGTGGCTACGTCGACGACGTGATCAACGCGAGCGAGACCCGTCGCGCCGTGTCCCGCGCGCTCGACGTGCTGGCCAACAAGCGCGTCGACCGCCCCCACCGCAAACACGGCAACATCCCCTTGTAATGTCTCAACAGCCAGGGAGCACCTCGATGATGCCTATGCTCGTCACTCGGCGAACGTTTACCAGCAGCGCGGGCGCGTTGCTGGCGGGGCTCGGCCTCGCCGGTCCGGCCGGCGCAGCCGCGGAGATCTCTCACGCCTGCGAAGCGATTCACCAAGAAGTCCGCTTTGCCGCCAGCCCATCGCGAGTCTATGACGCACTGACGACCACCGAACAGTTCGATCACGTGGTTCGACTGAGTGCGGCGATGCGTTTGGGGATGGTCTCGGCCAAGGTGCCGACCAGCATCGATGCGGTGCCGGGCGGCGCCTTCACGCTCTTTGGCGGCTACGTCACCGGACGTACGCTCGAACTTGTGCCGAATTCGCGCATCGTGCAGGCTTGGCGGTCGGGCGGCTGGCCACCCGGCGCGTACTCGATCGTAACCTTCGTGCTCGCGGGACACGGAACCGGGACCACCCTCACCTTGGATCACGTGGGTTTCCCGAACGGTGACGGGGCCGACCTCGCCCAGGGATGGCACGAGAACTACTGGGAGCCGCTCGCGAAGTATCTCGCGTAGGCCACGCGGAGGCTACCCATGTCGCTCTCCGATCTCGCCGCCTTCGGCAGCTTCGCCAGCGGTGTCGCCGTGCTGATCTCGCTGATCTATCTCGCCTTGCAGATACGACAGAGCGCGAAGAATCAGCGCGGCACGATGCACCAAATGCGTGCCGCCTTGTCGACGGACGTGATGCTCCACATCGCCGAAGCACACTTGTCGCAAGCATTCCGCGCCGGGCTGACGGGAGCCGCCGATATCAGCGAGGCGGAATTCTGGCAGTTCTTCTATGCCGCCAGCGCGATCATGCGCACGACGGAGAATGCTTACATTCAGCATCGTGACGGCCTGGTCGACGATACGCACTTCGCCAGCGCGCAGGCGAGCGCGCGTTCCTTCTTGGCGAACCCCGGCTATCGTGCGTTGTGGCAGGCCACCCGGCTCAGCCGCGAACCCGGCTTCCGCACGTTCATGGACGCGTTGGCATCGGAAGTCGACACGGCGCCCCAAGTCGACGTGTTCGCCACCTGGAAATCATTGCTGCCGAAGGTCCTCAGTCGGCCAAGCTGAGCAGTGGCGTTCGGGCTTCCACGGTTGCGCCGGCTGCGACGTGGATCGCGCCGATCGTGCCGGCTTTATGGGCGCGGATCTCGTTCATCATCTTCATCGCCTCGATGATCGCGACGACATCGCCCTCGCGGACACTGGCGCCGAGCGGGACGGGGAGCTCGACGACGACCCCGTGCATCGGCGCGACGACGTCGTTGCCGGCCGCCGTGCCGGCCTTACGCGCGGCGCCGCCCTTCTTCGGCAGGGGTCGCGCGGCGCTCGCCGCGACGCCGCGCGGCAGCGGCAAGTCGACGAACCGCACCCGGAACAGGCGGTCGTTCACCTCGACCCGGAGCGTGCCGTCCTCGTCGCCCGGCGCCGCGCCGTCGGCGGCCGTGGCGGGCTCGTCGTCCGTCGACGCAGCACCGTCGGTCGCGGCGGCGCCCAGCGAGGCCGCGAACGGCTCGAGTGTCGCGGTTCCGTAGCTCGCGTCGCGCACCGGACCGTAGTCGACCAGCGCCCGTAGCAGGGGCAGCGTCGTCGGGACGCCGGTCACGACGTACTCGTCGATGGCGCGCCCCAAGCGCGCTAGCGCTTCGTCGCGGTCGCGGCCCCAGACGATCAGCTTGGCGATCAGCGAGTCGTAATCGGGGGTGATCGTGAAACCCGGATACGCCGCCGAGTCGACCCGCACGCCGAAGCCGCCCGGCTCGCGGTAGCGCGCGACGGTCCCCGGCGCGGGGCGGAAGTTCTGCGCCGGGTCCTCGGCGTTGACCCGCACCTCGATCGCGTGACCGCGGAAGTCGATCGCGTCCTGCGTGAAGCCGAGCGGCCGGCCCGCCGCGACGAGGATCTGCTCGCGCACGAGGTCGATCCCCGAGATCTCTTCGGAGACGGTATGCTCGACCTGGATGCGCGTGTTCATCTCGAGAAAGTAGAACGCCTCGCCGCTGATCAGGCACTCGATCGTCCCGACCGAGTCGTAACCGATCGCCCTCGCGGCCTGCACGCCCGCCGCGCGTAACCCGTCACGTACGACGGCGGGGATGCGCGCCGGCGTCTCCTCCCACAGCTTCTGATGGCGGCGCTGCAACGAGCAGTCGCGCTCGCCGACGTGCAGTACCGTGCCGTGCTTGTCGGCTAGGATTTGCAGCTCGACGTGCTTGGGATTCTCCAAGTAGCGCTCGGCGTAGATCGTCGGGTTGCCGAAGTACGCGCTGGCCTCGCGCTGCGCGGTCGTGAAAGCGGACTCGAGCTCGTCGAGGGTGTGCGCGACCTTGAGCCCCTTGCCGCCGCCGCCGCCCGACGCCTTGAGCGCGAGTGGCAGGCCGTACTTTGTCGCCGCGATGCGGGCGGCGCCGGCGTCGGCGATCGCATCGGTGCCACCCGGGACGACGGGGACGCCGGCCGCGACCATCGCCTGCCGCGCACGGATCTTGTCGCCCATCGCATCGATCGCGTCGGGATGTGGGCCGATCCAGGTCATCCCCGCCGCGATCACGCGCCGCGCGAACCCCGCGTTCTCCGCCAAGAAGCCGTAGCCCGGATGGACCGCGTCGGCGCCGGCCCGCGCGCACACGGCGAGGATCTTCTCGACGTCGAGGTAGGAGCGCGACGGCGCGGCCGGGCCGAGATGGTACGCCGCGTCGGCGTAGCGCACGTGCAGCGCGTCGCGGTCGGCGTCCGAATAGACAGCGACCGTTGCGCAGCCGAGCTCCTTCGCGCTGCGCATGACCCGCAGCGCGATCTCACCGCGATTCGCGACCAGGATCGTACGGAACGGCGGCTCAGCCATCGAGGCGACCCGCCGACGCCCAGCGCGAGCGGGCGCGCCGAGCCAGACGTTCGCGTGCCGGGTCGGTCGCCGACAGGCGGCCCGCCAGCCGCCAACGCGATGCCGCCGGCTGCACCGCCTCGACCGCAGTACGCGTCGCGACGAGATACGCCGCCGCGATCGCGGCCAGCTCCTCGGCGGTCGGCACGCGCATCAGCGCGGCGCCGCCGCCTCGGGGTACATCCCCATTGCGTGGTAGCCGGCGTCGACGAAGTGCACGTCCGCCGTGACTTGCGTCGACAGATCGGAGGCGAGGTAGACCGCGCAGTTGCCGACGTCCTCGGCCGTGACGTTGCGCCGCAACGGCGAAGCCGCCGCGACCTTGGCGGGCATCGCCGAGAAACCGGCGACCTGCCGCGACGATGCGGTCTTGATCGGGCCGGCCGAGATCGCGTTCACGCGAATTCCGCGCTCGCCCAGGTCGAACGCCAGGTAGCGCACCGTCGACTCGAGCGCCGCCTTGGCGATGCCCGCGATGTTGTAGTTCGGAACGATCTGCGTTCCGCCGAGGTAGGTGAGCGCCATGATCGACGCACCGTCGTTCAGATTTTTCACCAGGTGCCCGACCAGCGCGATCAGCGAGTAGGCGCTGATCTCCATCGCCAGCAGAAAGCCGTCGCGCGAGGTGTCGTAGACTTTCCCCGAGAGGTCTTCTTTCTTGACGAACGCGATCGAATGGACGAGCCCGTCGAGCCGGCCCGCTCCGGCGGCCAACGCGCGCAGCGAGTCGTCTTTGGTCACGTCGCACTCGTACACCGCGGCGCCGCCCAGCTCGGCGGCATGCTGCCGGACCGCGTCCTCGACACGCTCGCCCTGATAGGTCAGGACGAGCTTCGCACCGTGCGCGTGGAGCTGGTGCGCGATGCCGCTGGCGATCGACCAGCGGTTGGCGATCCCGGTGACGAGGATGGTCTTTCCGTCGAGCAGTCCCACGAGGCAGGAAGGTCAGCCGTCGTGGCTCGACAACCCTCCCTGCCGATGCGCCTCACCGCCGCTCTCGCCGTCCTCACGCTGGCCGCGACGGCGTCCGCCCCGACCCTGGCCGCGAGTGGTCCGACGCCTGACGATCTCGCCGTCCCACGCTACGGGCACATCTTCGTCATCGTCGACGAGAATCGAGACGCCGGCCAGATCGTCGGCTCGCCCGACGCGCGCGCGCTCTCGGCGCTGGCCTCCCGCTACGGCAATGCGACGGCGTTCTACGCCGAGGTCCACCCGAGCGAGCCGAACTACGTCGCGATGCTCGGCGGCTCGACGTTCGGCCTCCACGACGACGACGCGTACTACTGCAAACCAGGCAGCGACGCGCCGGGCTGCGATCACGCCGGCGAGCCGGGTTACGCGCCGCACACGATCGACGCGCCGCACCTGGGGACGCAGCTGACCGCCGCCGGTCTCACCTGGAAGGGCTACTACGAGAGCATCCCGACCACCGGCTCGCTCGCGGTGACCGGTGCGAGCGAGGCGAACGCACCACCGTGGTACGTTTCCAAACACTCGGGCTTCCTCAACTTCCGCTCGGTCATGACCGACCCGCGCCGCAACGAGCACGTGGTCGGACTCGATGCATTGCAGCGCGATCTCGACGCGGGCACGGCGCCGAACTTCGGCTTCGTCGTCGGCAACCTGTGCGATGACATGCATGGGATGGACGCCGGACCGAACGTCCCGGCCGACTGCACCTTCGAGCCGAGCGGACCGCTGATCCGGCGCGGCGACAACTGGGCGATCAACGTGGTGAACACGATCGTCGGCTCGTCGCTGTGGTCGTCGGCCGGCAACGTCGCGATCGTGGTGACCTGGGACGAGAACGATTCGTCCGTGCATGAGGGCTGCTGCGGCGTGACGCCGAACGCGTCGTCCAACTTCGGCGGCGGGCAGATTCCGACGATCGTCATCACGAACCACGGGCCGCGCGGCGTCGCCGACCCGACGCCGTATAACCACTACTCGCTGCTGCGCACGATCGAAGACGCGTTCGGCATCCACGAGTACCTAGGGCTTGCCGCTGCGACCAACCAGGGCGTCAAGCCGATGCTGCCCCTGTTCCGCGGGCCGTAGGCGCCGTGCGTTATCGTTTCTTGTAAGGAAAGAAAGTTTCTCGCCGGCAGAGCGACAAAACCGCGCTGGCATCTCCTCGGCAAGATGCTAGGATGGCCCCATGGACACGATTCCGCTCCAGCGTGTCGGGGCGCCGCGGATCGCCCTGATCGCGCACGACGCGCGTAAAGATGACTTGACGGACTGGGCCGCGTTCAACCGCGGAACGCTGGGGCACTGCGACCTGATCGCGACCGGGACGACCGGGACGCAGATCTCGCAAGTGACCGGGCTCTCGATCGAGTTGCTGCTCTCAGGGCCGCTCGGTGGGGATGCTCAGGTCGGCGCGATGCTGGTCGAGCATCAACTCGATCTGGTCGTCTTCTTCTGGGACCCGCTGACCACGCAACCGCATGACGTCGACGTCAAGGCGCTGCTGCGTCTGGCCGTGCTCTACAACGTTCCGATCGCGTGCAACCGCGCGACGGCCGACTTCTTGATCTCCTCGCCGCTCTTCACCGACGAGCACCACCTGCGCGGTCGCCGCGCGATCGCGGCGGCGCGCTAAAGACGCGCCGTCCGCTCGGGCGGGGCAGGGCGTCGATCCAGGCTGCGATGCGGTCGACGATCGCGGGTTCGATGCCCAGATACCCGTGCGGAGACTGCGCATCGCAGGGTGCGCTCACCAGCGCCGAGTGGGTCGCGAGGACGACGACCGTTGCCTGCGGCAGCCGCTTTCCGATCTCGCGCGCGACCCAGGGCGACGACGAAGCCGTGGTCGACGAACAGTTGGCGCGAGCGGACCAGGAAGTTCTCCGCTTTGCCGGTCGGCGCACCGTCGGCACCGATGTGCTGGCGCGTGTCGCCGCCGGGGATCAGCAGGACGGCGGCGCGCGGCGTCGCCGGCGGGGCCAAGATCAGCAGATGTCCGGCCGCTCCGGCGTCGACGACCTCGGCGCACGCGCCCGGCGTTGCGAGCAGGAGCGCCAACGCGACACCGGCACAGACGGCGAAGCGGCGAGGCGATGGACGCATCGCTCCGATATCGGTCGGCTCGCGGGCGATCCCCTGCGGCGCTGAAACGAACCTCGGTACCTTCGGGGTCACTGTTGACATGAGTCGAGGAGAGACGGCGCTGCAGGCGCCACAGCGCGCGCCCGCGATCCCGCGGGTCTGGGATGCGCTCCGCGCCGACGCCGAGCGGATCGCCGCGGCCGAGCCGATCCTGGCCCCGGTGCTGCGCCGCGCGATCCTCGAGCCGGCCTCGTTTGCCGAGGCGCTCGCCGTGGTGCTCGCGGCCAAGCTCGCCGACGCCGATTTCGACGCACCGCGCCTGACGACGCTGACCGCCGACGCATTCGCCGCCGATCCGTCGCTGGCGGAGACCGCGGCGCTCGACCTCGCTGCCAGCATCGAACGGAATCCGGCCTATCCGGATCACGTGACGCCGTTCCTCTACGCCAAGGGCTTTCACGCCCTTGAATGGTATCGGGTCGCGCACGCGCTGTGGACCGCCGACCGGCGCTCGCTGGCCCTCTACTTGCAGGGTCGTGTCTCCGACGTCTTCGCAGTCGACATCCATCCGGCCGCGCGTATCGGCTCCGGCATCTTCGTCGACCACGCCACCGGCGTCGTCATCGGCGAGACCGCCGTCGTCGGCGACGACGTCTCGATCCTGCACAACGTCACGCTCGGCGGAACCGGCAAGGAGACTGGCGACCGGCATCCCAAGATCGGCCGCGGCGTCTTACTCGCGGCCGGCGCGAAGGTCCTCGGCAACGTGACGGTCGGCGAGGGTGCGAAGGTCGGCGCGGGCAGCGTCGTACTCCGTGCGGTCGCGCCGTACACGACCGTCGCCGGCGTCCCCGCGCACGTCGTCGGACGCACGCACGACCTCCCCGGTCGTACGATGGATCAGGACTTCCTCGACTTCCAGATTTGAGCGCGCGAGCGCTCCGGCGTCAGGCCGGGTGGAAGGCGAGCGCGACGCCGTTCATGCAGTAGCGCAGTCCCGTCGGCGGCGGTCCGTCGTCGAAGACGTGGCCCAGGTGACCGGCGCAACGCGCGCACTGGACGGCGGTGCGCACCATCAGCAACGAGCTGTCGCTCCGCGTCGTGATCGCGTGCGGGAGCGGCGCCCAGAAGCTCGGCCAGCCGGTCCCGCTGTCGAACTTCGTCTTCGACGAGTACAGCGGCAGGGCACAGCCGGCGCAGACGTAGGTTCCCGACCGCTTCTCCTCGTCGAGCGGGCTCGAGAAGGGTGGCTCGGTTCCCTCGTGGCGCAGCACGTCGTACGCCTGCGGTGAGAGCAGCCGGCGCCATTCGGCATCGGTATGGGTCACCGTGCCCTCGGCTGCGCGCGCCGGCAGCGCCCGCAACGCACAGAGTCCAACCATCCCGGCCAACCAGCTTCCACGTCGCATCGTACTCATAACGGTACCACAGGCGACTTGGATCGTCCGTGGGCTGGCTTACATCCCCGGGGTCGGTCCCGGCAACGTGACAACGGTCAGCGAGGCGACGTTGCGCTGGTCGGCCAGGAACAGCGCGCGCGTCATCCCTTTGCGATCATGACCTCGGTCGACTTGATGATCACCGTTACCCGGTCGCCGTCCTTGAGCTTGAGGCGGTTGCTGGACGTCTCGGTGATCATCGCTGTGATCTCGGTCGGATCGATCTCGACGGTGACTTCGGCCATGAGCCCACCGGTTCGCACCGAGCGAATCGTCCCGCCGAGCTGGTTGCGAGCGCTCAATTCCATGCGCGAAGGTTCGGTACGCGCCCGTGGCACCCTGGAGGCGTCAGAAGGCGCGGTTCTCGACCGGAACGCTGACCCGTACCACCGTGCCGTCTGCGAAGCGAAGGACGAGCGGGAAGCGCGTCCCGGGGGCGAGCGGTCGGCGCAGGCCGAGCAGCATCAGGTGGTAGCCACCCGGCCGAAGCACGGCCGTCCCGTGCGGCGGGACGACGAGTCGCGCCACCGGATGCATCGCCATCGCCGGCATCGCCATCCCCTGCATCGAGCCACCGGCGGTCGGCGTCGACTCGTGCAGCTCGGCGCTGCGAGCGATCGGCGTCGACGCGCCGACCAGCGCGACCGCGCGCGGACCGTTGTCGTGCAGCGTGGCGTAGACGACACCGGTATCGATCGCCGGACGCGACCACGCGCCGGTGACCGTGACGGCGCCCAGCAACAGCGCGATCATCCGAGCAACTCCTTGACGTCGGACGCGATCGCCGGCGCGGGATCGGTCCAGTCGTGCAGCACGCGCAGTCGGCCGGCCGGATCGATCAAGTAGACCGATCCGCTGTGCGCCATCAAGTAACCCGTGGCGTTCGTCCCCGGGAGGCGCTGGTGCCAGACGTGGTAGGCCTCGAACACCGGCTCGAGCTGCGCCGGCGTGCCCGTCAAGCCGATGAACGACGGATCGAACAGGTCGACGTAGCGCTTGAGAACTGCCGGCGGATCGCGCTGGGGGTCGACCGTGACGAGCGCGACGCGCACGCGCGCGCGCTGCGCCGGCGTCAGCGTGCGATCGACGCGTGCCAATTGCGCCATCGTCGCCGGGCAGACGTCCGGGCAGTGGGTGTAGCCGAAGAACAAGATCACCTCGCGCCCGCGCTGATCGGCCAGCCGAAAAGGCCGCCCGTTCTGATCCGTCAGGGTGAAATCATAGGCGGGTTTGGGGGCCAGCGTCGTCCCGGCGAAGTGGACGCCGGGCGCACAGGCGGCCAAGGCGAGCGCAACCACCGACCCGAGCAACGTCGCAGGGTTCGGCTGGCCGCGATCCGGCGTCGTCATCGGAGAGATCATACCTCCAGGGCTATTCGGCGGTAAAGATGTGGCGACCGACCCAAATGACGAGCGGGATGGCGAACGCAGAGACCAACAGCATCGCCAGGACGAGGAGCACCGCGATGCCGACCGACTGACTCCCGCCGCAAAACGCGGACACGTTGGCGATGGTCGCGAACCAGAATCGACGCAAGGGGTTCGACGTCATGCCCGCCAGATCGCGCGCGCTCGCAACGACGTCGTCCGGGTCCCAACCCGCGGTCTGGTCTACCTCGCGCACGATGCCGTGGCCGTCGATCATCACCAGGCGAACGTCGTGGATGTAGTTGTCGGAGCTTTCCGCGATCGACGCGATGCCGAAAGCGTCGATCACGTCCTTCACCTGCGCCGATTCGCCGGTTGCAATCGACCACATCTGCGGATTGGCGTCGAATTGGCGGCCGTACGCGTCGAGCACGGCCGGTGAGTCGTACGCTGGATCGAGCGTGACCTCGACGAGGTGGAAATGACGCGGATCGAGGTGGTTCTGCAGGTAGAGAAATTTCCCGCTGATCGCCGGACAGACGGTGCGATCGGGACAGCGGCTGAAGACGAAGCTGAGGATGGTAACCTTGCCCGCGAACGCATCGAGCCGCAACGGACGCCCACGCTGATCGACGAGCGTGTACGCCGGAGCAGGATCGCCGGCGACGAGGACGCGCTTGACCAGCGGATTCGGCGAGCCCGCCACGAAACGCCCCGCCGGCACCGGCCCGCTGCGCAACACGAGCCCCTCGCGCTGCACGACCAGGGCATCGACTTCCGTCCCGGGCGCGGGAAGCGCACCCGTGCCCGCCCGCGCGTTCGCGGGGAGGCCGACGGAATAGACGCCACCGTGCAGCATATCGACGACGGGATCCAAGCGCATGAGCACCCGGCCATGCTGCGGCCGCGCCAGCACGAACCCGTGCACCGGGAGGAGACCGTCGGCGCGGGCAGCGCCGCACGACGCGAGCACGAATCCGAGGATTGCGGCTGATCGAGCGAACATCCGGCACCGGTGCATCGCTTAGTAGTAGCGTGCCTCCATGGGGAGGGGTAGGGAAAACGTCACAGGCGGCTCGCTTTCCCCGCCCACCGGCCAGCCGGCTCTCTCGGGGCCGCAGGCCCGGTCGACCGGGCCTGTGGCGGTTCGTCCGCCAGGCGCGACGAACGCTCCGGGGTGAAGGCCCGCGACCTCAACGCCAGCGGCATCCCTCTGGAACCGTCCTACGAGCCCACCGAGCCACCCGTCCGCCGGGCGCCGCCGGGGGTCTTCCCGTACACCCGGGGGATCCGGCCGAACATGTATCGCGGCCGGCACTGGACGATGCGGCAGTACGCCGGCTTCGCGACGGCGGCCGAGTCGAACGAGCGCTACCGGTACCTGCTCGCCAGCGGGGTGACGGGCCTCTCGGTCGCCTTCGACCTGCCGACCCAGCTCGGCTACGACTCCGATGCTCCGCAGGCGCGCGGCGAAGTCGGCAAGGTCGGCGTCGCGATCGACTCGATCGACGACGTCGAGACGCTCTTCGAGGCGATCCCGCTCGACGCGGTGACCGTCTCGATGACGATCAACGCGCCCGCCGCGATCCTGCTCGCGTTCGTGCTGGCGGTCGCGCGGCGGCGTAGGATCCCGTTCGCCAAACTCGGCGGGACGGTCCAGAACGACGTGCTCAAAGAGTACGTCGCGCGCGGCGCATACATCTACCCGCCCGAGCCCTCGATGCGCCTCGTGACCGACGTGATGGCCTACTGCGCCGAGCACGTCCCGAACTGGAACACGATCTCGATCTCGGGCTACCACATCCGCGAGGCCGGCTCGACCGCACTCCAAGAGATCGCCTTCACCCTCGCCAACGCCAAGGCATACCTGCGGGCCGCGCAGCGCACCGGGCTCGACGTCGACACCGTCGCACCGCGCGTCTCCTTCTTCTGGAACGCACACAACGACTTCTTCGAGGAGGTCGCCAAGTTCCGCGCCGCCCGCACGCTGTGGGCGCAGATCGTGCGCGACGAGTTCGGCTCGCGCGATCCGCGCGCGCAGATGCTGCGCTTTCACACCCAGACCGGTGGCTCGACGCTGACCGCGCAGGAGCCGGAAAACAACGTCGTGCGGGTCGCGCTGCAGGCCCTGGCGGCCGTACTGGGCGGGACGCAGTCGCTGCACACCAACGGCCAGGACGAAGCGCTGGGCCTGCCGACCGCGCAGTCGGCGCGGGTCGCGCTGCGCACCCAGCAGATCATCGCTTACGAGAGCGGCGTGACCGACGTCGTCGACCCGCTGGCGGGCTCGTACTACGTTGAAGCACTGACCGACGCGCTGGTCGAGCGGGCCCGCGAGCTGATCGCCGAGATCGACGCGCAGGGCGGCGCGGTCGCGGCGATCGAGAGCGGCTGGATGCAGGACCAGATCGGCGAGTCCGCCTACCGCGCGCAGCAGGCGATCGAGCGCGGCGAGCAGGTCGTCGTTGCCGTCAACCGCTTCACGGAAGGCGTCGACGGTACGCCGATCCCGATCCAGCGGATCGACCCGTCGATCGAGCGCGAGCAGATCGCGCGGGCGCGCGCGGTTCGCGAGCGCCGCGACCCTGTGCGCGCGCTGGCCACGCTCGAGGCGGTGCGCCGCGCGGCGAGCGGGACCGAGAACCTGATGCCCGCCCTGATCGACGCCGTCGATGCCGGCTCGACGCTGGGCGAGATCTGCGACGTCCTGCGCGCCGTCTTCGGCACCCACGTCGCCCACGAGCGCATCGCGTGAACGATGCACCGCTGGATCACGTGGCGATCGTGGTGAAGGACCTCGAGGCGACGATCCGGCTGTACACGCAGACGCTGGGCTTCTCGCAGGTCTACCGCGAGATCGTCGCCGACCAAGGTGTCGAGGCGGTCGGCCTGCGCACCGGGGAGGCGATCATCGAGCTGCTGCGGCCGCTCGACGACGACTCACCGATCGCACGCTATCGTGGTGAGGCCGCGACGAAGTTGCACCACACCGCCTATCGCGTCGCCGATCTGCGCGCCGAGCTGGCGCGGCTGCGCGCGGCCGGCGTTCGGCTGATCGACCAAGAGCCGCGCCGCGGCGCGCACGGCAACACGGTGGCGTTCTTGCACCCCGCCTCGACCGGGGGTGTGCTGATCGAGCTGTGTCAAGCAGGCACGCCGGAACCGACCGGCGCCGAGCGGCGTTCTTCACCCTGATGATGATCGCGTTGATTTTGGCCGCGCTGCTCGGCAGCGCGAGCTCCGCTGCGGCGGCACCCGTGGCGGCGGCCGCCACGCCGGCACCGACCGACGCGTACGCGATCTTCTTGGCCGCGCGCCACCAGCGCACGGAGAGCGGCTACCCGCGCTTCGCCGCCTACACGGCCGTCGTGCGCTATCACAGCGGTACCGTCCCGATCGTGCGCTCGTGGGACACCGTCGAGGATCTGGCCAAGCGGCTCGTGTTCAGCCACGGGATGAGCCGCGAGGAGCAAGCGCATCCGGTCACCCCCGAGGGCACCAACATCGGCGTCGGCGTCGGCGGCGGCGGCGTGCAAAGCGTGCCGGCACCGACGCAGGGTGGCGGCTCGATATTGCCGGGTGGCCTGACCATGAACGAGGCGACCAGCGACGATCCGCTCGGACAGGTTACGTTCGCGATCAATCAGGACTTCGGGCTCGCCTTCAACGCGCCGTCGATCCAGCAGACGCAGGACCTGACCGACATCTCGACCACCAAGCCGTTCCTAGCGCACATCGGCAACACGTCCACCGTCGTGCCGCGTACGTACGCCGTCACCGACCTCGGCGACGTGATGGAGAACGGCGTACGGCTGCATCATCTCGGTTTACGGCCGCTGCGCGATCCCGACCGGAACCGGCTGCGCGAGCTGTGGGTCGAGGCCAAGACGTTCGACGTCGTTCACGCCAAGGTGTCGGGGATCGGTAACGGTTTGCCGTTCAGCAACACGGCATGGTTGATCGACTTCCGCCAGTGGCAAGGCGGGACGTACATCGAGCGCGAGACGGCACTGGAATCGCTCGAGGACGGCGGCGACACCTGCACCGGCGTCACGATCACCTTCGAGAACCTCGTCGCGAAGAACTCGCTCTCACCCTACGAGCAAGTCGGGATCACCAGCACCACCGGCATCTCCGACCCGTAAGGAGCTACCTCCAAAGGAGACCGGCAAACCGGCGCGTAAGGCCCGGCGACTGAAAGGTGGGCTCCATGAGTCGACCGTTTTTGCGGTTTTCGGCGATGAGCACTGAGAGAGCCCGTCTCTTCATCGCGCTCGCCCTGGGCGCGGCACTCGTAGGCTGCGGCGGCGCTCGCTCGAGCGTCCCGTCCGCCGGCTCGGCCGGACCGCTGCAAGCCGGCAAGGCGAGCGCGACCTTTCGGATCGACGTCCCCAAGCAGACCGCGACGGCTACGTTGCGCTCACCGCGCTTCGTCTCGCCCGCGACTACCCAGTTGGCGATCGACATCGAGCAGGGCGGCGTCCCGATCGCGGGATATCCGGTGACGGTCGGGCTCACCCCGACCTCGGCCGGCTGCAGCAGCACGCTGGCCAGCACGAACTGCCAGCTCACCGTCGCGCTCGGGCCGGGTAGCTACACGGCGACGCTGACGACCGAGGACGCAAGCAGCACGCCGCTCTCGAGCGCGCAGAGCATCGCCTTCACGATCACCGCCGGGACGAACAACGTGATCTCGATCGTGCTCTCGGGGATCCCGCACGCGTTGCAGATCGCCTCCGCCGCGCACGCGGTGGTCGGCAGCGGATCGTCCGGCTTGACGCTCTACGGGTCGGCGCCGCAACCGTTGACTGTCGTCGCGCTCGATGCCGACGGTAACATCATCGTCGGCTCGGGCTCGCCGACCTACAGCGCGAGCTTGATGAGCGGGAGCGGGTGGAGTGCTGCCACACCATCGAGCACGAGCCCCAACACGATCGCGATCACGCCGCCCGGGACCAACGGTTCGGTGGCAACCTTTTCGCTCACCGCGAGCTACTCCGATACGACCTGTTCCCAGAGCGGCGCCGTCTGCAGTGCGACGTTCACGATAAAAAATGACATCCAAATGCTCTTCGTCGCGGAGAACGGCGCCAACACGGTGACGGAGTACGCGCCGCCCTACACCGGCACCCCCACGACGATCAGTAACGGGGTCTCTACTCCTCAGGGATTGGCGCTCAACGGCGCCGGCGATCTCTTTGTCGCGAATCTCGGAGCGACGACGGGCGCGGTGACGGAGTATGCGTCCCCCTACACCGGTAGCCCCACGACGATCACTAGCGGCGTGAATGCACCTGAGAAGCTGGCGGTCGACGGCGGCGGGAACCTCTTCGTCCCGAACGACAGTGGTAACACCGTAACGGAATATACATCGCCCTACACCGGCACACCCACGGTGACGATCAGCAGCGGCATGAACACGCCTGTTGCGGTGGCGCTCGACGGCAGCGGGGATCTCTTCGTCGCCAACTGCGGTTCGAATTGTGGCGGGAGCGGCAACGGCACGGTGACGGAGTACGCACCGCCCTACACCGGCACACCCAAGACGATCAGCAGCGACGTGAATGGCCCTGTAGCACTGGTGCTCGACAGCGCCGGGAATCTCTTCGTTGCAAACGCGGCAGGCGGCACGGTTACGGAGTACGCGTCGCCCTACACCGGCACACCCACGACGATCAGCAGCGGCGTGAACGGTCCTTGGGCGGTCGTGCTCGACGACAGTGGGAATCTCTTCGTCGCCAACTGCGGCGATGGCTGTCCCGGGAGCGGGAGCGGCAACGGCACGGTGACGGAGTACGCGCCACCCTACACGGGGACACCCACGACGATCAGCAACGGAGTATACTTGCCTGATTCGATCGGACTCGACCACGCCGGGAATCTCTTCGTCGCCAACCTGCTCGGTGGCACCATCGGCACGGTGACGGAGTACGCGCCCCCATACACCGGCACGCCCACCACGATCACGAACGGCATGCAGGGCCCTGCGGCGCTGCTGCTGACGCCGTAGCGTTGTGCTGTTTTTAGCGATTCGCACGACGGGGGCCTGTCTATTCATCGCGCTCGCCCTGTGCACGGCGCTCGCTGGTTGCGGCGGCGGCGGCGCTCGCTCGAGCGTCCCTTCCGCCGGCTCGGCCGTGCCGCTGCAAGCCGGCAAGGCGAGCGCGACCTTCCGCATCGACATCCCCACGCAGGCCACGACGGCCAAGAGGCGCGCGCCTCGGTACGTCTCGCCCGCGACCACCCAGCTGGCGATCGACATCGAGCAGGCCGGCGTCCCGATCGCGGGATATCCGGTGACGGTCGGGCTCACCCCGACCTCGAGCGGCTGCAGCAGCACGCTGGCCAGCACGAACTGCCAGCTCACCATCGCGCTTGCGCCGGGCGACTACACGGCGACGCTGACAACCGAAGATGCGAGCAGCACGCCGCTCTCGAGTGCGCAGAGCATCGCGTTCACGATCACCGCTGGGACGAACAACGTGATCTCGATCGTGCTCTCGGGGATCCCGCACACGTTGCAGATCGCTGCCGGCGCGCGCGCGATGCACGGTAACGGTCTCTCCGGCTTGACGCTCTACGGGTCGGCGGCGCAGCCGGTGCTCGTCGTCGCGCTCGACGCCGACGGGAACACGATCGTCGGCTCGGGCTCGCCGACCTTCAGTGCGAGCCTGGTGAGCGGAAGCGGGTGGAGTGCCGCCGCACCCTCGACCACGAGCCCCAACATGATCGCCATCACCCCACCCGGGACCAACGGGTCAGGAGCGACGTTTTCCGTCACCGCGAGCTACTCCGATGCGACCTGTTCGCAGAGCGGAGCCGTCTGCAGCGCCAGCTTCACGGTGAAGAACGACATCCAGACCCTCTTCGTCGGAAACCTGCTCGGTGGCACGGTCGGCACGCTGACGGTATACGCGCCGCCCTATACCGGCACGCCCACGACGAACAGCAGCGGGATCAACTCACCGTTCTCGCTGATCCTCAACGGCGCCGGCGATCTCTTCGTCGCGAATGAAGGCGGGGACACGGTAACAGAGTACGCTCCCCCCTATACCGGTACGCCCGGAACGACGATCGACACCGGTGGGGATGAGCCGAACGCGCTGGTACTCGACGGTGCGGGGAATCTCTTCGTTGCAAACAACAACGACGATACGGTGAAAGAGTACGTGCCGCCCTACACCGGAGCCGCCGCCGCGACGATCAGTACCGGCGTGAATTCACCTTTTGCGCTGCTGCTCGACGGCGCCGGGGATCTCTTCGTCGCAAACGTCGAAGCCAGCACGGTGACGGAGTACGCACCGCCGTACACCGGTACACCAACGACCATCAGCAGCGGCGTGGGTGCACCGACCGGCGTGGCCTTCGACGGCGCCGGGGATCTCTTTGTGACAAACATCTTGTCCAATACGGTGACGGAGTACGCGGCGCCCTACACCGGAACACCCACGACGACGATCAGCCGCGGCGTGGATTTTCCTCTCGCGCTGGTTCTCGACGGCGCCGGGGATCTCTTCGTCGCAAATAACCATGGTGCCACGGTGACGGAGTACGTGCCGCCATACACCGGTACTCCGACGACGATCAGTACCGGCGTGAGTCAGCCGATCGCACTGGCACTCGACGGCGCCGGAAATCTCTTCGTCGCAAACGCCAGCACGGTGACGGAATACGCGCCACCCTACACCGGCACACCTACGACGATCAGCACCGGCGTGAGCGGGCCTCGCGCACTGCTGCTGACGCCCTAAGGTATCCGCTACCCGCGGAGCTTCTGCGGGACACCCGAACAGCGCGGAATATCGAGCGGCGGAAACCAGTTGGTGTCCCGCACGATCTGGTCCAGCCGGCTCTCCGTCGCCAGAAACTCCGGACCCCACGACGTGCTATCCGGACCGTCGGAGACGAAGACCTGATGCGCGGTGGCCAGCGTGATCCGCGCGCCGAAGGTGTCGACCGCTCGGGCCGGATACGATGGGCGCAGCATCGCGGCGCCGGCCGAACGAGCCGCCTCCACGACACGACGAAACGGGACGACGGCCCTCGCGTGAACGTCACAATTTCGTCCGCGGGCGTGAATCGTCGCGTTTCCGTCGGACGCGAAGGTCACGAGATAGGTCGGACAAAAACCGTAACAGCCACGCGCCTCCAGAGCGATCGTCCGAAGCCCGCCGCGCCGAAAGGCGTCGGCCAGCGCGCTCCAGCGGCTCGTTTCGTCAAACGCAGCGCGCGTGACGATATCCTGATTGCTTTCGTGGGTGCAGGCGCACAGCAGTCCGAGCAACAGTAAGCCGAAGACGCGCAGCATTCTCACGAGGGACCGGGCTGTGGGGCGAGGCGCAGGTCGAGTTCGGTTTCGAAGGTGCGTTCCCACGGCAGGGTGATCGTGAAGCCGGCGTCGCGGAATTGGGGCTCGATCTGCGCCAGCAGCGCGAGCCCCTCGCGCCACAGCAGCGAACGGTTCTCGCCGGCGGTCGCGCCGGCGACGCCCGGCAGCAGGTAGGTGTGGTCGTCGACGCCCTGCGCGGTCAGGTCGGCGTTGAGCTGCGGGCGCACGTCGGCGTGGAACGCGATGTCGTCGACGTAGCGCATCAACGTGAAGCGCGCGTGGGCCCCCGGGTCGTAGCTCCCCAGCCGCTTACCGACCAGCACCGCGATCGCCTCCGGGAGCGTCGTCCCGACCGTGTTGGCGACGGTATTCCACGAGGCGAACGCGCCGACGCGCCCAGCGATCCGGCGCGCGATCAGGTCGCGCATGAGCTGCCGCTGCTGGTCGAGGTCGTCGCCGGCGAGGAACGAGAGGTCCGCGACGGCGGCGAGCGGCGCACCGGCGGTGGTGACGTCGTGCGCGATGCGGTCGACGAACGCGCGCTCGTCGCCGATACCGGTGCCGGGTACCTTCACGAACAGGTCGACGTCGGCCGGCGCGGCGCCGTCAACCGCGACGCCGCCGCAGGTACCGATCAGATCGCCGATCGAGGTTGCGACCGGCGCGAACTCGATCGGATCGTTGACCGTCCCGCCGTCGGCGCGCGAGTAGATGACGCGGATGCGCGGCACGAATGCGGCCTGGTGCGCAAGCGCGGCGGCGAGCAGCGCCATCCCCAACTCATCCGCGCCCGGCTCGATCGCAGCGCGGCCCGCCGCGACCCAGCGGCCCGCGAAGGCACGCAGGGCGGCGAGGTCGGCCAAGTGCAGCCCGACCGGTCCGGCATCGTCCTGGCCGAGCACGACCCGGTCGAACCCGCCCTGCGAGGCCTCGCCGAGCGCGAACAGATCGACGTCGCGGTCGCGCGCACGTGCCGCTAGATACGCATCGAGCGCCGAGCCCAGCCGCGCGCGCAGACGGGCCGCCTTCGCGCGTTGCGCGTCGGTCTGCGGCGGATCGGGTAGGTCCGCGTAGGTCTGCAGCAGCGGCCACACGTCGCCGGCGAACGGGAAGTCCGCCGCCGCGCCGAGTGACGGGACGCCGGTCGGCGCGAGCCGCATCACCGTCCCGAACACCGCGAACGACGCCGCGCCGTGGGTCAGCCGAAACGCGGCGAGATCGGCGATGCGCGACTCGGCCTGCGCGCGCGAGACGCTCGGGATGCGCGAGGCGACCAGACCGCCGTAGGCGATCATGTCGTTCGAGACGACGTAGGCCCGCGCGTCGCGCGGCGCGTCGTCGCGCAACCAGCGCAGGATCGCGTCGGGATCGCCCGGCTTCAGGTAGTGCCCGAGGGTCGCCGGCGGCGGTTCGACGACGCGCACCCCGGCGATCGCACCGAGCAGCGTGGGGAGTTGCGCGGTGACCGGCCGGTCGTCGAGCGGGACGACGACGACGGTCAGCGCGAGCAGCGACGACCCGAGCGCCGCGAGGCTCAACTGCTGAAGCCGAACAGTCCGTGGCCGTGCGGGTCGACGATGTAGATCTTGTACGCTTTGCGCACGCCCAGCGACTGGGTGAAGACGATGTGGACCGGCGTCCCGGGCTGCAGGTCCTTCGCTTGCAGGCTCTTGCCGTTGGAGAACAGCGCCTCGTAGTTCGGGGCGTAGAGGAACGACAGGTCGGCTGGCACCCCGTCGATGCAATGGACCCGGATGTTGGTGTCGGAGACATGGCGGACGTACCCATGGCAGTCGCGCCACTTCCCACCGGCGGGCGCGCTCTGGGCACCGGCCGGCAGGGACGCGAGGACGCATCCGGCGAGCGTGAGGGCGAGAAGCGAACGGCGCAGCGGGTCGAAGAGCATCGTGATGAGAGTCCTTCCGTCGTGATCGAGTGCCGCACCATGGCCAGCGCCGAGCGGTTCGACGCCTATGCGCTCATGTCGTCCTTCCGGCGCGACGAGGCGGCGCTGGGCACCGCGCTGACCCTGTTCGTCGACCGTCCGGACTACGGCTTCGTCTGGCTGGCCTACGACGACGGCGTCCCTGCCGCGTGCGTCTCGGTCGCCTATGCGATCTCGACTTCGAGCGGCGGCCTGGTGGCCACGCTGCGCGACGTGTGGGTCGCCCCGGAGCGCCGCCGGCGCGGGATCGGGACGGCGCTGCTGGTGACGGTGCGCGGGCGGCTCGACCAGCTCGAGGTGACCCGGATCGAAGCCGCCCTGCCGCCCGAGGCGGGGTTGCGCGCCCTCTTCGCCGGGCTCGGCTACGCCGAAGGCGCCGCGCTCACGGTCAGCCTGGACCGTCGATGACGGTGGCGAGCCGGCCGCCGGCCGCCGCCAGCAACCTCTCCGCAGCGGCGCGGTCGACGCCGCGGCGCGCCATGACGATCGCCGCCTTCACGCTGCCGCCGGCTTCGTGCAGCAACGCCGGCGCATCGACCTCTCCGCCGGCCAGCTCGGACACGAGCCGCTCGGCACGCGCGCGCAACTTGGCGTTGGTCGCGCGCAGATCGACCATGCGGTTGCGATAGGTCTTCCCGAGGCGAATCATCGCACCGGTCGAGATCGCGTTGAGGATGATCTTCTGCGCGGTCCCGGCGCGCAGCCGCGTCGAACCCGCGATCGGCTCGGCGCCGGTCGCGGCGACGATCGCGAGATCGGCCTCGGCGGCGAGCTGTGAGCCCGACGCGTTGACCAGCGCGATCGTGCGCGCACCGTGCACGCGCGCCGCCTGCAGCGCGGAACGGACGAACGGTGCACCCCCGCTGGCCGAGACGCCGATCACGACGTCGCCCGGACCGACGTCTTCGACGGTGCGCAGGCCGGCCAGCGCGTCGTCTTCGGCGCCCTCGACCGCGCGCCGCAGCGCCGCCTCGCCGCCGGCGATGCGCGCCTGCACGCGCGCCGGGTCGAGCCCGAAGGTCGGCGGCAGCTCCGCGGCGTCGAGCACCGCGAGCCGACCGCTCGTCCCCGCCCCGATCAGCACGATGCGCCCGCCGGCCGCCAACGTCTCGGCGACGACCTCCGTCGCCGCCGCCACCGCATCGGCGACGGCCAGCGCGGCGTCGACCGCGGCGTGGTGCGTCGTCAGCAGCAGCCGCGCCAGCGCGCCGGCGTCGAGCCGGTCGATCTGGGCAGTGGCGGGGTCGAGTGCTTCGGTCCCCGGCAGCTCGCTCACCGCGCGGCACGCTCGGCGAGCCGCAGCGCGCCCTGGACCGGCTCGTCGCCGCCACGGATGATGTCAACGCCGGGGATGTCGCCGTTGAGCCGCGTCTCGAGCAGAAACGAGAGCAGACTGTTCTCGCGCAACAGGCCGCCGGCGAGCGCGAGGCGCGGCGTGGCATCGGCCAACCCCGCCGCACGCAGCACGGCCCGGGCGAGGTCGGCCAGCTCCTGCGCGGCCTGCTGCACGATCTTCGTCGCGGCGCGGTTCCCCTTGCCGGCGAAGGCGACGATGCTGGGCGCGAGCGCAGCCAGCGTCGCCGGCAGCAACGGCGCGTCGTAGAGCGCGGCCAAGTAGCGGTCGCGATCGCGCGCGTCGAGCGCGCGCGCGACCAGTTCCGTCGTCTCATCGTGCACAGCACGGCCGTCCAGCACGCGCCCGTAGAGCTTGACGGCCTGCAGGCCGATCCAGAACGCCGAGCCTTCATCGCCGGCCAGCCAGCCCAGACCGCCGGCCCGGTGGCTGGTCGCGCCGCGCTCCGCGTAGGCGATCGAGCCGGTACCGGCGATCAGCACCGCGCCGTCGCCTTCGGGCAACGCGGCGCGCAACGCGATCGCCGCGTCGTCGCCGACCGTCACGACGGTACCCGGGAACGCGGTGGCGACTCGCGCGCAGAGGGCGTCGGCGACGATCGCGCGCGACGCGCCGGCGGCGCCGACGTGGATCGTCTGGGGCGCCGCGCCGGCCAGGAGCTCGCGGATCGTCGCGACGATCGCGTCGGCCGCTGCCGCGACGCCCAGCGCGGTCGGATTCGCCGCTGCGCCGCGCGCCTCACGCACCAGCCGTCCGTCCTGCGCCAGCGCCGCGTGCGTCTGCGTCCCGCCGGCATCGACCCCGATCGCGATCATGCGGGCGGCTTCTGGCGCACGCGGGCGCGTCCTTGCTGGGCGCGCCTCACCGGGCGTACGGCGCGATCGTGCCGAGCACGCGCGGGCCGCGCGCGCCGGTCGCGGCGGGGAGGTTGCCGGGCCGGCCGTGTAGCGTCAGGTACCCGAGCACGGCGAAGGCCAGCGCCTCCTTTGCGTCGGGGTCGATCCCGAAGGCGGCCGTGCTCTCGACCCGCACGCCGGCGAGCGCGTCGCGCAGCCCCTCGAACAGCGCCGCGTTGTGCGTCCCGCCGCCGGCGACGATCAGCAGTCGCGCGTGCGGCGCGTGCGCGCGCACGCCGTCGGCGGTCGTCCGCACGCACAGCGCGGCCAGCGTCGCGAGCGCGTCGGGCAGGCTCAGCGCGTCGAGCTGCGGCTGCAATGCGGCCACGAACGCCGCGCCGTAGCGCTCGCGGCCGGTCGACTTCGGCGGCGCCTGCGCGAAGTACGGATCGGCGAGCAGGCTGGCCAACAGCGCGGCGTCGACGGTCCCCGCCTGCGCCAACGCGCCACCGCTGTCGTAGCGCTGCGCACCGCCGGTGCGCAACGCGACGTACGTGTCGAGCGGCAGGTTCGCCGGACCGCAATCGAAGGCCAGCCCCTCCGGGAGAACCGTGAGGTTGGCGATCCCGCCTAGGTTCAGCGCGACGCACGGTGCGTGATCGCCGAACAGCAGCAGATCGACGGCGGGGACGAGCGGTGCGCCGCTGCCGCCGGCCGCGGTGTCGGCCGAGCGGAAGTCGGAGACGACCGGCGCGTGCACGCGCTCGCGAATGCGAAACGGATCGCCTATCTGCAGCGTGTGGTGCTCCTCGCCGGCATGCGCGAGGGTGAGGCCGTGCGAGGCGACCGCGTCGAGCGCGAGCCCCGCGGCGACCGACGCCACCGCGTCGCCGAGCGCCTCGCCGACCGCGGCGTGCAGCGCGGAGAACTCGCGCGCGTCGAGCCGCGCCGGCGGATAGGCCGCCAGGATGCGTGCGCGCAGCGTGTCGGCGAACGGCACGGTCGCGAAGCGCTCGCAGACGACGTCGACCCGTTCACCGCGCGCTTCGATCGCGCAGACGGCGACGTCGATCCCATCGAGTGAGGTCCCCGAGAGGACGCCGGCGATCCTCACCCGCGGTCGACCGCGACGACGGCGGCATCGCAGACGGCGGCGCGCACCGCGCGCAGGTCGCTGCGGCCGTAGTGGACGGCGTTGGTCAGCAGGACGACGGACAGGTCGCGCGCCGGATCGGCCCAGAGGGACGTCCCGGTGAAGCCCGTGTGTCCGAAGGTCTGCGCGCTCATCTGCGTCCCGCACGAGTTCTCGTCGGTCGTCTTCAACGCCCACCCAAGCCCGCGTCGCAGAACCGGATCCCAGGCCTGCTCGCGCACTGCCTCGCGCGCGAGCCCCGGGTCGAGCGGCGTCGGCCGCCCGTGCGAGGGGGCGAGGTACCATTCGCCCAGCGCGGCAACGTCGCGCGCGTCGCCGAACAGCCCCGCGTGGCCGGCGACCCCGCCCAGCAGGTGTGCCTTCTCGTCGTGCACGACGCCTTGCACGCTCCCGCGCCAGGCGTCAGTCTCGGTCGCCGGGATCGCGCCGCGTTGGTCGCCGGCCGGCGTGTACGCGGTCGCCTGCGCGCCGAACCCGCGCAGCCGCGCGTCGACCAACGTCCGCAGGCTGGTGGCGTGCGCGCGCGCGAGCAGCACGCCCAGCGCGATGAAGCCGAGATCGCTGTAGATCACCCGCTCGCCGACCGCCGCGGCCAGCGGCTCGGTCAGCGCGAACGCCTCGACGTCGGCATCGAGCAGCGTGCGCCAGTCGGCGCCGCTGCGAAAGCCGGCATCGTGCGCCAGGATCTGCCGCAGCACGATCGGCGCGTGCGCGGTCGCGCGCCACTCGGGGATCCGCGCGAGCAACGAGGCGTCCAGCGCGAGCGTGCCGCGGGCGACCGCGTCGAGCGCCACGGTCGCGACGAACACCTTCGTGATCGAGGCGAGGTCGAAGCGCGTGTCGACCTGGCACGGCGCCGCCGTCGCGTCGTCGCGCAGCCGCCCGTAGGCGCGCTCGAAGCGCACCCTGCCGCCCTGCTCGATGCGCACGACCGCGGCGCTGTACCGGCGCCCGAGCTCGGCCCGCAGCACCGCCTCGACTTCAGCGAACAGCAGTGCCCTGCGCGATCCGCACCGGCAGCATTCCGCGCGCCGGGGCGCGGCCGGCCAGCACGTCGGCGACGCCCTCGAAAGCGAGCGCGTCGTCGCCATAACAGCACACGACGCGCTGCGCGGCCGGCCAGAGCAGCGCGTCGTACGGCTCGCGCGCCGAGACGATCAACGCCGCCGGGACCAGCGCCAGGATTCGTGCCACGGCCTCGCGTTGCGCCGGGTGCAGGTCGGCACGGCGGATGACCAGCACGAACTCCCGCTCGCCCAAGCGCGGCACGTGCTCCAACAACAGCTCCAACTCGTCGGCACTGGGATCGAGCGCGACGCGCATGAGCTCGCTCTTCCAGCGGCGCCGTCGCAGCGCCGCGCTGAGCGAGGGCGCCTCGGCTGCGCGCGCGCGCATCCCCGACGCCGCGGCCGCGTCGCCGAGTGCACCTTCGAACGAGATCACCGTCACCGCGCTGCCCTCGCGCAGGCGCGGCTCGCCGCGCACGTCGGTCACCGCGGCGCGCGCCGCCGCGAGCGGCGCCCCCTCGTCGACGGCGTCGGCGGCGAGCGGCCGCAACACCGCGAAGCGCTCCCGCAGGCGCAGCACGCGCGCGTGCGCCTCTTCCAGCCGCGCGAGCGGCAGCCGGCCGGTCTCGACCGCCTGTACGATCGCCGCCGCGGCCGCCTGGGCCAGCTCGAGATGATGGCTGATCAACAGCAGGTCGGCGCCGGCCGCCAGCGCCGCGACCGCCCCTTCGATGGTGCCGACGCCGCGCGCGATCGCGTCCATCTCCAAACAATCGGTCGCGACGACACCGTCGAAACCCAGCTCTTCGCGCAGCAGTTCGTACACCGCCGGTGCGAGCGAGGCGGGGCGGTCGGGATCGAGCGCCTCGACGACGACGTGCGCGGTCAGCACGAGCGAGGCCGCGCGCGCGCGAATGGCGGCCGCGAACGGGACGAGGTCGCGCGCGCGCAGCGTCGCCGCGTCGGTCGTCAGCCGCGGCAGCGCCAGGTGCGAGTCGACCGCGGTCGCGCCGTGGCCGGGGGCATGTTTGAGGGTCGCCGCGACGCCGCCGCGTTCGAGGCCGGCGGCGAAGGCGGTGACGAACGCGGCGACTCGCTGCGGGTCGTCGCCGTAGGAACGCGTGCCGATCGTCGTGCTCGCGGGCGCCAGCGCGAGGTCGGCGACCGGCGCGAGATCGACGCTGATCCCCAGCGCGGCGAGGTCGCGGCCCAACAGCGCGCCCAGCGCAGCCGCCGCCGCGGGCTCACCGCCGGCCCCGACGGCCATCGCCGAGGGTAACGCAGCGACCTCGTCGCGCAGGCGGCCAACCCGGCCACCCTCTTGGTCGACCGCGATCAGCGGCGCTGGGACGCCGCCCGCGCGCAGCGCGGCGACCAGCGCGCGCAGCTCCTGCGGCGTCCCGACGTTGCGCGCGAAGAGCAGCAGCGCGCCCGGCGCGAACGCGCGCAACTCCGCCAGCGGCGCCGCGTCGGCGGACGCGCCGGCGAAGCCGACCGCGAGCGTCCCGCGCGCGAGCCCGTGCAGGTCAGCGGCGTTCGGCATCGTCGAGCCGACAGCTAGTGCTTGAAGAGCCGGATGATCTGAGCGACGAGCTTGCCGCCGATGCGGGAGGCCAGGATCTGCACCTTCGACCCACGCGAAACGTCGGTGATCGCGTGGTAGCCGGGGTCGCTCGTCTGGACGCTGGTCGTCGGCATGACCGAGACGTCGACGTGTCCGAAGTGCGGCGTCTCGACCCGCAAGAGGCCGCGCTGGTAGTCGACGTTGGTCACGCGGCCCTCGATCATGCCGACGTCGACGGCCGACGGCGCGGGCGCCGTCGTCTGGGCGCCCACGAGCGTGGGAATGCTGAGCAGACCCAGGGCGAAGACATAGGCGACGAGGCGCATGGCGCGGTGGTAACGCACGCGAGGACCAGCTCCGTTCCATTCATCGGCGGATGACTCCCACCACGTTGAGCCAGCCCCTCCGGTCGGCGTCCCGACCGGCCTGCGCCTCGGCCCGGGCGACGCGCGCCGCCCGGATCCCGGCGTCGTCGGCCGTGCGTCCCCCGAGGACCAGCCGCAGCGCCAGGAGTGCGTCGTCGGCGGCCCGCGTCCCGACCGCCGCCAAGGCGCGGTAGAACGGCTGCGCGCGCGGGTCGTCGGCCGGCGCGGCCAGCGCGGCGGCGATCGCCTCGGCTTTGCCGGGCCGGCCGTCCAGGAGGTAGCCGTCGAGAGGATGGAGTTCCACGCGATGCGATTCGCGCTGCTCCTGGCGATCCCGGCGGCGCTCGCGCTCGGCGGTGCCGCCGCGCCCGACCCGCTCGCAGCGCTGGCGGCGGCGGTCGGCGATCCGGCGGCGTTCCACCTGCGCGCCCAGGCGACGACCACGGCGGACGGGCAGCAGACGGTCACCACCCTTGACCTGCAGGGCTCCCAGCGGCTCCTGCGGACCTGCGTCGCCGACGTTTGCGCCGGGACGTGGTTCGACGGTCGCCGCGACTGGACGTTCGGGCTGAACGAGGTGCGGCTGCCCGCGGGCGACGATCCGGCGCTGCCGGCGCTGCGCAGCCTGGCGGCGATCGCCTCGTACGATTTCGTCGAGCCGGCCTTCCAGGCCGCCGGCGGGGTGGTCGAAGCGGTCGCGCCCGACGTCTGGCGGGTCCGGGCCCCCGACGGCGCGCCGCTCGTCGCGACGATCGATCCGCGCACGCTCGCGGTCGAGACGGTCACCGACGCCGATGGCGCGCCGATCGCGCAGTACGGCCGGATCGTCCGGGCCGGCAGCGCCGCCTTCGCCCTCCAGCGGGCCGGCCCGGAGGAGCGCACCTTCGACCGGGTCGACCTCGTCGCCGCGCCGCTGGCGGCGCCGGAGGGGGCCCCGGTGACCTTCGGCGACCCCGCCCCGCTGGCGCTGGGCGACGATCCGGTGCCGATCGTCCCGTGCCGCCTCGGCGGCCGGCTGGTGCGGTGTCTGCTCGACACGGGGACGACGCCCAGCGCGATCACCCTGGCTTTCAGCGAGGAGCTGGGGCTCGAGCCGCATGGTGAACTCGACATCGCCGGTTTTCACCGCTTCGCGACCGGCTTCGTCCAAGTGGGACCGCTGGTACTCGGTCCGGCGCGCTTCGCTCGGGCGCGCTTCGCCGTGATCCCCGAGACCCGGGAACTCCACTTCGACGTCATCGTCGGCGCCGATCTGCTGGGGGCCTTGCGGCTGACCCTCGACCGTGCCGCGGGCACCGTCACGCTGGGGCCGGGGGCGCCCGACGGGCCGGCCGACGCGATCCCGCTGGCGTTTCCGCAAGGCGTGCCGCTGGTCGACGTGACGGTCGCGGGGGTCGGCGTGCGGGCGCTGCTCGACAGCGGCGACGCTGCCACGCTCTCGCTGGACTACGAAACCTACCGCCGTGGACCGCACTGGCCGCCCGTGGGGCGGGGCGAGGCGATCGGGGTCGCCGGCGAGGGCGGCGTCTTCGAGGTCGACGTCCCGGACGTGCGCCTTCGGACGCTCGACCTCGGGACGGTGCGGGCGGCCGTGCGCTGGACGCAGGCCGTTACGCACCTGGGGCTGGGACTCGCGCATCGCTGCGCGCTGGAACTGGACGAGGCCGCGGGGTACTTGCGCTGCCTACCGAAAAGAGCCCAGCTCAGTCCAGATCGGCCTCGAGGGCCTCAGCGGTCCGCTGCATGATGCGGGCCAGCAGCGCGATCGCGCCGGCGCGGTTCGTGTTCAGCAGCATGTACTGCATCCGATCGTTGGGGTGCAGCACAACGAAGACGCCTTTGCTGCCCTGCGTTATCGACGTGAGAATACGGTCGACGAACGCACGATCTTCGGCGTCGAGTTGGATAGCTCCACTCTCTTCTGTTAAGAGTTCGTGGAGAAAGACATCGAGATTTTCAGGGACATCCATGTTCGCGAAAACATCCTCGCTGTGATACGAGCAGTCTCTCTCCGGATATCGGCCAAAGGCGTCCAAAGTAAAGGCTAATAGAGGTTTCTGCGTCAAGGGAACGTCAAGGCGGTCGGTTCGATTCATAGGCGAGCGTGCGCTCTCAGCGAGGTGATCCGCCATCGCTTGCGGGCTCGCCGATCGACGATTGCGTGCACGGACCCTCGCGTCGATCGCGCAGCGCGCCCGGTGGTCCGTGGCGGAGGCGGTGCCCACCGTATCGCCCGATTGCCGCTCGGCTCTGCCAGCGAGGCGACGGTACGCCGGCGCGACCCCGGGCCGGCCACCGCTCCGCCCCCGGGTTAGCGAAACGGGCCACAGGGAGGCACTCGCGCCGCCGCGCGGCTAATGGAGAGGTCGGCCTCGCCGGTGCGGCGGGTGTCGCCAACGGAGCGAACATGCAGTCTGGCGCCCGACTCGGCGCAAAGGCGGTCCTCGACCGGTCCGCCGTGAACGTCCCTTTGATCGCGATCCTCATAGCGGGGCTCGCGATTCGCCTGCTGTTGCTCGGCAGCGAAGGGTTCCACAACGACATCGCGTCGTTCGAGGCGTGGGCGCTCACGCTGCGCGACCACCCGCCGTGGAACTTCTACGCGGCCTCCGGCTTCGCCGACTACCCGCCGGGCTATTTCGTCGTCCTGTGGGTGCTCGGCCACCTCTACGGTGGGTTGCTCGCGCTGTTCGGCGCCGACCCCGGCTACGCGTTGCTGCGCGCGGTCGTCAAGCTGCCGGCGATCGCGATGGATCTGGTCAATACGGTCTTGGTCTTCGCGATCGTGCGCCGCTGGGCGCCGACGAACGTCGCCCTGTGGGCAGCCGCGGCGCTGGCGCTCAACCCGTCGGCGATCTACGTCTCGGCGGCCTGGGGGCAGATCGACTCCGTCTCCTGGGGACTCGTCCTGCTCGCGCTGTGGGCGGTGTTGCGCGCCGGCGACGAGCCCTCGACGAGCACGCGCTGGATGCTCTGGGCCTGGCTCGCCTTCGCGTTCTCGATCTTGATCAAACCGCAAGCGGCGACGGTCGGTTTGATTCTGCTGGCCTACCCGTTTGCGACGACCGACGCCGCGACGCGCGCGCACCGGCTGCGCGGCACGCTGATCGGCCTGGGCGGCGCGGTCGTGCTCGGCCTAGCGGTCGCGCTGCTCTTCCATCCGGCCCCGGACGTCGTCAGCTGGCTGGTCGGGCGCTACGCGTTCGGCAGCGCCGTCTATCCGTACACCTCGGTCAACGCGTTCACGATCTACGCGCTGGTGCGTCCGTTCTGGCAGCCCGACACGGCGCCGTTGACGTTCGCAGGCCTCTCGCTCGGGCCGCTCTGGGCGTGGGGGATCGGCTTGGTCGCGGCGGCCAGCGCCCTGATCGTCGGCCGGTATCTGCAGAAACGGGACGAGCGCGCGCTGATGGAAGGCGCGATGCTGCTGGCCTTCGCCTTCTTCGTGCTCGCCACGCGCATGCACGAGCGCTACGTCTACGGCGCGTTCCTGCTGGCGGTCCCGCTGATCGGCCTGGGCCGGATCGGGATCTGGACGACGCTCACGCTGACCGTGACGATGGGACTCAACCTGGCGTACTCGCTCGCCTACCAGACCGTGATGGAACAGAAGATCGCCGGTGTCGACGCGAGCAACCTGTGGCCGATCACCTCGCACGCGGCGACGTGGGCCAACGTCGGGCTCTTCTTCTGGCTCTGCTTCCGGTATTTTGGCGAGGAGCGTGCGGTCCGCCGTACGCCCTGGAGCTTCGAGGTCATGGTGTTCGTCGCGCTGCGCACGGCCGTCGCCCGCGCCCGGGGCTGGTTCAGCCCGCTCGAGGGGATCGTCCAGCTGACCCGGCTCGACGCGCTGCTGATCGCCGGCTTCGTCGTCGTCGCGTTCCTGGTCGCGATCGTCGGCTACTCGTGGCCACACGAACGCATCTTCGACGAGATCTACTTCGCCCGCGCCGGCGAAGAGTATCTGCGCGGGATCAACCAGTTCGAGTGGACGCATCCGCCATTCACCAAACTGGTGATCGCGCTCTCGATGTTCCTTTTCGGCGGCCTGCACGGCGCGGGTAACACCGCCTACGGTTGGCGCTTTCTCAACATCGTGATCGGCGCGCTCGAGGTCGGCGTCGTCTACGCCTTCGCCAAGCGCCTCACCGCCTCGACGCTCTTCGCCGCGCTGGCCGCGCTGATGCTGACCTTCGACGGTTTCCACTTCGTCGAGTCGCGCCTTTCGACCGGCGAGATCACGATCTCGACGCTGATCGCGATCGTGCTCTACGCGCTCTACCGGTTCTGGTTGACCGTGCAGATCCGCGTGCAGCCGATCGTCCCGGCCCGCTTCGGGGCGCCCTTCTGGATCACGCTGGGCATCGGGACCCCGCTCGCGGCCGCGTTCGCGTGGCTGGTCAACCTCCAGCCGACCCACCACATGGCCGAGATCGGGGCCGGGATTCAGAGCGTCGGCGCCGACCGCGCGATGCTCGGCTTCGGGTCGTTGACGGCCGCACATCCGTGGTTTGCGATCAACGCGTACGTGGTCGCGTTCCTCTACGCCTGCCTCGGTGTCTATATCGTCGCCCGCATCGTCGTCCCGCGCTTCCTCACTGCGACCGGGCGGCTGACCTCATACGCCGACGGGACGCGCGTCAGCGCGACCGGCAACCGAACGCCCCAGCTCATCCCGCCGGCCGGGATCGCCGATCCGCCGGAGCTGAAGGTGACGACCACGCGCGATGGGGCGATGCGCTACGCGACGCCTGACGGAACCGCGGACTTCTCCCCCGACGGCACGCTCGCCGTCGAGGGCGCGCCGGTGATCCACGCCAAGGACCGGCGGCTCTGGCTCGCGGTCCTCGCCGTCTCGGCAGGCCTCCTGATCTCCAGCAAATGGAACGGCCTATTCGACCTCGTCGTCATCGCGTTCGTCGTCGCGTGCGTCTGGGCGCAGCGCTTCCTGTCCGGGCGGGCGCTGTGGGGGAATCCCTACGGCTTCTCGCTCGATGGGGACGGCGCGCTGATTCTCTTCGCCGCCGCGACGGCGTACTGGATCTGTTACATTCCGTTCTTCGTGCTCGGTCACGGTCTGGCGGACATGCTCTATCTGCAGCAGCAGATGTACTGGTACCACAGCAGCGGCGTCGCGACGGCGACCCATCCGTACATGTCCAAGTGGTGGCAGTGGCCGATCATGCAGATCCCGATCTCGTACTACTATCAGGCCTTCGGTGCCGCCCAGGCCGGCAATCACGCCCCCAATGCGTGCTGCGTCGCCGAGATTCTCGCCTTGCCGAACCCGCTGGTCTTCCTGCTGGGGCTGATCTCGGTGCCGTACGTCGGGTGGCTCGCCTGGCAAGAGCGCCACAAGGGCTACGCCCTGCTCGTCGCCGCGTACCTGATCCAGTGGCTCCCGTGGGCACGCGCGCCGCGGCTGCTCTTCGAGTACCACTTCTTCCCGAACCTGGCCATCATCGTGCTCTGCGACGCGATCCTGATCCAGCGCATCTACCGCCACTTCCGGCAGAATCAGGCGCGCTGGTATCTGGGCGCCTACGCGGTCGTCGTGGTCGGGTTGTTCGCGTTCTTCTATCCGGTGCTGGCCGGCACGCAGATCACCTACGACCAATGGTACGCCCGCATGTGGCCCGACGAGCTCCACATCCCCCACACCAGCTGGATCATCCCACCCCACTAGTTGACGCGCTTGGCGTGGCCCGTCCATTCGCGTTCGCGCAGGACGAATTTTTGGATCTTGCCGGTTGAGGTCTTGGGGAGCTCGCCGAAGGCGTAGTGTTTGGGGACTTTGAACGCGGCGATCCGTTCGCGCAGGAAGAGGCGCAGCTCCTCGCCTTCGACCGCGCGGCCGGGCTTGAGGGTCACGAAGGCTTTGCCGACCTCGCCCCACTTCTCGTCGGGTACGGCGACGACGGCGCACTCGAGCACGGCGTCGTGCTCGAGTAGCGCCTTCTCGACTTGCTGGGTCGAGATGTTCTCGCCGCCGCTGATGATGACGTCCTTGGCGCGGTCGACGATTTCGAGATATCCGTCGGGGTGGCGCACCGCGACGTCGCCGGAGTGGAACCAGCCGCCGATGAAGGCGCGCGCGGTCGCGTCCGGATCGGCGTAGTAGCCCTTCATGACGTTGTTGCCGCGCATGACGATCTCGCCGTGGGTTGCGCCGTCGGCCGGGACGTCGCGCAACTCGAGGTCGACGACGCGCACCTCGGCGGCGCCGACCGTCACCATCGGGACGCCCTGGCGGCTGCGCAGCCGGGCGCGCTCCGTCGTCGGCAGCGCATCCCAGCCGGGGCTGTGCCACGCGCACTCGGTGATCGGTCCGTAGGTCTCGGTCAGCCCGTAGACGTGGTGCAGTTCGGCGCCCAGCGCCTCGATCTGCGCGATCGTCGTCGGCGAGGGCGGTGCGCCGGCCGTGGTGACGATGACGCGCCGCGGGAACGCGCGCGTGTCGGGATGGTTGGCCAGCGCGATCAACACGGTCGGCGCAGCGCAGAAGTGCGTCACACCCTCGCCGTGGATCGCCGCGTTGATCGGTTCGGGCGCGACCCGGCGCAGGCAGACGTGCGTCGCGGCGGCCGCGGTGACGGCCCACGGAAAGCACCAGCCGTTGCAGTGGAACATCGGCAGCGTCCACAGATAGACGCTCTCCGGCCGCAGGTTCGCGTGAAACACCTCGGCCAGCGCGTTGAGATACGCGCCGCGGAAACTGTACAGCACGCCTTTCGGTCGACCGGTCGTGCCGCTGGTGTAGTTGATCGAGATCGTATCGTCCTCATCGGCCGCGGCGGGGACGAGCGCGGCCGGGTCGGCGGTGGCGAGCAGACGCTCGTAGTCGAGCACGCCGGGCTGCGGTGCGGGCTCGTCGGCCGGCGCGAACCGCACCCGCGGCAGGTCGTTCGCTAACCGCTCGACCAGCGGATCGAGCTCGTGGTCGTGCAACAGCAGGCTCGCCCCGCAGTGGTTGAGGATGTAGTCGATCTCCTCGGGCGCCAGGCGCGTGTTGAGCGCGCACAGGATCCCGCCGGCCAGCGGCACCGCGAACGTCGCCTCCAGCGCGAGCGAGGTGTTCGGAGCGAGCACCGCGACCCGCTCGCCGGCCCCGATGCCCAGCTCCTGCAGCGCCGCGGCCAGCCGCCGCACGCGCTCGAGCAGCGTCGCGTAGCTGCGTCGCGCCGGCCCGTCGACGACGGCCAGCCGGTCTGGGTAGACGGACGCGGCGCGCTCGAGCAAGGCGAACGGATCGAGGGCGCTCAGGTGAACGGCCGCAGGCGATTCAACCAGCATGGCCGAGGATTCTCCCGGCGCTCCACAGCCTCCCCGCGGCGCGGGCGTCAGCCGCGCCGCGCGACGAAGGCTGCCAGCTCGGTGCGGCTGCGGAAGCCGAGTTTGTCGTAGATCGAGGTCAGGTGCTTCTCGATCGTCTTCGGGCTGACGGCGAGACGATCGGCCAGCGCTTTGTTCGAGGTCCCGGCGGCGACCAGGGCGGCGATCTCCCACTCGCGCGGCGAGAGGCCGCCGCGTTCGCCCTCGTGCGCCGCGGTCGCCTCGGCCATCAAGCCCAAGCGCCGCAGGTCGACCAGCGCACCCATCGCGCGATACGCCGCGAACGCCCGGTCGCGCTCACCGGCCAGCTCGGCGCAGCGCGCCGCCGCGTAGTGCCAGCCGTATCCGGCGCAGCACGCCTCGGCCGCGCGCGCCGCCGCGGCCGCCGCCGCGCCACCGTCGTGGGCGGCATCGAAGGCGCGCAAGAGCGCCGCCGTCGCACGGAAGAGCGGGGCGTCGGTCGCCTCGAGCGCCGGCGCCGCCGCCAGCGCGCGCGCGCGCAGCGGCGGATCGCCCAGCTCGGCGGCGGCCAGCAACGCGTCGGTCGCGACGGCCGGCACGGTGGCATCGAGCGCGCGCCGCAAGTAGTCGAGCGCCGCGTCCCGGTCGCCGGCCTGCGCGCGCCAGCGCGCGTACGGTCCGGCGAAGCGGCCCAGCGCCGTGGCGACGCCGCAGCGCAGCGCGAAGGCCGGCAGCTCGGGCGGAACCGCGCGCGCGATCAGCTGCTCGTCACACAGGATGCGGCCGAGTCCCAGCGCGATCGCGGCCACGCCGATCGGCGCGATCGTGTTCGGCTCCGGGCTCGCCAGCGATCGTTCCAGCGCCGCGCGCGCCGCGGCGAAGCGCCCAGCGCGCAGATCGATCTGCGCGATCAGCGTGTTTGCCGTCATCGCCAACGTCGCCAGGCGATAGTGGTCGAGCTCGTCGATCAGCGGGGCGAGCTGTTCGAGCGCCGCGTCGTCTTCGCCCAGCGTCGCGAAGCCGACGCCGACGTTGAGCCGAGCGCGGATGCGCCGTTCGGCGTCGGCATCGGCGACCGAGGCCAGGTAGCGAGCCGCGCGATCGTGCAGCGCGACCGTATCGCCGGCCAGCGTCGCGGCGTAGCAGAGCGTGTTGAAGTAGATCGGCGCGGCGGCGGGATCGCGCTCAGCGTCCTTCGCCTGCGCCAACTGCAGCTCGGCCGCCTCGCGCTCGCCGTGGTCGAGATACAGCATCGCCAACGTCGCGCGGAGCATCGCGCGCGCGCCGGCATACTCGGCCGGGATCGCGGCGAACGCGGCCTGCAGCACGTCGACCGCCCGTTCCGTCTCGCCCGCCAGCCGCAGCTCGGAGCTGAGCCGCTGAAAGACGACCGGGAGCCGATCGATCGCGCCGGCTTCGCGGTAGGCTTCGGCGGCGGCCGCGTGCAGTCGCGCGGCCGCGGCGACCTGCCCGTCGCGGGTGCAGGCGATCCCCGCCTTCTCCAGCAGCCGCGCGCGGGTCAGCTCGTCCCGCGCGCCGTCGAGCGCGCGCTCGTAGGCGACGATCGCGTCGGCGTAGCCGTGCAGCGCGTCGGCTTCATCGCCGGCGCGCTCGTTGTAGCGCACGCAGCGCTCCGGATCGCGCGCCGACCAGGCGTGCCAGCCCAGCTCGGCGGCGCCCTCGACGCCGCGCCGCTCGAGCTCGTCGAGGATCCGCCGATGCAGCGGACGCACCTCGGCGAGCAGCATCTCGCCGTAGATCGTCTCGCGCGTCAGCGCGTGACGAAAGGCGTAGACGACCGGCTCGCTCGGGATCTCGCCGACGAGCTGCAGCTCGCGCGCGGCGCGCAGCATCGTCAACACGTCCTCGGGCGCGCGTTGCGCGACCGCGGCCAGCAGCGAGGGATCGAAGCGCCGCCCGAGGATCGCCGCGAAGGACAGCACCGCGCGCGCCGTCGGGTCGAGCGTCGCCAGCCGTTCGATGACTGCGGCGCGCACCGTCAGCGGCAGCGTGCGCGGATCGTCCTTCGACGAAGCCGACTCGAGCGCGGCCTTGAGCAGCTCCTCGGCGAAGAACGGGTTGCCGTCGGAACGTTCGACGATCTCTTCGACCCGGCGGCGGGGCAGTGTTCGCTCCTCGCCCAGCGTGGCGCGGATGACCGCACGCATCTCCTGGTCCCCGAGCGGCTCGATCGTCAGCCGCCGCGCGACACGCATCAGCCGGGCCAGCGAGGTCGCCAGCGGATGCCGCGCATGGATCTCGTCGCTGCGGTACGTCGCCACGACCAAGAGGCGCATCCGTTCGATCGTGCGCGCCAGGTGCAACAGGAACGCGAAGGTCGCCTCGTCGGCCCAGTGGACGTCCTCGAGCACGAGCACGGCGTTGCGCCGCGCGCAGATCTGCTCGAGCGGCGTCTGCAAGGCCGCCAACTGTTCGGCCTGCGTGCGCGCCGCGGCCAGCGGGGCCGACACGCCCAGGCCGCGCAGCGCCTCGACGATCCCCGCGTACGGCAAGTTCGCGAACTCGGCGTAGGCACCGGCGCCGACCGCCGCGCGACCGTGGGTCAGCGTCTCGCGGAAGGCCCGCACGAGCCGCGACTTGCCGATCCCGGCGTCGCCGGCGACGACGATCAGGGCGCCGCGTCCGCGCGCCGCGGCACGCTGCAACTCGACCAGCGTCTCGAGCTCCGCGCGCCGGCCGATCAGCTCCGGACAGACCACCAAGGGCGCGAGCATACGGCCGCATGGGGCTTCCGCGCCCGCCGGGATCAGCCCCTGCGGGCGAGGTAGGCGGCCAGCTCCGCGCGGCTGCGGAAGCCGAGTTTGTCGTAGATCGAGGTCAAGTGCTTCTCGACGGTCTTCTGGCTGACCGCGAGCCGTTCGGCCAGCGCGCGGTTCGACGCCCCGGCCGCGACCAGCTCGGCGATCTCCCACTCGCGCGGTGAGAGGCCGCCACGATCGATCGGCTCGGTGACCGGCCGTTCACCCAGCTCCAGCCGGCGCACGTCGACCAGCGCGCCGATCGCGCGAAACGCCGCCAGCGCTTCGGCTGAGTGACCGACCAGCTCTTCGCACCGCGCCGCATGGTACGGCCAGCCCAGCGTGCCGTAGCGCGCGGCGGCGTCGCGCGCGTAGCCGCGCACCGACGTCGGCTCGCGGTGCAGCAGCGCACGCACGTGCGAGGCCGTCGCGGCATAGATCGGTGCTTGCGCCAAGAGATCGAGCGAGGCGGAGACGCCGTCGAGCGCGCGCAGCAACGGCACGTCGGCCAGCTCGGCAGCGGCCAGCAGCGTCTCCGTCGCTCCGTACGGCGAGCGCAGCACGTGCAGTGCGCGGCGCAGCAGCGCGCGCGCTTCGTCGCGCCGCCCACGGTCGGCGAGCCAGCGCGCGTACGGTCCGGCGAAGCGCCCGATCGTCGAGACGATCCCGCTGGCGAAGGCGATCTCGACCAGCTCGGGATCGCCGGTGCGCGCGATCAAATCCTCGTCGCCCAGCATGCGCCCCAGCGTGTAGGCGGCACCGGCGAGCGCGACCCGGCCGAGCGCGATCGTGCGCCCGACCGCCAAGCCCCGTTCGACCAGCGCGCGGCCTTCGGCGAGCCGCCCGGTCCGCGCGTAGATCATCGCCGTCGTCGCGCAGGCGATCACCTCGAGCGACGCCATCCGGTGCGAGCGCAGCTCGGCCAGCAGCATCTCGAAGTGTTCCAGCGCCTCAGCATCGAGGCCCAGCGCCGACAAGCCGAAGCCGGTGTTGTAGCGCGCCCGCAGCAGCCGCTCGGGCGCGAGCCGCTCGCACAGCGCGACGTAGCGCGTCCCGAGCGTGCGCACGCGTGCGACGTTGGCCTCGAGCGCGGCCAGGTAGATCGACGACGCGTAGTACATCGGACCGGCTTCGGCATCGTCGGCGGCCAACTCGGAGCGCGCGAGCAGCGCGGCAGCCTCGTTCGTCTCGCCGGCATCCAAGTGGACGAAGGCCAGCGTCGCGGCGAGCCAGACGCGCGCGGGCGAACGATCGTTGGCGGGCAGCGCGCGCAAACCGTGCTCCAGCACGTCGCGAGCGCGGCTGGAATCGCCGGCGGCGTGCGCCTCGGAGGCCAGATAGTGCGAGAGGGTCGCGACCCGTTCGGTCGAGCCGAGCCGTTCGTAGGCTTCCAGCGCGCTTGCGTACAAGCGAACTGCGCGATCGGGGTTGCCGTCCTTCGACGAACAACCGGCCGCTTTGGCCAACAGCCGTCCGCGCGCGTCGTCATCGTCGGCCCCCTCGAGCGCGCGCTCGTAGGCCCGCAACCCGTCGGAGTGCGCGTGCAGCCCCGTCGCCTCGTCGCCGGCGCGCTCGTTGTAGCGCAGCGTACGCGCGGCGTCCCGCGCCGCCCAGGCGTGATACCCCAGATCGGCCGCGCTCGCGCCGGGCTCGCTTTCGAGCGCGTCGACGATGCGCCGGTGCAGCGGGCGCAGCTCCGCCGCCAACATCTCGGCGTAGATCGCTTCGCGCGTGAGCGCGTGCCGGAAGACGAACGCCGGCGGATCCGCCGGCAGCTCGACGACCAATTGCCGGTCGCGCGCGGCGCGCAACACCTCGAGCACGACCTCCGGCGGACGTTCCGCGATCGAGGCGAGGAAGGCGGGCTCGAAGCGCCGCCCGACGACCGCGGCCCGGGCGAGCACGCTGCGCGCCTCACCATCGAACGCGCCCAACCGCTGCGCGACCGCCGCCCGAATCGTAGCCGGCAGATCCGTCTGCGTCCCCGAGACGGCCCGCTCCCAGGCCGCGCGCAGCAGCTCCTCGGCGAAGAACGGGTTGCCGTCGGACCGCTCGGCGATCTCCTCGATCTCCGAGCGCGGTAGCCGCAGTCGTCCCGCGATCGTCGCCCGTACCATCCGTTCCGTCGCGGCACGGTCGAGCGGCGCGAGCGCCAGCCGCCGCACGTTCGGATCGCGGCTCAGCCGGGCGATGAACGGCGCGGCGTGATGCGTGCGGTGCAGTTCGTCGGAGCGGTAGGTCGCGACTACGAGCAGCCGCAGTTTGCCGGCGAAGCGCGCGAGATAGACCAGGAACGCGAGCGACGCGTCGTCGGCCCAGTGGATGTCCTCGAGCACCAGCACGACGTACTGCCGTTGCGCCAGCTCCGTGATCCCCGTCAAGATCGCGGCGAACTGCTCGGCTTGGGTGGTGGCGGCCGCGGTCGGCTCGGCCGCACCGACGGCGCGCAGCGCGCGCAGGATCCCGGCGAACGGCGCGTTGGCGAACTCGCCGTAGCCACCGACCCCGACCGCCGCCCGGCCACCCGCGAGGGCCTCGCGGAAGGCACCCACCAGCCGGCTCTTGCCGACCCCCGCGTCGCCGGCGATCAGCAGCAGCGAGCCGCGCCCGCGCGCCGCCGCCGCGCTGCGCTCGGCCAGCGTGTCGGCTTCGACGCTCCGGCCGACCAGCTCGGGGCAGAGCAGGACGGGGGAACTGGTCTCGGGGCCAGCCGGCATGCCCCCAAGCATAGGCCGCCGGCCGGCCCGCGTGCATGTGGGAAAACCCTACCTTTGGGCGGCCTCCGGGCGGCGCAGGATCAGCGCGCCGGCGGCGCAGACGGCCGCGAAGGCCAGCATCAGCACCGAGCCGGCCAGGCTGCCGCCCGTCGCGCCGAACGCCCCGATGAGCAGCGGGCCGACGACCTGCCCGATGCTCGAGCCCTGGACGACCAGCCCCTGGGTAGTCGCGAGCAGCCGCGGGGCGGGGGCATAGAGCGGGACGGAGGCCATCACGGCGGCCGGGATGGTCCCGCCGGTCAGCGCGGCGGCACAGCCGGCCGCGTAGCGGAGCTCGATCGGCAAACCCGGCACGTACAGGATCGCGCCGCCGAGCCCCATCAGGACGGCGCCGCCGAACATCAGTGCCCAGCGCGGCGTCCGGCTGACCGCGATCCCCCCCACGACCGTACCGGCGCCGTTGAAGAGGACGAGACAGGCGCTGGCGGTCGCGGCGACGGCGAGCGTCGCGCCGCCGTCGACCAGCATCGTCGGCAAGAAGCCGACCAGCCCGAGATACGCCGCGGTGTAGCCGCCGAAGCCGATGGCGAGCATGACCGGATACGGCGCGCGCAGGACCGCGCGCAGTTCGCCGGCGATCGACCGCGCCACGACCGCGCGCGCCGGCGTGACGACGAACGCGCCGACCAACACGGCCATGACGGCAGCCGCCAGCGCGCAGATCAGCCACAGCGCACGCCAGCCGTCCAGCGCGATCGCCGCGGGCGCGCCGAACAGCACCACCGCCGAGCCGAGCGGGACGTATCCGCTCCACAGCCCGAGCGCGAGCCGGCGATGCGCCGGCGCGGTCGCGGCGAGGATGAGCGACGGCGTCGTGACGATCACCGCCAGGAAACCGACGCCTTCGGCGATGCGGGCCAGGAGCAGCGGCACCAGGTCAGACGCGAACGCGCCGCCCGCGCTGGCCACGGCGATCGTTGCGAACCCGACCAGCAGCGTGCGGCGGTGACCGGCCCGGTCGGCGAACGCGCCGCAGACGGCGCCCGCCAGGGCACCGAGCACGGAGATCGCGGCCAGGATCGCGCTCGCCCAGAGCGCCGGCAACCCGAATTCAGCGCGCAGCAGCGGCAGCGCTACGGGAACCTTGCCAATCTGGAATGCGGCGACGATCCCGCCCAGGATCAGCAGCGCGACCGTCGGCCAGCGCGTCACGCCGGCGTGGGTGCTACTTCGTTTCAAGCGCGCTCGACAAACCCCCGGTAGATGCGGATCAGCGTCTCTTTCTGGTCGGCGCTGAGCTGGCCGTCTTGCCGGACGGCGGCCTCGACGCCGGGGCCGGCCCCGGCGTCGTCCGCCGGCGGGGTGCCGTCGAGCAGCCCGGCCTGCGCGTACATCGTCTCGGCCGAGATCTTGAGTGCCGAGGCGATATTCTTGAGCACGTCGGCCGAGGGCTTGTGCAGGCCGCGCTCGATCTGGCTCAAGTAGGGGTTGGAGACCTTCGCGATCTCGGAGAGCTGGCGCAGCGAAAGGTTGGCCAGCTCACGCTGGGCGCGAATGAACTCGCCCACGCCACTTTTCCACGGGTCGTCGACGCGCGCGACTTCGTCGGGTCGGCCGCGCCGGCGCCGCGGAATCTTCTCGATGACGGCCCTCCGGGAGTGCTCGCGCGTACTCTCGTAGCGCTCGGCAGTTCCCCTGCCGCGGTCCGCAGCAGCCGCGCGCACGCTGTTCGCCGCGTTCGTCGCCGCGCACACGGCCTAGCGCCGGGGGCGGGGGCTTGCCCGCTTGGGAACGGCGTCTGGCTGGGTAGGAGGACGCTCGAACGTACTTCTCCTCGAAAGGCGGCCACTCGTGCCCGGAATCATTTGGACCATCATCGTCATCCTCGTCGTGCTGTGGCTCCTCGGCTTCGCGATCCACATCGGCGGCTCGTTGATCCATCTGCTCCTCGTCATCGCCGTCGTTCTGGTGCTCTTCAACTTGATCACGGGCCGCGGGGCGCGCGTATAGCAAAGGCACGGTCGCAAGCGATCATCCGACCGCGCGGAGGACGGGACGGCGCCTTCGGGAAGCGCCGTTGAGCGATGATTGCCAGCAGCCGGGCCATGGCCGGCGCGATCGAGCGCCGCAATGTCGCCGCCTCCACGACCGAACGCGCCGTCGCGATCGGCGTCGCGCTGACGCTGGTCGTGGCGGCGGTGCTGGCCTTCCCCGCGCGGCAAGGCGTGTTCGGCCTCGTGCCGGGGTTCTTGGCCGCCTACGGCGCGCTGCTGCTCGCCTCCGAGCTCGCCACCACGCTGATCCTGGTCTGGTGGTCGCAGCGGCAGCGCGGGACCGCGACGCTGGCGGCGACCTACGCGTTTGCGGCACCATTCGTCGCAGCCAACGCCTTGACGCTGCCGGGCGTGGTCCTGCCGGGCGGCCTGTTCGCCGCTCAGGTACCGGCCTGGTTCTGGTTTCTCTGGCAGATCGGTTGGCCGCTCGGGATCGCACTCTATGCCTGGCTGCCGCCGCAGCGCGCCGCGGTGCTGCCGCGCATCGCGGGCAGCGTGCTCCTCTCGCTGGCGCTGATCGCCGTCGTGCTGCTCGTCGGCCCCCAACTGCCGGTGCTGGTCAGCCTGGGGCCGCAGCCGTTCTCGCCGCTGCTGATGGCGCTGGGCAAGCTGAGCATCGCGCTCGACGCGATCGCGCTGATCGGTCTGTTGCGGCGGCCGCGTCTGCCCAACCTCGAGGTCTGGGTCGCGGTCGCCGTCATCGCGCTGGCGATCGACACCGCCTTCACGCTGCTGACCGACACGCGCTTCTCGCTGGGCACGTACTTCGCGCGACTGATGGGCTTGAGCTCGGGGTTCATCGTCCTGTTCGCACTCTTCTACGAGTACGGGCGCCTGCTGCGCCAAGCCGATCTGACCGCCCGCGTCGCGGCGCTCTCCGAAGCGCTGCCGCAGCTCGTCTTTGCGACGAACCGGGAGGGCGCGTGCGTCTACGTCAACGCAGCCTTCACCGCCTTCACCGGCCGAGCGCCGGAGGACTCGCTCGAACGCGGCTGGGTCGACAGCGTCCATCCCGACGATCTGCCGATCGCGCTCGAGATGGTGCGGCTCGCCTTCGGCAGCGGGACGAGTCGTGACGTCGAGCTGCGCCTGCGCGGCGCGGGCGGAACGCACCGCTGGCACTTAGCGCGCGCGACCGCGCTGGCCGATGCGAGCGGCGTTCCCACCGGCTTGCTCTGCACCGCGGTCGACATCGACGAGCGGCACCACGCGGCCGCCGAAGTGGCGCGGCTCTACCAGCGCGAGCACCGCGTCGTCGAGACGCTCCAAGCGGCGTTCTTGCCGTCGTTCCTGCCGCTGGTCGACGGGGCGCGGTTCGACGCCGTCTACCGGCCGGCATCGCGCGAGGCGAGCGTCGGCGGTGACTGGTACGACGCGTTCGTGTTGGGCGACGGGCGGATCGGGCTGTGCGTCGGCGACGTGACGGGGCACGGCCTGGACGCGGCCAGCGCGATGGTGCGCACGCGTGAGACGGTGCGCGCCGTCGCGACGCTGGCCGAGAGTTCGCCCGCCGCCGTGCTCGGGCTCGCGCATCGATCGCTGACCGCGCGCAGCGGCGCCGAGCTGACGACCGCGCTGTACGGGACCTTCGATCCGCTGACGCGCCGGCTCACCTACGCCTGCGCCGGCCACCCACCGCCGATGCTCGTGCGCGGGGGGACGGCGCGGGCGCTGGCCGGCGGCGGCGTGCCATTCGGCGTCGAGAACGAGCCCGACGTCGCCGAACACGAGTTGACGCTGGTCGCCGGCGATCTGCTGGCGTTGTACACCGACGGCTTGGTCGAGTCCGAACGCGACCTCGAACGCGGCGAGCAGCGCCTGCTCCAAGCGCTGCTGGCGCACGACGTGAAGGCCGCCACCGTCGTCGCCGAGCTGGTCGGCGACGAGGTTCGCGACGACGTCGCGTTGCTGCTGCTGCACGTCGGCGAGCGCGTCGCGACATCGAGCGTGCACACCGGCTGGAGCTTCCGTTCCGACGATGCGGCCAGCGCCCAGCCGGCGCGCGCGTCGTTCCTCGCCTACGTCACCGCGCGTGGCATGCCGCCCGCGGCGGCGCAGATCGCGGAGCTCGTCTTCGGCGAGCTGGTCGGCAACGTCGTCCGGCACGCGCCGGGTCCGATCGAGATCGATCTCCACTGGACCGACGGGCGTCCGCTGCTGCGCGTGTGCGACCGCGGCGCCGGCTTCGCGCCCACCGAACCGTCGCTCCCGGCCGACCTGCTGAGCGAGAGCGGCCGCGGATTGTTCCTGGTGCGCGCTTTTGCCGCCGAGCCGCTGGTGGTACCGCGCCCCGGTGGCGGCACCGAGATCATCGTCGCGCTCGCAACCGAGAGCCCCGCCGTCGCACACGACGTCCCGGCGGGCTGAAGCGACCTCAGCGGCCGAGCAACGCCTTGCGCACGGCACCGGCCCAGCGCGCCGCCGCGCCCGGATCCTTCGCCGGCGCGTCCTCGTCGTCGGCCTCTCCCGGCGGCTCGAAGGTCCAGTTCGCCTCACCACCGGCGTGCGCGCGCTCGGCCCGCGCGCCGGCTGCGGGCTCCTCGCCCACCAGATCGCCGATCTTCCGAATCGCCGCGACGATCCGGGTCGCAAAGGCGAAGACATCGCCCTCGCTCGGACTGGTGAGCTCGAGCAGACGCGCCCCGCCGGGGGCTGCACCCAGCCGGAAGGTCGTCCCGCGCGGCGCGAGCTGCAACAGGTGGGTAATCGCCGTGACGTCGTCCTCCGCCGCGCTCAGGTCGAGCCGAAAGCGGAGCAACGCGCGATAACGCCCGTCGGGGAGGCGCGACGGGATCACTCCCAGTTCCATGGTGCGAGGGAGTTCGCGCTCCTGGGCCGCCTCCTTCCTAGGCGTCGGGGAGCGGCTTCCCGCGGGTCTCGGGGAGGAACAGGACCGCGATCATCCCGATGATGTAGACCAGGCCGACGATCGTCGCGGCCTCACCGAAGCCGCCGAAGTGGGTGATCAGCGTCCCGGCGAGGAGTGGGCCGAGGAACGCGATGAAGCGCGGCGCGTTGAAGTCGAACGCGATCGCCGTCGCGCGAATGCGGGTCGGATAGAGCTCGGGAAGCCAGGTCGGCATCCACGAGTACTGGCCCAGCGTGACGAAGCCGTTGAAGACGCAGACGATCAGGACGAGCGTGAGGTCGTGCGTCCACAGGAACAGCACCGGCGTGAGGATCAACGAGAGCGCGAAGAACAGGAACGTCAGCGGCTTGCGCCCGTAGCGGTCGGCTAAGAACCCGAAACCGACGTAGCCGACGATCGCGCCGGCGTTGTAGACCATCCCGGCTAGACTCGCCCACTGTCCCGGCACCAACCCGCGCGCGAGGGCGAGCGAACCGACGTACGGCGGAACCCAGGTCGAGATCCCCCACCAGCCCAACGTCGTCGTCAGCGAACAGAGCAACGCGAGGACGGTGTAGCGCCGCAGCTTCCGATCGGCGAACAGCTCGCTCAAGGTGAAGCGCACGGACTGCTCTTCCACCGCGCTGAGCTTCGCGCCGTGCTGCAGCGCCGCGCGCGCGTCGCGCCGCCGTTGGTCGGCGGCTTGCCAGAGCGCCGGCTCGTCGATCCCGCGCCGCAGCCAGAGGGTCGCGAGCGCCGGCAACACGCCGATCAGGAACATCACCCGCCAGGCCGACGGCCCGCCCCCGCTGACGAAGAACCAGACCGCGGAGGCGACGAAGAACCCGATCCCGAGGCCGCACTGCATCAGGCCGGCGCCCTTGCCGCGCGTTCCATCGGGCCACATCTCGGCCATCATCGACGTCCCCGTCCCCCACTCCGAACCCAGCGCGAGCCCGACGATGAAGCGCAGCACGACGAACGAGGTCCACGACCACGCGAAGGCCGTCAACCCGGTCAGCAGCGAGTAGGCGAGGATCGCGACGATCATCATCCGCTTGCGGCCGATGTAGTCGGCCAGGACGCCGCCGACGATCCCGCCGATCCCCCAGCCGAGCAGGGTGATCGCGATCGTCACGCCGGCGTAGAACGGGATCGCCTTGAATTGCGCCGGCACGAGCAGTTGATGCAACGCGACGCCGACCGTCAGGATCAGTGCGTAGATCTCGTAGCCGTCAAAGAGCCAGCCGAGGTTGGCGGCGAACAAGGTCGCCCACCGCCGGCGATCGAGGAGGCGATACCAGGGTGCGGCGCTCGCGCCGGTTGCGGTTGCGTTGGCCGGTGCTGCCATCGTCGGGGGCCCTCCGGTTTCTTCAGGCTCGCTCCTGCGCCGCGGCCCGCACCGAGCGAAGGATGTCCGGGTACGCCGCACAACGGCACAAATTGCCCGACAGGTACTCGCGGATCTGGGCATCGGTCGGGTCGGCGTGCTCGGCCAGCAGCGCTTTGGTCATCAGAATGAAACCCGGCGTACAGAACCCACACTGGAAGCCGGCATTCTCCACGAAGCAACGTTGGATCGGATCGAGGTTTTTCCCGTCGGAGAGGCCTTCCACGGTCTCGACCGTCGTCCCGTCGAGCGACGAGGCCAGCGCGAGGCAGCCCGAGACCGTGAGACCGTCGACCAGGACGGTGCAGCAGCCGCACAGGCCTTGCCCACAGCTCTCGCGCGCACCGTAGAGGTCGAACTGGTTCTGCAGCAGCTCGACGGCGTTCTCGTGCGGCGCGACGTCGGCCGCGACCGGCGCGCCGTTGAGGGTGAACCGAATCGTTCGCCGGCCGTCGGCCATTTCAGGCGTCCTCCAGCGGGTCGCCGCGCTGCGCGCGGATCGCGCGCAGGACGCGCTCGGGGGTGATCGGGAGCTCCCGAATGCGCACGCCGCAGGCGTCGGCGAGGGCGTTCGCGACCGCCGGCGAGACGCCGAACGTCCCCGACTCGCCGACGCCTTTCGCGCCGTACGGGGCGTGCGGGTGCGGGACCTCGATCAGGTCGGACGCGATGTGCGCCGGGACGTCGTGGATTCCCGGGATCTTGTAGTCGGCCAGGCTCGCATTGACGAGCTGACCACCGTCGAAAACCATCTGCTCGAAGAGCGTCGCACCGAGCTGCATGATCGCGGCGCCGTCCAGCTGGCGCTCGACGATCGCGGGGTTGATCGCGCGGCCGACGTCGCCGGCGGTGACCAACCTGGTCACCGTGATGCGGCCGGTCTCGGTGTCGACCTCGAGCTCGATACCGGTCGCGCCGACCATCCAGAACGGCGTGATGTGCGCCGACTGCCCGGTCAGCGGATCGGCCTTCTCGTACTCGGGCGCGAACGTCCCGAAGCCGACGACGTTGCCGGCTTGCATCCCGAAGCGCTCGACGAAGATCTCGCGGAAGGTCTGGCGGCGCCCGTCGCGCGCGCTGACGACGCCGTCCCGGCAGTCCAGCTCGCCCTCGGCGACGCCGAGCGTCTGCGCGGCGAGCGCGATCAACTGGCGGCGTGCATCGAGCGCGGCGAGCCGCACCGCATTGCCCATGTGGTAGGTCGAGCGCGAGCCGAGCGTCGCCATGTCGTAGGGCGTCATATCGGTGTCGGGATGGAGCACGCGCACTTCCTCGGTGCGGATCCCGAGCGCTTCGGCGGCGATCTGCGCCATCGCGGTGTCGGAGCCTTGTCCCATGTCGACGGTCCCGCAGTGCAGCCCGCAGCTCCCGTCGCCGTAGACGTTGAGGATCGCGACCGAGGTCGTCGGCGAGATCGAGGCCTTGAAGCCGACCGCGATCCCGCGACCGCGCCGCACCGGACCCGTGCCGCGCTCGAAGGGCTGCCCCCAGTCCAGCCGCTTGGCGACCAATTCGATCGCGTCGACGATGCGGGCGTTCTCCATGATCGTCCCGGTCGCGTGCGGACGGCCGTCGCGCAGCGCGTTGCGCAGCCGGAACTCGACCGGGTCGATCCCCAGCTCGCGCGCGATCTCCTCGGTGTGGCTCTCGTAGGCCCAGACCAGCTGCGGGATGCCGAACCCGCGCAACGCGCCGGCCGGCGGCAGATTCGTATAGCAGGCGTACGAGTCCATCGCCACGTGCTCGATGTCGTAGGGGCCCGACGCGGTGAAGCCGGACTTCTGGGTCACGCGGGGACCGATGTCGGCGTACGCGCCGCCGTTCCAATACGTCTCGGTGCGCCGCGCGACGATCTTGCCGTCGCGGGTGACGCCGGACTTGATCATCACCGTCGTCCCGTGCTTGGTGATCATCAGGAACTGCTCTTCCATGGTGAGCGCGATCTTGACCGGCCGGCCGACGAGCAGCGCGCAGACCGCGACCAGCGCCTCGAGCTTGATGTACAGCTTCGCGCCGAAGCCGCCACCCAGGTAGGCCGTGCGCACGCGCACCTTGTTCTCGGGCCAACCCAAGAGCCGGCTCACCTCCATGCGCACGAACGAGGGGCTCTGCGAAGAGGTGTGGATGGTCAGCTCGTCGCGCCCGCGGCTCTCGGCGACCGAGACCAGCGGCTCGAGCGGCGTGTGCATCACCTGCCCGGTCCGATACGTCCCCTCGAAGATGCGGTCGGCGAGTGCGAAGGCGCCGTCGGCATCGCCGTGGCGGACGTGCGCGTCGAGCGCGACGTTCGTCCCCGAGCGGCCGACCAAGTACTTGAGATCGGTGAACGTCCCGGCCGGCTGCAGCCGCTCGTGCACGATCGGCGCGCCGGGTTGTGCCGCCGCGACTTCGTCGAAGACCGGCTCGAGCATCTCGTACGCGACCTCGACCAGATCGGCCGCCGCCTCGGCGACGTGCGGGTCGGCGGCCAGGACGACCGCGACCGGATCGCCGACGAAGCGCACCTTGTCGACCGCCAGGATCGGCTGGTCGTGGAAGGCCGGCCCGTAGTGCGGGTTCTTCACCAGCGTCAGCACGTCGGCGCCGCTGACGACGCGGTGCACGCCCGGGACGGCGAGTGCCGCGGATGCGTCGACGGAGACGACGCGCCCATGCGGGATCGTGCTGCGCACGATCTTCCCGTAGAGCATCCGCGGCAACCGCAGATGGTGGATGTACTCGGCGCTCCCGGTGACCTTCTCGACGCTCTCCACCCGCTTGACCGAGCGCGAGACCTCGCGCAGCTCGTCGAGCGCGGGGACCGCCGTCACGTCGGTCGCCGGCGGCGCCTTCACTCCCGCCATGCCGCTCAGCGGCCCTCGCCGGCGGTGTCGGCGGCCTGCAACGCGCGCCGGACGTGCACCCGAACCATCTCGCGCTTGTAGGGCGCCGAGCCGCGCAGATCGCCGAGCGTCTGCACCTCGTCGGCAGCCGCGTCGGCGGCCTGCGCGAAGAGCTGCGCACCGCCGCCTCCGGCGAGCACCGCCTCGGCCGCGGCGAGCCGCATCGGCCGCGCGGTCGCGGCACTGACCGCGACGCGCGCATCGCGCAGCGCCCCGTTCTCCCGCCGAAACGCGACCGCGACGCCGACGGCCGGCCAGTCGTCGGCCGAGAGCGCGGTGAACTTGGCGTAGTGCGTCCGCGTCCCCGCCGCCGGGGGCGGGATCGCGACCTCGGTGATCAGCTCGTCGCCGCGCAACGCCGTCTCGTAGTATCCGACGATCAAGTCGGCCAGCTCGATCCAGCGCTCGCCCGCGGGCGAGCTCGCCCGCACCCGTGCACCGAGCGCGAGCAGGATCGGCGGCAGATCCATGTGCGGGTCGCCGTGCGCGAGGTGGCCGCCGAGCGTTGCGACGTTCCTGATGCGCACGTTCGAAAGCGTGCGCAGCGCCGACGCGACGACGGGGACCGCGTGGGCGACCAGCGGCGAGCGTTCTAGCTGCGAGAGCGTGACGAGCGCGCCGATGCGCAGCGTCCCCTCGTCGTCGACCCGCACCTGCCGCAGCGCGCCGTCGAGCCGGCGCAGGCTGACCAGCCGTTGCGGCCGGAAGACGCGCGCCTTCATCATCAGGATGAGCGCCGTGCCGCCGGCCAGCGCGCGCACCTGCGGATCGCTCGCGTCGAGCGCGGCCAGCGCGTCGTCGAGCGACTCCGGCTCGAGCAGCTCGAACGGGCTCATGCCGGCGCTCCCGACGCCTCGACGGCGGCCTTCACGTTCGCCCCGAAGGCGCGACTGAGCTCCTCGCTCTTGGCCTTGAAGACCGGCTGTCCCAGACCCCCCAGCTTCCCGGTCAGCGTCAGCTCGACGTCGTACTCGAGCTGCGTCGTGTCGCCCGCCGCGTCGGTGAGACGGACGGCCGCGCGCGCTTCGAGCCGGCCGGCGAGGCCGCTCGGGTTGCCGGTGATCGTCGCGTCGATCGCCTCGTTGCGCACCTCGCGCACGATCTGCACCACGACGTCGAAACGCACCGCGAGGAACGCGACCTTGTTGCTCAGCACGGCGGAGTACGTGCCGGGCTCGATCTCCGCGAGGTCGGAGCAGCCGGGGATGCAGGTCGCCAAGCGCCGCGGGTCGGCGACGAACGTATAGACCTCGGCGCGCGGCGCCGCGATCGTGGTCGTTCCGGACGTGCGCACGCCGCTCGCTCCCGGTTCGTCAGCGCGCGACGCGGTCGAGCAGCACGTCGAACGTGCGCGCGAGCACGTCGGGCCGCTCGACCGGGGTGATGTGGCGCCCGGCGGCGATGATCTCGAAGCTCGACCCGGCGATTCCCTCGTGCAGCGCGCGCGCCATCGCCGGCGGCGTGGCGTAGTCTTCTTCGCCGACGACGACCGCGGTCGGCGCCGCGACCGCGCCGAGCGTCGCGCGCAGATCGAAGGCGCCCAGCATCTCGCAGCTGGCGGCGAACGCGGCGACGTCGTTGGCGAGGAACGTCTCGCGACAGCGCGCGACGAGCTCCGGCTGCGCGGCGCGGAACGCGTCGCTGAACCAGCGCGTCTCCTGGAAGCCGATCATCGCCGGCAGCCCCTCGGTGCGCGCGCGCTCGGCGCGCTCGTCCCAGCTCTTGACGGCGTCGGGCCCGTACCACGCCGTCGTGTCGACCAAACCGAGCGCCGTGAGCCGCGCCGGGTAGGCGCCCGCGAAGCGCAGCGCGACGCTGCCACCCATCGAGCATCCGCCGACGACTGCCCGCTCCCAGCCGAGATGGTCGAGCAACACCGCGAGATCGCTCGCGAACAGGTCGAGCGTGTAGGGGCCGGCGGGCTTGCCGGAGCCGCCGTGGCCGCGGCAATCGTAGATCACGACCGCCGCCCGGCCGGCGAGCCGCTCGGCGACGGCCTCCCAGACCAGGTGGCTCAGGCCGAGCGAATGGATCAGGACGAGTCGTCCGCCTTCGCCGCGGTCCGCGCCGCGCAGCTGATAGGCGAGCGCGACGTCGTCGGGGGTACGCACGGTGTGCACGGCAGCGGTCGACACGTCCGGTGTACCGTAGCGCAGGCCGTCGGAAAAATCAACCGAGCGCATGCGGTACTCTTGGATTGCTGCGCGACGCGTGCACGAACGCGACCGCACGGCCGCCGGCGATGCGCCCGAAGACCAGGCCGCGCAGGACCGACGTGCCGCCCGGGGCTTTGCCGTAGTAGAGCCCGGTGATCTCGCCCGCCGCGTAGAGCCCGGCGATCGGCGCGCCGTCCGCTCCGAGGACCTCGGCCTGCTCGTTCGTTGCGACGCCACCGAACGTGTAGGCGATCGCGCACACGACGGGATACGCCAGATACGGCGGCCGATCGATGCGCCGCGCCCAGTTCGACTTCGGCGGCACGTAGCCGTCGCGCGTGCGCAGTCCGTCGACCCGCGTCGCGTCGAACGCCGACTCGTCGCCGGGCGCCGCGGCATTGTACGCCTCGATCGTCGCGCGCAACGCCGGTGCGTCGACGCCGATCGCGGCGGCCAGCCCTCCGAGCGTCTCGGCGCGCAGCGGCTCGACGTCGCTGCGGATCGCGCGCTCGTAGTTCGCGATCTCGACCAGGCGTTGGTCGAGGATGACGTATGCGATGCGCCCCGGCTGCTCGAAGAAGATCTGCCGGGCGAAGATCTCCCACGTCTCGTCGACGCGGCCGGACCCTTCGTCGACGAAGCGCTGGCCGCGCTGGTTCACCAGCACGCCGTACGGATAGACGAGCACGACGGCTTCGGCCTTCGTCGCGCGTGGATCGACGGGTTCGGCGTGCAACCCGTTCCAATCACCCGAGGCCTGCGCGCCGAGGGCGAGTGCCATCCGGATCCCGTCGCCTCGGTTGAAGCGCGTCCCCGGCGAGATCGGCCGCATCGCTTCGGCACCGGGGCCGAAGGTGCGGGCCATCAGCGCCGGGTCCGTCTCGAATCCGCCACAGGCGAGGATCAACGCACCGCACGCGAGCGTCTGCAGGCTCCCGTCGGCACGCTGAACGTCGACCCCCGCCAGGCGGCCGTCGGCGCCGACGACGATGCGCTGCGCGGCCGTCCGGTACCGCAGCTCGGCGCCGGCGGCAGCCGCCGCGGCGGAAAGCTCGCGCACCAGCGAGGCGCCGCCACCGACCGGTTGGATTCGCGGCGCCGCCGAGGTAAGAAAATACGTCGCCGGCGTGTGGAACGAGACGCCGTGCCCTTCGATCCAGGCCAGCGTCGCGGTCGCCTCGGCAGCCAGGCGCGCGACGTAGCGCGGATCGGAGCGTTGGCGCGAGAGGTCGAGCATGTCGTCGACGAAGCGCGGGGCGAGCCGCTGCGGCGACTCGAGTCGCATGTAGGCGGGACTCCAACGGGTGTTGCCGCCCGCCTCGGCTTCGTCGGCCCGCTCGAGCAACCCGATCGAGATGCGCGCCCCCGCGGCGCGCGCCGCCTCGGCGGCGCCGAGTGCGGCGGCGAGCCCGGCGGCGCCCCCGCCGACGACGACGACGTCGTACCCATCGGCTTCCATCAGTTCAGGCGTGCGGCGTGAATCGTCTTCAGCGCGCCGGCGCGGTCAAGCGCTGGTCGAGATTCCCCACTAAGAACGCGTACGAGCCGCTGCCGACCAGCGCGACGGCAGCGGCCACCAGCAGCGGGAGCTGAAAGTTGCCGACCTTGGAGATCAGCAGCCCCGTGATCACCGGCGCGAACGATGCACCGAGGTTCGCACCGAACGTCGCCAGCGAGACGAGCGAAGCGACGACGTGCGGCGGCGCGATGTCGACGGGGATCGACTGGATCGACGCGGTCGAGAGGCTGAAGCCGACGACCGCGAGCGTCAAGAACGTCACCGCGCCCCAGGTTCCCGACGAGTAGGCAGCCAGCACGGTGAAGAGCGTGGCGAGGAGGAGACCGCCGACGGCGAACGTCTTGCGCGCGACCGAAACCCGCGAGCCACGCGCCACGAGTCGATCGCTGGCCCAACCGCCCACGAGCGTCGCGATGACCCCGCAAAAAAAGGGCAGCGTTGCGACGAACCCGCCTTTCAAGACGGTCATGTGCCGCTGCAAGACGAGATAGGTCGGCAGCCAGTTCGCGAAGACGTAGTAGATGTAGAGATACCCGCCTTGACCGAGCATGATCGCCCACGTCTTGCGATACCTGAGCAGGGTGCCCCAGTGTATCGCCGCCTCTTCGGCTGCGACGGGAACGTCCGCGGGGCGACGGTAGGCAAGCAAAAACCAGCCGATCCACACGAAGCCGAGGACGCCGGTTACGTAGAAGACCCAGCTCACGCCGAGCGCGTGGAGGAGGAACGCCGCGAGCGGGAACCCGAGCGTCAGGCCGATCTTGTTGCCGGCGTAAAACGTTCCGACGGCCCACGCGCGGCGCTCGCGCGGAAACGTCTCGGCGATGACTCGTTGCCCGGCCGGTATCATCGGGCCCTCGCCGAGCCCGAGTAACGCGCGAAACGCCGCCAGCGGCGCGAAGGCCGTCGTCACGCCGCACAGCATCGTCGCGACCGACCAGACCGTCACACAGACGGGATACGCGACGCGCGCCCGCGCCCAGTCGACGAACGGACCGGACGGCAGCAGCGCGAACGTGTAGACCCAGTTGAAGGTCGAAAACAGGACTCCCAGCAAAGCCGGCGTGTAGTGGTAGTGGAGCAGAAGCACCGGACCGACGACCGAGATGTTGACGCGGTCGAAATAGGCTAGCGTCTGCGAGGCCGCCAGCACGAGCAAGACGTTCCAACCGGCCAGGCCGATCGCGGTGGGTCGCAGGCGTATGGTTGACGTGCTCATCGCAGCCCCAACCGCTGGCCCCACTTCGCCAAGGTCGCGGCCTTGAGCTCGGGGGCGATGATGTTGACGCGCGGGAAGTCGTCCTTCCAAGTGTAGGGCCGGCAGGCGTTGATCAGCATCGTCGAGGTCGTCGAGTCCTTCGCGGCACGCCGCTCGGGCGGGATGCGCGGATCGAGGAACGTCCCCGGGATCCCGCGGATCAGGTCGATGTCCTCGGCCGGGTTGCAGCGCGTCGTGATCGCGAAGACGACCTCGTTGAGGTCGGCGGGATCGACGTCCTCGTCGACGACGACGACGGATTTGTTCATGAAGATCGTCCCCCGTGAAGCCAGCGCTGCGAGCGCGGCGTGTTTTGCATGGCCTGGATACTTCTGCTGCAGTGCGACGACCATCAGGTACGATCCGGCTTGACAGGGCTGATAGAGCGAATAGACGCCGGCGACGCCGGGAACCTCGCGCTCGACGGCGTCCCAGACGATCGCGCTGGTGAAGATCTCGGCGCCCAGACTGTGCATCATCGCCGAGCCGTGCATCGTCGGGCTGCCCTGCAGAATCGGGTCGGTGCGATGCCAGACCTCGTCGACGTGGACGACCAGGCTCGGTCCGTGACCGGTGTAGTAGCCGGTGCACTCACCGAACGGACCCTCTTCAAGGGCTTCCTTCGCCGGCGGCGGGACGTGACCGATGACGGCGATCTCGGCGGTCGCCGGGATGGGAAGCTGCGTGCGCGGTTCGACGACCACGTCGATCGGCTGGCCGGCGAACGCGCCGGCGAGGTCGTACTCCGACTCGCCCCAGGCCGCCGGCAAGCACGCCGCGGCATACGTGTGGGGATCCTGTCCGGCGACGATCACGACCGGCGCGTCCTCGCCGCGCGCCCAGAGCTTCTCCATCTGCAGCCAGCCGTGATGGCCGGGCGAGATCATCAGCCCGAGCGTCTTGGCATCGTGGAGCTGCGCGCGGTACGGCGCGAGGTTGACCCAGTGCTCGTCGGGATCGCGGGTGACCACCACGCAGCCGGTCCCGAAGAACCGGCCGCCGTCGAACTCATGCCAGAACGGCGTCGGGAACTTCAACAGGTCGACTTGGTCGCCGGTCTGCACGTGCTCGCGCACCGGACCGTCCTTGACGACGCGCGGCGGGCGCGGCGTGTGCGCACGCGACTTCTCGCGCCAGCACGCGACCGCTTCGACCGGCGAGACGTCGTCGGGAAGCCCCAGCGCGAGTGCCTGCAAACGCGGCGAGGAGTAGAGGTTGGTCGCGACCCGCAGCCCCGGCTCGTAGCCCCGGATGCGGTCGAAGAGCAGGGCCCGCGGGGCCTTCGACATCGCGACGACCTCGGTGATCGCGCCGATCTCCCCGTCCCAGTCCGCCCCCTCGACCACCGTCAGCAGCTCCTTGGCCGGGAGCTGGTCCAGGTACGCGCGGAGGCTATCGAACGTCATCGCCCCCGCAATTTAACCGACCCCTTACCGTTCCCGCTTTGAACGGCCGCTTGCTAAGCCGATCTTTAGGGCATGAAGGTTCGTATCGCCGCCCGGCCCGAGGCGGGATTCACGGCTCCGATCGTCGTCCTGGCATGCGCCTTGACGGTCATCGCGCTGCTGTTCGGGCTCGTCTACGAGCTGCGGGCCGATGCCGGCACCGCGCGCACGATCGGCCGCACGGCGCAGCAGGCCCGGCAGGTCCTCTCACGCGATCTGCTCGCCTACGGCGCGCAAGTCTACGCGCAGGACCAGGCCGAGGTCCAGCTCAACCCGATTCACTTCTGATCGGCACGCGCCCCTAGACCGGTGCCTGCGCGTGGCGCTCGATGGCGCCGCGCAAATCCGCCAGTTGGACCGGCTTGGCGAGATAACCGTCCATCCCGACCGCGAGGCATGCTTCGCGGTCGCCGGCCATGGCGTTCGCCGTCATCGCGACGATCGTCACGTGCGCCCCAGTCAGCGACTCGGCTTGACGGATCGCGCGCGTCGCGGTGAAGCCGTCGACCTCCGGCATCTCGCAGTCCATCAGAACGAGATCGAAGGAGCGTCGGGCGACCGCTTCGATCGCCTCGCGGCCGTTCTCGGCGGTCTCCGCGTCATCGCCGTACCCGAGCTTCTTGAGTTGCTGTTGCGTCAGCTTGCGGTTGACGGCGTTGTCGTCGACGATCAAGACCGCGAACGGCCGACCCCGGGGGAGGGCCTGGCTCTCGACGGCCGGCGCCGGTGCACTCGCTGCGGCGATGACGCCGCTCGGCGCAGGCTGCTCGCGTCGCGGTGAGGTCACGCGTTCGAGCGGGATCGAGAAATGGAACGTCGTCCCGCTGCCGACGACGCTCTCGACCTCGATCGTGCCGCCCATCAGCTCGACGAGCCGGCTCGAGATCGACAGCCCGAGGCCCGTCCCCCCGTAGCGGCGGGTCGTGGCGGCATCGGCTTGGCGGAACGGCTCGAAGAGGTGCTCCGCGAGCTCAGGCGCGATCCCGGGGCCCGTGTCGACGATCGAGAACTGGACCAGCGCGCTGTGCTCGTCGATGGGCCGCTCAACCGAGACGTGCACCCAGACCGAACCGTGCTCGGTGAATTTGACCGCGTTCCCGGTCAAATTCATCAGGACTTGGCGCAGCCGGTGGACGTCGCCCAGCACCTGCGGCGGGACGTCACGCGCGACGTCGGTGACCAAAGCGACGTTTTTGACGCGCGCGGAGGGGGCGAGGATGCTCGCGACGACCTCGACCGCGGAGCGCGGCGAAAACGGTTCCCGCTCGAGTTCGGTCGCCCCGGCCTCGATCTTCGAGAAGTCGAGGATGTCGTTGATGACGCTGACCAGCGCTTCGGCCGAATCGCGCACGGTGTTGGCGTAGTCGCGCGCCTCGTCGGTCAACGGCGTCTCGAGGATCAGCTCCGAGAGGCCGACGACGGCGTTGATCGGGGTGCGCAACTCGTGGCTCATGGTGGCCAGAAAGCGCGTCTTGGCGGCGGCCGATTCGCGAGCTTGCGCGATCGCGCCCTCGGCGGCCGCCGCAGCGCGGCGCTGCTCGGTCACGTCGCGCGCGATCAGCATGCCTTCGCCGACGCCGACGTCCAACGGGACCGAACTCGACGCGACGACGCCGGCGGAGTCTTTCCCGCGCAGCTCGTCGGCGGCGAGTCCGAAGACCGCACACGCCGCCGGGTTCGCGTCGACGATGCGGCCGTCGTCGTCGACCGCGAGCAGCGCGTCCCCGACGCCGTCGACGACGCGGCGCAGCCGCCGCTCGCCGTCCGAGATGACCTGGAGCAGCTTTCCACTCTCGTAGAGCAGGCTTCCGAGGACCGCACTCGAGGCGATCAGCGCGATCACCCGGGCGAGATACCAACCGACGGTGTAGCGCGCGCCGGCGAAGAGCGTCAACGCGACCTCGAGCGCGAACCCGCAGCACGTCACGGCCAGCCAGAGCGGGACGACGGTACCGCGGCGGACGAGCACCGTGATCAGCCCGGCCGAGATGACGAAGGTACCCACCACCAACGGCACCGTCGTCACGACCAGGGGGTGATAGGTGCGCCCATGCTCCATCGGCGGGGCGATCGAGGCCGCCATCAGCGCGAACGCCACCGCGAGCACGACCAGACCAGCCGTACCCGCCGCCCAGGCCCACACGGCCAGCGGGCGCTCGCGCGGCGTCGTCCGGTCCTCGCGAACCATCAGCGTCACGTAGGCGATGGCGACCAGGACGAAGCTCAGGTGCCAAATCGAATACAGCCATGCGGCCGGCTCGGAGCCGTGTAAGACCCCCAGCGGCGTCCAATTCTCCGGGAACACCAGGCCATACGGGATGACGATCAGTCCGGTGAAGAGGTACCCGCAGGCGAGGACGACGACCGAACGGGAGCACGATGCCGCCGCGTCGCGGAATAGCAGATACGCCGTGATCAGGTCGATGGCGGCGATCAGCGCCACCGTCGCGGCCACGAATGCCGGGACCTCGGGGAGATCGTCCTTGACGTGCGGCAGCGCAGCGAGGGCGAACGCCGTCAGCACCACCGCCACACCGGCCGCCAGGAGGCGTTGGCGCGGGCTCGATGGGAACGTCGAGAGGCTTCCCGGAACGCCGGCTCGGCGACCGCGATCGGCCGACATAATCAGTAGTGCTTCGCGCTCGCCGCCACGCAGGTCTCGTCGCCGAGCGCACCTAGGCCAAGTCTTAACAGAACTTCGCGAGCGCCTCCCCGATGAGCGCCCCCTGCTACAGCTGCGTCAGCGTCAGGACCGGACTCGCGAAAGCGAGGCCCTGGGAGTACGAGCCTTGCCGGGTTGAGACGACCGAATCCCGAAGAAGCGACTCCTATGGGGAATGCCGGCTTCGCAGGGTCGCTCGTCGCGGCCGCGATCATCCCGCTGTGCACGATGGCTGCATCCGCGGCGACGCCGATGCAAGAGATGGCGTTCATGCGGGGCGTATGGTCGTGCTCGATCTCGAGTCCGCTCGGGCATCAAACCGAGATCGATCGCAACGCAACGCTCGGCGAGACGTGGATGCATATTTCCGGCGAGGTTTCCGCCGGAATGGGGCGCCCCGCCAGTCACTACGACGGCTATTTGGGACGGGACGCTAGCCGCGATGCATGGGTCTACATCTTCGTGACTGCTTTCGGCGGCTATGGTGCATTCGAGAGCGCCGCATCGCCGCGTTCGCCCACCCAGCAGTGGATCGCCGTGTACCCCGCACACAGCAACGGATCGTTTGTGCTATACCACCGCTCGGACACGCGGTACGTGATCGATTTCCCGCTGACGGTAGGCAAGACGAAAACGTTCGTCCATCAGGATTGCCGGCACGCGTAGACGATCGGTTAGTTATCCGCGCCGCGAGGCGGCCTCGAGGGTTTTTGCTGCTTCGCGGTCTTGGTTCCGATCCGATACGCAGGTTGATATCCCGGCCTGGACGCCTCGGTGCGGTGCCTCCAGCAGTATCCGGTCTCGGATTCCGTGAGCTCCTCGCATGGGCCGACCTGACACTTCGCCTTTGTCGTGCGCTTGTTCATCCACGTCTCTTCGCCACCAAGAGCCCTTTGCGCTCGTTGCCCCTCTAACGACCCGCTAATGAACGGGGTCCGAGGTACAGAAGCGAGCCATCGCTAGTTCTCGGCTTCGTGCTTGCCCGGTTCCCTCTCGCCGTCATGTTTCTGCCGGTCCGCTGTCCCTGGTCAGTGTCCCGGCGTGTCGCATCGACGTCCTCAACCCTTCGATGGCGGTCGCAAGAGCCAGGTCGAACGTCGCGTAGGTGTGCCGCATCGAGACGCTGGCAGCCGCGGTGCCCAATACGATCTCGTCGGCGACACTCGTCTTGGACTCCTCAACATCGTCACCGATGCAGCCCCACCCGAAGTCCGTCTTCACGAGCTGCTTCATTGCGTGCCTTCGTGCCATGTCGAGCCAGCCGCGGTACTCGTCTGGCATGCCGTAGGAACTCCATTCCACGATCTCTTCGTCCGTGGCGCCCAGGAACTCGAGCGACTGCTTCAGGAGGTCGTTGAACGCCTCGATGAGCTGCTCCCGGTCAAGGTCCTCTCGGAGGACCATACGGACCGGTGGCAAGAGACGCACGCATAGCCGTACTTTCTCGGGCGCGAGCGCTGCCTTGACGGCACGCGCCGCTGCAGCGACCGTTCGAGTCGGGACGTCCTCGTCCACGGGCCCGAGAAGCACCACGTTCGTATCGCTGCGTAAGTAGGCCCAATGGCCTTCGGCGACCGGCACGGTGGCGCGACTATCGTTCAAGGTCTATCACCCGCATCTACGCCAGCTCGTTTCGTTGGATAAGGGCCCCGGGGCCGCCGAGCACCGGTAGGTCTGGCGCGCCGTCGAGATCCTGGTGCTTGAAGAGACCGAACGCGAGCGTTTGCCGAGGTTCTCCGTATTCGATGCGCCACCAAATGACGAAGTCAACCAGCTCGTCATCGTAAGGCTGTTCGATCTCCATCGAGCTCGCGGCGGCGAGGACGGGGAATGTCTTGTCCTTGGCGGTCGAGTGAATGACACCCAGATCCTCATCCCCGTACCAGCCTCCCGTCGCGACGACGATGTCTCGCATGTCGGTCGACGTAGGGTTCACGAGCACGACGCTCGAGTGTCCGGCCTCTAGGCCGCGGCGGAGCACCAAGAACGGCTCCGCTGTGTTGATCCAAGTCTTCTCCGTAAGAACTTCCTCCTGGGACGATTCTCGCAGATGCCTGTGCCACCTGGCTGGCACGGCTCACCCCAGAGTTCCTATTCGCCATCCGCTGACGGATCTACGTCCGCGCTCTCAGAGAACTCCACATTCGTTAGCTCGTTGCCCATCGCATTGGCGAAGGCCGCAAAGTCAGCGGCGGTTGTCAGGTGGAAACGAAGTCCCTGCTTTTCGCTGACCTGTTGCACGTGACCAGGTTCGGAAAGTCGCTTCTGCCAGTACGCGTCGTCGCCTTCAAACCGCCCCTCCTGCCACACGTATGCGTACTTCGTGCGGCAATTGAGCCAAAAGCGACGCTTGCCGCCAATACGATAGATGATCTGGCGATATGGCAACCTTGATTCTTGATGTTTCACCAATTCTGCTCGGACAAAATCTCTGACTGCAACATTATCAACTGCTTTCAGCGCAGCATCCCAACTCTCCCAAGCTGTCGGGGTTTGTCCTAGTTTGTTAGCAGACCCGCGAGTTAACGTTGCTATTTCGAGGGGTGGATAAATGCGCGCACACGTCAAATAGTCGATTCCATTCTCTTGAGACAACTGTAGTCGATAGCATCCAATGTCCACGCTAAAGTTCTCGTGAAGCCATTCAGTCGCAAGCAAAAGCGCAGGGTCGAAGCCTTCAGCGATCAGCAAGATGCGCTGCTCCTCATTGATGGAAGCGCCCGGCCCCCCTGTGTGCTCCTCTATTGCGGCGCGGGCATCCTCATTGGACTGACTGTCATTTGCGGCAAGTCTATCGATGAACTGATCTACTTTCCAGCGTGAGATCATTCCAGCGTAGCTCAGTGCCTGAAGAAGCTGCAATTTGTGCGTGCCGCGTTTGAGCTCGATGACAACGGCGCTGCCGGCTTCATCAAGCGCCAAGATGTCGATCCGATCTGACACGAAGTCAGATGGCCGAACCTCCTGCCCAATAACCAAGAGTTTTTCGCCAATCTCCTCGCAAAAGGAGCCGGGAGACGCGCAGATCATCGCCTGTAGCTGCCGTTCCCAATGGTCGGCCTCGGCAAGTCCGGACTTCGTTAGCCGAACGAGTTTCTTCTCATTCTTGTCGATGCGCAGCACGTCTTATTTCCCCGACCGTGCCTCCGTGAGGCGCGAACGTTGCACATTGCGCCACGAGCATTATCGCGGCCTGCAGCATAGAAAGAGCGCTCGACATACGAAACCTTCGCCACACCGGCCAAGCGAACGCAAGCGCGCTGCCGGACGCGGCAGGGCACGATGGCCTAGGCGGTTCCCCCGGACCGCCATCGAACCAACACGCTGTGCCGAAGACCATTCCCGCAGGTCCAGCATTGGTTGCGGAACTCGTTGCAACGATGCGATCAGACTTGTCCACGTTCGGTCCGCTGCCCGACATACTGGGTGCCGGTATGGGCCGGATTCCTGGCACGGCGTTCTTCCCTGGCGGCGACGGCCTCGTGCATCCCCGTACAAGCGCTCGCATCCCGGACATCCTGGTGATCGGCCACGACTTTGGGACTCTCGCGTACCTCGATGCGTGCATCGTCGCCGGAGAGGAGCGGCTCTCGCAACCAACCTGGCGAGGGATTCTCTCCCGCCTGGACGCTGCAGAGATCGATCCGCAAAGCTGCCTGTTCACGAACGCGTTCGTGGGCTACCGGAAGACGGGTGGTAACACCGACGACTTTCCTGCCCGCGCTGACGGCGAATACGAGTGCCGCTGCCGTGCGTTCCTGGCGCGCCAGATCGATCTCCTGCGCCCGAAGGCGATCATCGCACTCGGAAAGCACGTGCCGTCGTTCCTCGCGGCGCTTTCCGCAGATCTTCCGTGGTCCACGACACGAACGTTCGCACAGATCGATCGCGTTGGCCCCCTCGTATGCCGTGCGAGATTCGGGGACCACCGCGCATCCGTTTGCGCGCTGGTCCATCCTTCGTTCGCTCACCTGAACGTCGGACGCCGGCGCTGCAGGGACAGGAATGGGGCTGAGCTGGTTGGTGTCGAGGCGGAGCTGGCTATGCTACGTGACGTCACCGCGTAAGCGGACTCCCCATACCTCAGGATGTTGGAAGGGACCCAGCGACGGCTGGATCCCTTCGTGCAACGTGGCTCCCGGAGTTGGACTCGAACCAACGACCCGCTGATTAACAGTCAGCTGCTCTACCAACTGAGCTATCCGGGACCGACCGACGACGATTCGCGTCGAAGGGGAGGGTTCCCGCCCGGGCTTGCCAGGATTCGGTGAAGCCGGCGCGGTACAGGCGAAAGACCATGCGCTAGTCGGTTCCCCCCGCGCCTCTCGCTGCGGGGGTTCGTGCACTCCCTCTTCCCCCTTCGCACGACTTGGGAACCCCGTATGGACATCCTCTCTGCCGCTCGCCCGACGAGCGTCTTCCGCTCCTCGGGCTTCACGCGCTTCTACGCCGGCCAGACGCTCAGCTATCTGGGCGACGGCCTGCGCACGATCGCGATCCCGCTGCTCGTCTTCCGCCTGACCGGCTCCGCCGTCGCGGTCGGCCTGACGTGGGGCCTCGAGCTGCTGCCGTATGCCGTGGTCAGCCTGCTGGCGGGCTCGCTGGCCGACCGGGTCGACCGGCGGCGGCTGATGATCGTTTGCGATGCGCTGCGCTTCGCCGTGATGGCGGGCTTTTGCGTCGCGTTCGTGACCGGGCGGCTCACCGTTGGGTTGATCTACGCCGGCGTCTTCGTGCTGGCCGTCGGCGGCTCGATCTTCTTGGGCGCGCAGTCCTCGTCGATCCCGTACCTGTTGGGCAAAGGCCGGGCGAAGGCGGCTGTCGCGGCGCTGACGGCGACCGAGCAGACCGTCAACCTGATCGCGCCGCCGCTGGGCGGCACGCTGCTCGGGATCGTCGGTCCGCTGCCGCTGTTGGTGACGAACGCGCTGACCTACCTCACCTCGCAGATCGCGCTCGCGTCGGTGCGCAGCTTCGGGCCCGACACCCCGCCGGGGTTGCCGACGCTGCGTGAGATCGCGACCGACGTCGGCGCCGGCTGGCGTTTCCTGCGCGGTGATCCGTCCCTGCTGCGCCTCTCGCTGTTCAGCGCGTTCGCCAACACGATCGGCACGGTCGGCTTCGTCGCGCTGATCCCGTACTTCAAGCGCGCCTTCACCGCCGGCGACCACGTCGTCGGAATCGCGTTCGGCTGCTTCTCGGCCGGCGCGGCGCTGGGCGCGTACTTAGCCGGGCGCACGCACTGGCCGGTCGGCATCGCGCTGGTCGTCGCCTACCTCGTCGACGGGGTGGGTTGGTTGCCGTTGCCGTTCACCCACTCGCTGCCGGTCGCCGTCGGCGGGATCGCCTGCTCGAGCGTTTGCGCCGGCTACGCGATCACGTGCCTGGTCTCGTGGCGGATGCGGATCATCCCGACGGACCTGATCGGGCGCGTCTTCGGGGTCGCACGCTTCCTGGTGCTGGGCGGGATCCTGCCGGGTTCGCTGCTGGGCGGCTGGCTCGCCGATCACCTCGGCGTGCGGCCGACGATGGCCATCTCCGCGTACGGCTTCCTCGTCCTGGCCGCGATCCTGGCCTGCTCGCGCACCGTGCGCACCGAACGCCGCTGACGGCGGCGTTACGAGCGCGTCAGGGCGATCTCGTCGAAGCTGGCCGCCGTCGGGTGCTTCGTCGTCGCGTCCGGCGGCGTGTCGGCGGGGCGCAACAGGCGCACCGTCTGCAAGCCGGCCGCGCGTGCGGCGTCGAGTTCGGCGTCGACGTCGCTGAGAAAGACGATCTCGCCGGGCGGCAGCCGAATCGTCCGCGAGATCGTCGCGTACGAGCCGCTGGCGCGCTTCGGCCCCGACGTCGTGTCGAAGAAGGCACTGAACAACCCGCGCAGATCGCCGGCGGGCGTGTCGCCGAAGAGCGTCTGCTGCGCGGCGACCGAGCCCGAGGAATAGACGTAGAGCTGCAGTCCGGCGGCGTGCCAGCGCCGCAGGCCGGCGACCGCGTCGGCATAGACGTGCCCGGGGATCGTCGTGCTCGTCGTCCCTTGGATGTCGGTCAGCACCGCCCGCGCGGCAAGCGTCACTCCCATGCTCCTCCTAACCCCGCGGCGGCAGCACCGGAATCCCCCGACGCCGAACGACCCGGCATGGCAGCCGAGGCGGGACCCCGGTGAAGGACGACCGTGTGCGTGACGAGCGCGTCTTGGTCTACTCGACCGACGGGAACCTGCCGCTGCCGGCCTCGCCGCGCCGTTCCGGGCCGCAACCGGCAACCGGCCGGGCGCTGCCCGACGACGGCGTCGTGCGCGTTGCGCGCGAGCGCCGCCGCGCGAGCGTGGTCACCCTCGTCCACGGGTTGGCCGAGACCGAAGTCGCCGCGACCGGCAAGGAGCTCAAGCGCCGCTGCGGGACAGGCGGGACGGCCAAGCACGGCATCGTCGAGCTCCAGGGCGACCACCGTGACGCCGTCGTCGCCTACTTCGAAGAGCGCGGCCGCCGGGTGAAGCGCGCCGGCGGCTAGGGAGCGGCCGCGGCGCGCTGGAGCTGCGCCTGCATCGCTCGCCGTTGGCGGTCGATCGTGTCGATGCGCGTTACGACCAGTCCGCGGGCGTATCGCGCGCCGTTGTCCGCGTCGTGCACCGACTGCAGATCCCAGGTGACCTTCGCATAGAGCGCTCCCGAGGCCACGACGTCGCCGGCGCTGCGCAGCGCGCCGACGCGTCCGGTCGGATCGAAGGCGGCTGCATAGCGCGAGAAGCCGTCCAACGCGATCGCGCCGCGTTCGAGCGCGGTATGCTCCTCGCTCAGACTCCCAGCGGTCTTGTAGGTCTCGTGCACCGAATCCGCCAGACGGACGAGGTGCGCTCGCGCCGCCCCGGGCATGGCGATGCCGGCCAGCTGCTCGGCAAGCTCGCGGCTCGCGTCCAAGGTCTTCTCGTCGGCGGCCTTGCGTGCTTCGGGGTCGCCGGTGCGCTCGGCTTCGTCATGGGCTTGCTTCGATGCGACCAGGCTGAGCACGAGATGGTAACGCTCCATCGCCTCGGAAACCGCCTTCGCGGAGGCGGGTGACAGGCCGGCGCTGCGCAAGAACGCCGGGCTCGCCGCGAGCTGCACCGAGTCGAGCATCGCCTGTTGGAGGAGGTCCTGGCGGAAGCCCTCCATCTCGCGCTGCGAGTCGCGTTGTTCGTCCATGATGCGATCGAGCACCGCAATCTGCTTCTCCAATCCCGCGCGCTCGGCGTTCAGCCGCGCCAGCTGCATCTGCGCGCCGCGCAGAAGCTGTTCGCGGGTCGGGTGGCCTTCGGCTTCGGCAGCCGTGACGAGCCTCGGCAGCGGGGTCGGCTGCAGCGTCGGCACCGGCGTTGGCACCGGCGTCGCCGGCGGGGGGGTCTGGACGCGGCGGAACGTCGTGCGGTAATAGTCCGGGACGTTGATGATGCTCGCGAGTTGGCCGGTGTTCGTGTACCAGTTGAGCCGGTACGAGTTCTCCGTCCACGTCAGCGTGTCGTCGTAGGAGACGGTAAGGGTATCGGTGACGACGTAACGTCCGACCGCCGCCGCGACTGCCGGGTCGGGAGCAGTCGGCACGTGCTGTTTGATCTGGGAGAACGTCAGGTTGAACGTACGCGACGCCGAGGTGGGTCCGCCCGCGAAGATTCCGAACAGGCCGCCACCGGTGACAACGTGGTAGCCGTCGCTCTCGGAGGTGATCGTCATCGAGGCGCCGACCGGAATCTCTCCTTCCGACGTCGCCGTGACGATCCACGTGCCGACGAGCGTCCCATCGGCCTGGGCCGCGAGAGGGCACAGTGCGACGAGCGCGACGGCGAGAATGGCGCGACGGAGCATGAGCGGAAGCGCTCGTTCCCGGCTCCGAACGAGCGGTCCTCCGGTTAGGCGGGGTCCCCGAAACGAGCACGGGCCGGTTAGGATTCGCTGGGCGGCGGGCCGAAGGCCTCGCGCGATGTTTCGCTTCCGTAAGGTCTGCCTCGCGCTGCTTCTGGCTGCGCCGGCTATCGGCGCCCCCGCCGCGGCGGCGGCCGCCGATCCCGCGCCCGCGGCGTCGACTCCGCCGCTCCCCTCCGAGACCCCGGTCGTCACGCACCACCACGCGCATATCGCCGGCGCCGACCTCACCTATACGGCCCGGGCGGGCGTGCTGGTCGTCCGCGGCGACGACGGCAAGCCGACGACCTCGATATCGTACGTCGCCTACACCCGCGAGGACGCGCCCGACCCGGCGCACCGGCCGGTCAGCTTCGTCTACAACGGTGGTCCCGGCTCGTCGACGATCTGGCTGCACATGGGCGCCTTCGGGCCGAAGCTGGTGGTGACCGCGAATGCGACCACGACCCCGCCGCCGCCGTACCGGCTGATCGACAACGACGACAGCCTGCTCGACGCAACCGACCTGGTCTTCGTCGACGCACCCGGGACCGGCTACGGGCGCGCCTACGACCCCAAGGCCGTGTTCGGGATCGACCAGGACGCGCAGACCTTCGCCAACTTCGTCCAGCGCTATCTGACCGTCAGCAACCGCTGGAACAGCCCGAAGTTCCTGATCGGCGAGAGCTACGGCACGACCCGCTCGGCGAACCTCGTCAACGTGTTGGCCCAGCGCGGGATCGCCTGCAACGGCGTCGTGCTGATCTCGACCGCGCTCGACTATGCAGCGCTCGTCGCCGCGCAAGACAACGACCTGCCCTACGTCCTGTTCCTGCCGTCGATGGCGGCGGTCGCGGCCTACCACCACGCCCTGCCGCAGCAGCCGGCGAACCTCGACGCGTTCCTCGACGAGGTGCGGCACTTCGCCGGCACCGAGTACACGGCGGCACTCCTACAAGGCGATCGGCTCGACCCGCAGACGCGCGCGCACATCGTCGAACGCATGCACGCCTACATCGGGCTGAGCGGGCATTACATCGACCTGGCGAACCTGCGCGTCTCGCCCAGCCACTTCGAGGCCGAGTTGTTGCGCGATCAGCGGCGCATCGTCGGGCGGCTCGACTCGCGCTTCACCGGGATCGACCGCGACGCAACCGACTCCGCACCCGACTACGACCCGGCCGACACGGCGCTGGAGCCCGTCTACACCGCGCTCTTCCAGAGTTACAGCCGCAACGAGTTGGACTGGAAGCCGAGCGAGAACTACCGCGTCACCGACTACGACGAAGTCTTTCACAACTGGGACTTCAAGCGCACGGGCAGCGGCTTCCAAGGGCGCATCCTAGCGCCCGAGGTCGTCGACGATCTACGGATGGCGCTGACGCAGAACCCCGCCCTGCGGGTCTTCGCCGCCAACGGGCTCTTCGATTTGGCGACCCCGTTCATGAACACGGAGTACACGCTCGCGCATCTCGGGCTGGACCCGAGCCTGCGCGATCACGTGCACCTGGCGTACTACCCGAGCGGCCACATGATCTACGAGGACCCGGCCTCGCACGCGCGGCTCTCGGCCGACTTGCGCCGCTTCATCACGGGACTCGCGCGCTGACGCGCGAGTCCCGCGGCGAATCCACTTAGCCCGGGATGTTGAAGGAGATCGTCTTCGAGCCCGGTTGGGCCAGCGAGCCGTCCCTCGCGCTGTCGACGTTGACGACCAAGACGTTCCGGAAGTTGTTGCGCGTCGGCGCGAAGGCAACTTTGAAGCTCAGCCGCGTGATCGGACGATTCCACCTGACGGTCAGCGTGTTCATACCGGGCCGCACGGTCGTCGTGATGTCGTCGTAGGCCGCTTGGTGCAGATGATCGATGTCATGCCCGTCGACCCGGACGACGATGCCGCCCGCCTCCGGTGCCATGTTCTTGAAGATCGTGATCGGCCCGTCCGCGTTGGTTCCGTTGGGGCCGACGTGCTGTTGAGCGAGGGCCGGGGCCGCCAGGGCCGCCAGCGACGCTGCGAGGATGAGAGGGGTAAGAAGGCGCATGCGGGCGTTATACCCCGCTCGGGACAGAACTTGCGCCGGGCGCTCGGCGGATTTCAGCGATAGAGGTCCCGACGGGTCGGCGGGACCTCGGTGACCCCGTCGGCGCGCGGTTTGCCGAGCAGCGTCTGCATGAGCCCCATGCGGCCGAGCGCGAAAGCGCGCGCGCTGCCGGCCATGTAGAGCCGCCAGATGCGCTCGGTGCGGGCGTCGGTGGTGTCCACGACGACCTCCCGGTGCGTCGCCAGATTCTCGCCCCACGCGCGCAGCGTACGGGCGTAGTGCTCGCGCAGGTTCTCGACGTCACGCACTTCGAATCCGGCCCGCTCCGCCGCGCGCGTGGTCGCGTCGACCTGCACGAGGTCACCGTCGGGGAAGACGTAGCGGCCGATAAAATCGTCGCCGGCGCGCCAGCCCCGTCCGTCGCGCGACTGATGCACGATGCCGTGGTTGAGGAACAGGCCGCCCGCGCGCAGCGCGCGGTACGCGCAGGTGAAATACTCCGCCAGCTTCTCGCGCCCGACGTGCTCGACCATCCCGACCGACGCGACCGCGTCGAAACGCAAGTCGCCCAGCTCGCGGTAGTCGCGCAGCTCGACCCGCGCGCGGTCCGCGAGGCCGGCCTCGGCGATCCGCCGCACCGCCTCCTCGTGCTGGCGCCGCGAGAGCGTGATCCCGAGCGCGCGCGCGCCGCGCTGCGCCGCGCGCAGGACGAGGCCGCCCCAGCCACAGCCGATGTCGAGGAACGTCTGCCCTGCCCGCAGCCGCACCTTGTCGAGCACGTAGTCGAGCTTCGCCCGCTGCGCCTCGTCCAGCGTCGTCACGCCCTCGTCCCAGTAGCCGCACGAGTAGACCAGCTCGCGCCCCAGGAACGTGCGGTAGAACGCGAGGGGCTGATCGTAGTGGAAGCCGATCGCCGCCGCGTCGCGGGCCTTCGAGTGGATCCGGCCGCGCAGGCGCGCGCGCCCGGCCTCCTCGCCGCGCGGCGCTCGTGGCAAACGAGCCAGCAGCGTGAGAACGCGCGCCAGCGCGAGCTTCGAGAGCCGCGCGACGGAGCGCTCGAGGGTGTCGAGGGCAGCCTCGACGTCGCCCGCGATGTCGATCCAGCCTTCAGCGAAGGCGCGGCCGGGATTCGCGTCGAGCGGCGGCGTGAAGGCGGCGCGCAACGCGTACGGTTCGTTGACGAACAGCGTGAACGGCGCGTCGGGCGCCGGAATCTCGCTCCCGTCCCAGAGGCGCACCGCGACCTCGCGGCCCAGACGCGCCCCAAAGATCGTCTGGAGCAAAGCTCGAGAGCGTTCGATCGAAGGATCGGACAGTACGGTCGCCATCGGGAAGTATCCCGCATCGCCGCCCCGTACCCCTGCGCGGGTCTTCGTACGCCTGCGTACAAACGTCGGTCATGCGAAGGACGCTGCCCGTGGCCGCGCTGTTCCTCACCTCGGGGACGCTGCACTTCGTGCGCCCGCGGCTGTTCGAGGCGATCGTCCCGCCGCAGTTGGGCGACCCGCGCGCGCTGGTCGCGCTCAGTGGCGCCGCGGAGATCGCCGGCGCGCTCGGGCTCCTGATCCCTCAAACGCGGCGGGCCGCGGGCCTCGGCCTGATCGCGCTGCTGCTCGCCGTCTGGCCGGCGAACATCTTCATGGCGCTCGAGGCCGAGCGCTTCCGACGGGTCGCGCCGGCGTGGCTCCTGTGGGCTCGCGTCCCGCTCCAACTCGCACTCATCGGGTGGGTCGAGCGGGTCAGCCGCTAGGGCCGGAGCCGCCGGGAGTAAACCACACCGCATCACCCAGCTCTCTCTGGCCCAAGCGCGGCGGATCGCGCTGGCGGCGCAAGGCTTCTGCGATCCGCCGCCGCGCGGTGCCGTCGGCCGGCCTCTGTTGCGGCGCGTCTTCGAGCGGGTCGGGGTCATCCAGGTCGACAGCGTCAACGTGCTGGTCCGTTCGCACTACCTGCCGCTCTTCTCGCGGCTGGGGGCGTACGCGCCGCAGGTGCTCGAACGCGCAGCGTACGGCCGCGACCGGATCCTCTTCGAGTACTGGGGGCACGAGGCGTCGCTGCTGCCGCTGGCGCTGCACCCGCTGCTGCGCTGGCGGATGGAGCGCGCACGCCGCGGCGAGGGTACCTGGAAACACGTCGCGCGCGTCATCCGCGAGCAGCCTGCGCTCTTGCGCCGCCTGCGCGCGGAGATCGCGGCACGCGGTCCGCTCGCCACCAGCGCCTTCGAGGGCGAGCGCGGCGAGGGCGGCTGGTGGGGCTGGAGCGAGACGAAGAGCGCGCTCGAGGCGCTCTTCTGGTGCGGCGAGATCACGACCGCGCGCCGGCAGGGCTTCGAGCGCGTCTACGATCTCCCCGAGCGGGTCCTGCCGCGCGCCATCCTCGACCTGCCGGCGCCGGCCGAAGCCGACGCGCAGCGCGAGCTGGTGCGGATCTCCGCGCGGGCGCTGGGGATCGCGGCAGAGCGCGACCTGCGCGACTACTTCCGGCTCGACCTCGCCGCTGCGCGGGCCCGGATCGCCGAGCTGGTCGAGGCCGGCGAGCTGGAGCGCATCACCGTCGAGGGCTTGCGCGGGGACCGGTATCTGGCGCGCGGCGCACGCCTACCACGCCGAGTCCAGGCGCGAGCGCTGCTCTCACCGTTCGACTCGCTGATCTGGCAGCGCGAGCGCACGCGCGAGCTGTTCGACTTCGACTACCGGCTCGAGATCTACACGCCGCAGCACAAGCGCGTCCACGGCTACTACGTGCTGCCGTTTCTGCTCGACGACCGGCTCGTCGCGCGGGTCGACCTCAAGCACGACCGCCAAGCCGGCCTGCTGCGCGTCCACGCGGCCCACGTCGAGCGCACCGCAGCGCGACGCGACGTGCTCGCCGCATTGCGCCCCGAACTCGACGCGATGGCCGCCTGGCTCGGTGCCGACCGCGTCGCTATGCGCTAGTGATAGGGCGTCGGAGGGGCGGTGGGGCTGGCGAAGGTGCCGGGCGGATAGGTGCTGCCCGCCGGGGGTTGGTACTGCTGACGCCGCGAGAGGACCGTGGACGGTTGCGTCGTGCGCATCTCGACGGTCGAGCCGGGACCGATCGTCACGTTCGTGCCGATGTTCGCCGCGTAGATCGCGCCGCCGACCGCGCCGACCGCACCGCCGATGTTGGTGCCGATCTTCTTGCCGAGATAATTGCCGATGATGTCGCCGATGACCGCGCCGATCACCGCCCGCGCGCCCTTGCTGCCCTGCTGCTTCGCATCGAGTGAGAGGACCGAGCCCGACAGCGACGCCGTCGTGCCGTCGGCCAGGGTGATGCGGTCGAAGGCGAGCGCGACGGACCCCTTCTTGACCCCACCGGCGCGGCTGACCGCAGCGACGTGACCGTATACTTTGGCGGCTTGGAAGCGCGCGTCGTCACCCGGATACGGCGGCTGGACGTCCAGCACGAACGGGTCGCCGAGCAAGGCGGTCTTGCTGGAGATCGCCTGCTCGAGCACGCCGGTGATAACGGTCTGCGAGGGGAGAAGCTGGTCGCCGTTCGGGCCGGCACCCGGCGGCGTGCCGCCGTTGTACTGCGCCAGGGCAGCCAACGGCAGCACCACCAGAAACGCAGCGGCTACCGCGACGAGAATACTGCGGGACATCGGGTACCTCATGGAACGGGCTCGTCCAATACAACGATCCGGCCGTTCCAAGCGTTCCCGCGGAAAACACTATCGAGGGCGTCAGCCGATCAGCGGTGCGAGCTCCCGGTCGATCTCGCCGCGCAGCCCCGACTCGGCGCGCAGCGCCGCCGCCTTGTCGAGCTTCTCCCATGGGAGGTCGAGCTCGGGGCGACCGAAGTGGCCGTATGCCGCGGTCTGCTTGTAGATCGGGCGGCGCAGGTCGAGGTGGTGAATGATCGCCGCCGGCCGCAGGTCGAAGTGCCGCCCGACCAGCTCGGCGATCTTCTCTTCCTCGATCTTGTGCGTCCCGAACGTTTCGACCAGGACGCTGACCGGGTGCGCGACGCCGATCGCGTAGGCGACCTGGATCTCGCAGCGCTCGGCCAGACCGGCCGCGACGACGTTCTTCGCGACGTACCGCGCCGCGTATGCCGCCGAGCGGTCGACCTTGGTCGGGTCCTTACCGGAGAACGCGCCGCCGCCGTGACGGGCCATCCCGCCGTAGGTGTCGGCGATGATCTTGCGGCCGGTGAGACCGGCGTCGCCCTTCGGGCCGCCGATGACGAAGCGACCGGTCGGGTTGACGAAGACCTTGAGGTTCTTGTCGCGCAGCCCCTTCGGGATCACCTCGTCGATGATGCGCTCGGTGATCTCGCGGCGGATCAAATCGAGCGGGACGTCGGGGTCGTGCTGGGTCGAGATGACCACCGCGTCGACCCGCACCGGCTTGTGGCCGTCGTACTCGACCGTGACCTGCGATTTGCCGTCGGGGCGCAGGTAGGTGATCGACTTGTTCTTGCGCGCCGCGGCGAGCAGCCGGGTGAGGTCGTGCGCGAGCGTGATCGGGAGCGGCATCAGCTGCGCCGTCTCGCGGCAGGCGAAGCCGAACATCATCCCCTGGTCGCCGGCGCCGGTCAGCTCGAACGCATCGCGGTCGCCGCTCTCCTTGACTTCATATGACTCGTCGACACCCATCGCGATGTCGGCCGACTGCTCGTCGACCGAGACGCTCACCCCGCACGTCTCGTAGTCGAAGCCGATCGCCGAGCGGTCGTAGCCGATCTCCTTGATCGTCTCGCGGACGATCTTGGGGATGTCGACGTAGGTCTTGGTCGTGATCTCGCCGGCGATGTGGATCTGCCCGGTGATAGCAAACGTCTCGCAGGCGACGCGCCCCATCGGATCATCCGCCAGAATCGCATCGAGCACCGCATCCGAGATCTGATCGGCGACCTTGTCCGGATGCCCCTCGGTCACCGACTCCGAAGTAAACAGTCGGCGATACGCCATCTCAGGTTCCCTCGCTCCACGACGCCATGTACTTGACCTGTTCGGCTGTCGGGGTGTCGATCGCGATGCCGAAGGCGGCCAGCTTGAGCTGGGCGACCTCTTCGTCGATGTGGTCGGGGACGGAGTAGACCTTCTTTTCGAGCGTCTGGTAGTTCTGCGCCAGGTGGGCTGCGGCCATCGCCTGGTTGGCGAACGACATGTCCATCACGGCGGCGGGGTGTCCTTCGCCGGCGGCGAGGTTGATCAGGCGGCCCTGGCCGAGGACCCGAACCGTGCGGCCGTTCTTGAGCGCATAGGCTTCGACGAACTCGCGGGGCGTCGCTTTACTGGTCGAGAGCTTCTCGAGCGCTTCGAGGTCGAGCTCGTCGTTGAAGTGCCCCGAGTTGCAGACGATCGCGCCGTCCTTCATCACCTCGAAATGCTCGCGGCGAATGACGTGAAAGTTGCCGGTTACCGTGATGAAGATATCACCGCGCTTGGCCGCCTCGGCCATCGGCAGCACTTGGAAGCCGTCCATCGCCGCTTCGAGCGCCTTGCGCGGATCGATCTCGGTGACGACGACGTGCGCGCCCAGGCCCTTGGCGCGCGAGGCGACGCCGCGTCCGCACCAGCCGTAGCCGACCACGACCAGCGTCGAGCCGGCGATCAAGACGTTGGTCGCGCGGATCACGCCGTCGAGCGTCGATTGGCCCGTGCCGTAGCGGTTGTCGAACATGTGCTTGGTGAGCGCGTCGTTGACCGCGATCACCGGGTACGGCAGGACGCCGTCCTTCTCCATCGCGTGCAGCCGGATGACGCCCGTCGTCGTCTCCTCGCAGCCGCCGATCATCTCGCGCAGGAGATGGTTGTGCTTGGTGTAGATGGTGGTGACCAGGTCGCAGCCGTCGTCCATCGACATTTGCGGCTTGGAGGCGATGACGGCCTCGATATGGCTGTAGTACGTCTTCTCGTCTTCGCCCTTGATCGCGTAGGTCGGGATGTCGTAGTGGCGGCACAGCGCCGCCGCGACGTCGTCCTGGGTCGAGAGCGGGTTCGACGCGCACAGCGCGATCTCGGCGCCGCCCGCCTGCAGCGCGAGCATCAGGTTGGCGGTCTCGGTCGTCACGTGCAGGCAGGCGCCGATGCGCACGCCGGCCAGTGGCTTGGTCTTGGCGAAACGGTCACGAATTTGGGCCAGGACCGGCATGAACGTCGCGGCCCATTCGATGCGCGATCGGCCGGCGTCGGCCAATGCGAGATCGCGAACGTCCCCGCGCGCCTTCTCGAGGGTAGGCAAGGATGCACTCCTGTCGGAGAGTTGGTTTGGTGAGCGACCGTGCTTGTTGAAACCAGCTCTACCGGCGCGTCTGACACCCCATTCGCCGCGAGGCGTCCGGGGCTCATGCCTGGTAAACCGCCGGGTGGACGGAATCGATGCGTATCTTGGCCGACTCGCCTCGGCTGACCCGACCCCGGGTGGCGGCAGCGCGGCGACGCTGGTGGGAGCGCTGGGCAGCGCGCTGTGCGCGATGGTCGCCCGGATCACCGCCGCGAGCCGCCGCCACGAGGCGGTGCGACCGCAGGCCGGTGCGCTGGCAGAGGCGGCCGACGCGCTGCGTGAACGATTCTCCGCTGCCCGCTTGCTCGACGAGGAGGCGTTCGGCCGAGTCGTCACGGCACAGGCCCTGCCGGCCGCTAGCCCTCAGCAGAAGGCGGCCCGGACCGAAGCGCTCCAGGCCGCCCTGGTCGAGGCGGCGGAGGCGCCGCTGGCCGCCGCCGGTCTGAGCGCCGAGGGCTTCGAGCTGGCCGAACGGGCCGCCGCGCTGGACAACCGCCAGTTGGTCAGCGACGTCGAATGCGCGGTGCTGTTCTTTCGGGCAGCATTTTCCGCCAGCGTTGCGAACGTCCGCATCAACCACCGCTTCCTCGCGGACCCTGCGACCATCCGCACGCAAGACGAGCGCCTTACCGCGATCGGCTCGGCGGCCGCCGAGTCGGAGAAGCGGATTCTCACCCTGCTCGCCAAAGGCTGAACACGTTGCTGGAACGAGTCAAACCGCTCGAGCGCATCCTCGCCGAGTCTAGCACTACGACGACGACCGGGCTGAGGCGCTCGCTCGGACCCTGGTCGCTCACGGCGATGGGGATCGGCGCGATCATCGGCACCGGCATCTTCGTCCTGACCGGCGTCGCGTCCGCGACGCGGGCCGGCCCGGCGATCACGATCTCGTTCGTCGTCGCGGGTATCGTCAGCGCGCTGGCCGCGCTGTGCTACGCCGAGGTGGCGAGCAAGATCCCGATCTCCGGCAGCGCGTACAGCTATGCCTACGCGACCTTCGGCGAAGTGCTGGCCTGGGTCATCGGCTGGGACCTCATCCTCGAATACGGGCTCGGGGCGGCGACCGTGAGCATCGGCTGGTCGGGCTACTTCGTGAACCTGCTCCAGACGCTCGGCCTCCCGCTCTCGCAGCAGTGGACCCACTCGCCCTTCGACCCGACGCCGGGGATCGTGAACCTGCCCGCCGCGGCGATCATCTTGATCATCACGGCCCTGTTGGTGAAGGGGACGCGCGAGTCGGGGCTCGTCAACGGGATCATCGTCGCGGTGAAGCTGGCCGTCGTCCTGTTCTTCCTCGCGATCGGCGTCGGCCACATCAATCCGGCCAACTATCATCTCCCGGCCGGCCCGACGACCGGCCTGGGCGGCTACTTCCCGTTCGGCTGGTCCGGCGTGTTCGGTGGGGCCGCCTTCATCTTTTTCGCCTACATCGGCTTCGACGCGGTCTCGACGACCGCTGAAGAAGCGAAGAACCCGAAACGCGATCTCCCGTTCGGCATCATGGCCAGCCTCGCGATCTGCACCGTCCTCTATATCGCGGTCGTCGCGGTACTCGACGGGATGGTGCCGTTCAACCAGCTCAACGTCGCCTCGCCGGTGGCGTTCGCGGTGATCCACGCGGGGCTCGGCTGGGCCGGCTTCATCATCTCGCTCGGCGCGATCGCCGGGCTCACCACGGTGCTGCTGGTGATGATGTTCGGTCAGAGCCGGATCATCTACGCGATGGGCCGCGACCGGCTGATTCCGCCGTGGTTCACCGCCGTCCACCCGACCTGGCGGACGCCGGTCTTCTCGACGGTGTTCTTCGGCATCCTCATCGCGATCGCGGCGGCGTTCACCAACATCAACTTCGTCGGCTCGCTGACGAACATGGGAACCTTGGCCGCGTTTGTCCTGGTCTCGCTCGCGCTGCCGGTGTTGCGCCGGCGCCACCCGGAGCTACGCGGCGGCTTCACGGTCCCGTTCGGACCCTACCTCATCCCGGTGCTCTCCGCGATCACGGCGCTGTTCCTCATCTACTATCTCAAGGTGGGCAGCGAGCGGTTCTACGGGATCCCGCTGCCGTGGTTCGGTTTCGTCGTCTGGCTCGTCCTCGGACTGTGCATCTACCTCGGCTACGGCCGGCGCAACAGCACGGTCGGCTCGGATACCGTCGCGCCGAAGCTACAGCACTAACTGCGGGCGGGCTCCGTGGCGCCGTTGACCCGGTTGCCGCTGATCGTCGGGGTGGCCAGCGTGCCGTCGGGCGGCGAGGTGTCGCGCTGCCCGAGGATCGCCCAGCCCGCGAACAAGCCGCCGGCGAGCGCGAGCGCCGAGACCAGTGGGTGACGCAGCGGCTTGTGGAACCCGAGCGCCCGATCGAGTGAGAGCGCACCGTAGCCGCTCGCCGCGAGCGCCAGCGCGGCCGAGGCGTAGAGCACGTTCAGCTCGACGCCGTTGTTGGTGACGAAGTAGCCGTTCTTCGCGTGCACGGATTGCGCGGCGACGAGCATCGTCGAGAGCAACCCGGCCGGCCCCAGCGGACCGCCCAGGCCAAGCACGATCAGCACCCCCGACGCGATCTCGGTGGTCGAGGCGGCCGACGCGAACTGCGCGCCCGGCTTGAAGCCGAGCTGCTCGAAGAAACCGGCCGCCCGTTCGGGGCCGGGACCCTCGAACCAGCCGAAGGCTTTCTGCGCGCCGTGCGAGGCGATGCTGCCACCGACCGCGACGCGAACGGCGAGCAGCGCGAGATCATCGATCATGGGGTGAACCTCCGGGAGCTCGCCGTCTACTCGACGGCGGCGGGGTCGTTCGACGCGTCCTCGATCGTCGTGATCCGTTCCGCACCGTGGATCGTCTCGCGGACCTTCGCCCCACCGGCGCGGATGGGGTCGGAGACCACGGTGTAGTGGCCGTGCCCGTGGCCGTGCCCATCCTCCTGGTGCAGCGTCCCGGCCAGGACGCGGCGGTCGTCGAGCGTGAGGCGGACGGCCTTCCCGACGTAGGGACGGACTTCGTCGTCGGTCATGCGATGATGCTCCGTATCGGACGGGGGACTCGAGTCCCCGGTGGCGGACGCGAGGTGTTCCAGCCTCAGCGTCCCCCTCCTACCGCCGCGGCGGCGTGTCCCAGCGCGCGAGATCGCTGCCGCGCGAGATCGCTCGCCCCGAAACCCCGCGCGAAGACGACCGTCCCGTCGCGCACGACGGCGATCGCCAGGCCCGCGGTGGTTCCGGTCGCCAGCGCGTCGCGGGCCAACGCAGAGCAGCCGGCGGACCCCTTCTTCATCTACGCACAGCCATTCCCAAGACCCCCTTGCTACACTGCATGGGATCGTGGCCCGTATCCTGATGCCGCTCCCGGAGCGCGATTCCGATCCGACCGAGGTCGCCGTCACCTGGCAGGCGCTGACGGCGGCTGGGCACGAGGTCGTCTTCGCCACGGCGACCGGTGCCGTCGCGGCGTCGGACCAGATCATGCTGACCGGACGCGGACTCGACCCGTGGTCGCCGATCCCGGGACTCGGTCGGGTGCGTTTGCTCGGCGGTATCCTGGGCGCCAATGCCGACGCGCGCGCCGCCTACGAGCAGATGCGACGGGCGGCGGCGTTCGCCGCGCCGCGAGGGTGGTCGACGCTCTCGGCCTCCGCCTACGACGCGCTCTTTCTGCCCGGCGGTCACCGCGCTCGCGGGATGCGCGCCTATCTCGAGAGCGACGTGCTCCAGCGCCTGGTCGCGGCGTTCTTCGCCGCCGACAAGCCGGTCGCGGCGATCTGCCACGGTGTGTTGCTGGCCGCGCGCAGTATCGAACCGCAGACCGGGCGCTCGGTGTTGTTCGGTCGGCGCACGACCTCGTTGACCTGGCAGTTGGAGCGAACGGCGTGGCGCATTGGGCGCATCGGGCGGTTCTGGGACCCGAACTATTACCGCACCTACCGCGAGACGCCGGGCGAGCCGGCCGGCTTCATGAGCGTGCAAGCCGAAGTGACGCGGGCGCTGGCGCGACCGGAAGACTACTCCGACGTGCCGCGCGACGATCCACTCTATCGCCGCAAGACCGACGGCCGCGCGCGCGACACGAGCGCCGACGAGACGCCGGCCTTCGTCGTGCGCGACGGTCGGTATTGCTCCGCCCGCTGGCCTGGCGACGTCCACACGTTGGCGCGCACCTTCGATCGCGTCCTGCGCGGCGAGCTCACCTGAGGAATACGGCGGGAACCTGCCGGAACGGCTTGGTTCGCGTCAGCGGCAGGAGCACGACCAGAAGCCAGAAGACCTCGCCGCCGTGATTGCCGAACCGATAGAAGAGCGCCGCCGAGGCATAGGCAACGATCGCGACACATGCGTCCCGCACGCCGTGATGCCACAGGCCGAGCTGCACCGGCGCGGGCAGGTGACGATTCCAAAACGCGAGCCCGTGCAGGTTGAGGATCGCGAGCAGCAGGAAGAGCGTCCCGAAATCGGCCGCGTAGAGCATCCCGGGGAGTCGCACGTCGGCCATCCGGTTGAGCAGCTCGAGCGTGTAGGGCAAGAACGCGACGCAGCCCAAGAAGATAAAATTGAGAATGACGTCCGGCGCCCGCGGCGCGAACGCGAAGCGGAACATGCGGTAATGTAGATACCACACCGACGCCATGACGGCGAACGTAACAAAAAAGAAGAGATAGTGACTGAGCACGATCTGCGATGCGCTCTTGGGTACTTCCAGCTGAACCGCGAGGAGTGAGATCGAGAACCCGAAGACGATGTCGCTGAAGTTTTCGAGTCGGCGGGTGAAGTACGAGGCGTTGATGGGCTCGTCTGCGATTCCCAGTTTGGTGAGATCGTCCGGGATCCGATCGCTGCGCATCGACTGCTCGCGGCTTAGGCGACCAGGTCGAGGAACGGCTGCAGGTCGTCGGGCTCGACGTCCATCCCGACGCCGCGTGGATTCCAACGCGGATCGTGGAAGTCCGAACCCGCGGTCATCACCAGGCCCAGCCGCGCGGCCAGCGCGCGGTAGCGCGCGACCTGCTCCGTCGTATGGGTGGGGTAGAACACCTCGATGCCGCCCAGCCCCTGCGCCGCGAAATCGTCGACGACCCGCTCGTCCCGCAGGCGTCCGGGGTGCGCGATGACCGCGACGCCACCGCTCGCGTTGACCAGCGCGATCGCCTCGACCGGCGTGATGTGGTGTGAGGGAACGTAGCCCGGCTTGCCGCGCGAGAGCAGCTCGGTGAAAGCCGACGGGACGTCGCGCACCAGGCCGGCGCGCACCAGCGCCTTGGCGACGTGCGGGCGCCCGAGCGCGTGCCCGCCGGCCGACTCGGCGACGATCTGCTCGACGGTGATCGGGTATCCCGCCGCGCTCAGGGCGGTCGCCATGCGCGCGATCCGCGCGCGCCGGTGCTCCCGGTTGCGAGCCAACGCGTCGCCCAGCGGCGAGGGGCCGATCGGAATCCCGTAACCCAGGATATGCGCGTCACCGCCGTCCCAGGTGGTGTTGATCTCGATCCCGGTGACGAGGCGCTGGCCGGGGGCGTCGAGTCCCTCGTAGGCCCGCGTCGTGTCGTGATCGGTGATCGAGAACCACGAGACGCCGCGCGCGCGCATCCGCTCGACGAGCTCGGCGGGTGCGAGCGTCCCGTCGCTCTCGCGCGTGTGGGAATGGAAGTCGACGGTCAACGCGTCGGTTCGGTCGGCGCTGAGACCGGCTCCGGCGTCCCGGCGAGCATGCGGCGCTCGACCAGCAGACGGATCGCGGTTCGAACGTTGCCGTCGATTTCAACCTCGGTGAACTCGGGGACGCAGGTCAGGTCGATCCCACCGTCATGGAGGTACGAACGGGCGATCGCGATCGCTTTAACCGCTTGGTTGGTCGCGCCGGCCCCGATCGCTTGGAGCTCGGCGCGAGGTCTCTCGCGCAGGACGCCCGCCAATGCGCCGGCGACGGAGTTGGGGTTCGAGTGAGCGGAGACTTTGAGGATGCCGGACGCGGGCGCCCTCTGGGGCTCGATCATGCCAGGCCTCGGAGATTGATACGTTTGATGTCGAGCGCGCGCCCCGAAGCGACGTCCACCGTCGTGACGGCCGCACAAAATTGGCGTGTACCCGTTTTTTGGACGGTGAAGCGCTCGGAGACCGCATTGACGAACCGCTCGAGCACGGCGGCCGACTCCATCCCGATGACGCCCTCGGAGGGGCCGCTCATCCCGACGTCGGTCAGGTAGGCCGTCCCGCCGCCGAAGATCTGTTCGTCCGAGGTCTGGACGTGGGTGTGGGTCCCGAAGACGAGCGAGACCGACCCGTCCAGGTAGCGCGCCAGCGCCATCTTCTCCGAGGTCGCCTCGGCGTGCACGTCGACGACGATCACCTTGGTGCGCTCGCGCAGCTCGTCGACCAGCGCCCGGCCGACCCGAAACGGATCGTCGACCGGCGGCATGAAGACGCGGCCCATCAGGTTGAGCACGCCGATCGTGACGCCGTTCGCGACCAGCGTCCCGGCCCCGCGGCCGGGGAGCGTCGGCGGATAGTTCGCCGGCCGCAGGATGCGGTCGGTCTCGTCCAGCGCGGCGCGGAACTCGCGCTTGTCCCAGATGTGGTTGCCGGAGGTGATGATGTCGACGCCGGCGGCGAACATCTCCTCGGCGGTCTGCGCCGTCAGGCCGAATCCGCCGGCGGCGTTCTCGCCGTTGGCGATCACCGCGTCGACGTGGTGCTGCTCGCGTGCGAGCGGCAGGTGGGTTTTCAGGACCTCGCGACCCGGCGAGCCCATCACGTCGCCGACGACCAGAATCGTGACCGTGCCGGGAGTTACGATCGGGCCCTGGCTTTCGCGTGTTTGCGAGCGTGCGCGAAGTAGACGAGCACGCGCTGCTCATCCCGGAAACCGACCAGCCGCTGGCGCTGCGCCGGATCGCGCAACGCGTCGAGCCCAACCTCGACCAACTCCTCGCGCGCCGTTGGGTCGTCGTCGACCGGGGTCAACCCGGCGGCGTCGCGGACGAGCCGTTCGCCGAACGCGTCGGCAAGCAAGGCGACGAGCAGTTCCAGCTCCTCGCGCGCGAACGAGGCCGCCTCGCGCGTGACGTGCACGAAGGTCACCGCGGCGTCGCGGTCGCAGGCGACCCCGATCCGACCGGGGTCCTCGGTCCGCAGGTCGTGCAAGGCCCGGACGTACTCGACGACCTGCTCGCGCAGCGCACGCACCCGCGCCCGG